>ENA-ORXD01000026-ORXD01000026.1-sediment-metagenome-genome-assembly--contig:-NODE-26-length-300801-cov-7.818156_pt1 | contig 300801 bp, 218 predicted proteins | sample MGYA00237862_ERZ511471 | MGnify/ENA metagenome assembly ERZ511471 | reverse complement strand
GGTATTTTTGACGGGATGCTACTATTTTTATATAATGAATTCTACACCTTTTTGGTTGCGGCTACGCCGCGCTAGGTAATCAGTGAAATCCGTGGTTGAAAAATCTCGGTGTTCTCTGAGAACTATGGTTAAGGTTGCTCATGCTTCGCGTTCATTGGTGTGCACCTGCTACGACTGGCGTAGCAAGGCGAGTTCGCGGTTAAAAATTTCGGTAAATCACCCCTGCCGCTTCGAAGCTTTCTTCCCGCCTCGCCGGAACTATAGTGTCAGCGGCAGCGATGAAGGGTTATCCTGAAAAATTTATCTTTTTTGCTCTCTGCGCCCCGGTTGAACCTTTCCTATTTTAGCTTTTTTTAGCTTTAAAAAATTGCTGATTATCATTCATTTTTCTTTTTAAAAACATAGAGTATTATTAAGAAAATGTTCAAAACCATCTAAAAATAGACAGATTATAAGCATTTTTAAGGGTGTTTCCGTCATTTTTGCGCAGTTTTGACACAATTATTCGCATTATTTGCCACTTTATGCCAGCTTTTACCGGTGTTTTCGCCCATTTATCACCTTTTTTTTTGCGCGGAGAAAGTGAAACTAGGCCATCTAGGCAAATGCCCTTTTGAAAGCGGAGTGTCATAATTCTACTAGCCAAACATGCCGCAGTCGCGACTTAAATCTATCGTCCGCACTCGCTCTGCTCGCCGCGATGAGACGCAACGCGTCGCAGCGGGCTGAGAGTGGTCCAGACAATGCCTGGCGCGATTTTGTCACCACCTCAGACCTAAAAATAAAATTTTCGAAATTTATTTATCTTTTTTCCTGATGACAAGTTACGTCGGTCGTCCCTTTTGAAATCTCTGAAAAATTAGCGCGATTTTGGAGCGCTGTCGGTAAATACAGAGGCGCTATTTATCCTAAAATCGCAGTGTAATAATTCTACTAGCCAAACATGCCGCAGTCGCGACTTAGCAAAATACTCGCTTTCGCCCTGCTGGGAATGCCCCAACGCTAGTTGGCGCGATTTCGCCCTTTGACAAGTGAATATGAGTATCATGATAACAGGTTCAAAAATTCATTTTGTCTGCATCAGGTATAGGGTCCGCAGTGAATCTTGCAGTTGCCGCGATTGGTCGATAGTAAAATATTTTCGGAAGGCGGCTTCAAATTTTTCTTGCTGATAATGGGGGAAGATATCCTCTCTGCTGGCCAGCATCCTTTGCACCTGGCTGTCAGACTTGGGGACGAATTCGATAATCAGCCAACGGCTGATTTTGTGCAGAAACCGGGCTATCTGCTCCAGGTGCAGGTTATTACCGATAGCCAGATGATGGACGAGTGCCAGGGCCATCACCGCGTCCGCCGGCCCGCGCTGGGTCAGGGACAATCGCTCCTCGTTATCCCAGCCGACCGGTCCGCTGGGATTAGTCAGGTCCACCAGCACCGGCAGGATATCGTTTTTTTCCTTTCCCGTGCGGTAGTTTTTTTCCACCGCCGCCGGGTCGTTATCAAACGCGACCGCCCGTGCCCCCATTTCCGCGGCGACCCGGCTGAATCTGCCGGTGTTGGCCCCGAGGTCCCAGACGACCTTGGGCTTGATCTGCTCCAGGAATTGGCGGACGATTATTTCCTTATCTTCCATAGCCGCTGGGGAATAATTAGTGTCCTCATAATAATCGCCCCAGACGGTTCCCTTCGCCTGCCAGCTTAATTGGCGGACAGCCTTTTCCAGGCTTTCGATAATGCCGGTAAATCCCAGTTTGCCGACCCGGCGGGGTGTTTTTATTTGTTTGCCGGCAAAGTGGGTTTGGCTTTTAGCGTGCAAGTGGATATGCATCAGCAGCCGGGGGTTAAGCCAAGTTCTTCGCGGCAGCAGTTTACTCGCGAGGTCCAGCGGCGCCCCGTCCAGATAAATCCGCAGCAACTGGCTCAGCCGGGCATCGCGATAGCTCACCAGTGCCAAAGGCGCCAGAAAATGACGACAGAATTGCCCGTAAGCCGCCCACGGCTGGCCCGTCTGATATCGCGCGAAAGAAAGGGTATCGATAAAAATCGGCCGGCAGCGAAGGTATTGAATATTGAAGGCGCTGCCGTCTTTTAAGGTCATTCCGTACTTTAGCGCTGTTTTTTGGGTTTCCAGGGTGGCCAGGGCCGCGTCTTTCAACTGACTGAACGACCATTCGTAAGGGTAGGAGATGAAGGGTATCGGCTCCGGCTGAATCACTTTGTAGGCCTCGCCGCTGGGGGCAAAATCCCGCGGCGCTTCCCAGTGGGGCACCATCAGTTGCCGCTCGATAAGCTCCCGATACAGGCCGCTGCTCATCAAATGGTCGTAATCTTCGCGGTAGATTTGATTTACCTGGCGATAAAGTACCCCCTCGCGTAAAAAGATAAAACCGCTGGGATCGCGGAATGAGCCGCCGACTATCTCGTTAGCCGTCATCATTATCCCTTTTCAGGTGAAAGACCCCGGCGAAAAATTTCTTGATATTCTGCCAGAAAATCTTCACCGCCATTCCTATTCCCACCAGGGAGGCTAATATCACCTGAATAATGACGCTGCCGGTACCGGGGTCGATATAAGCTTCGGCGGCGTCCGCCAGGATGAGCACCAATAAAACAGCTCCGACTACCAATGTCGCTAAGTGCGGAGTTTGCTTCATGGTTATAGTCCTTGTTATTTTTCTCGCGGACGGCAGTATCAGTTATTATTCCTGCGATATAATCTCAGCCAGCGTCGTCGCCAGTAGTCCCGTAGTTTTTCCGTGAAACGCAGTCCCATCCGCTGTGTGCTGGTGGAAAATTCCATTCGCCGCAGTTGCTTTTCGCCCGGTTTTTTGCTCAGGCCAATAATCAACAGCCAGAGAATCAGCCCGACCGCGAAGCTTACCCATTTTTTCGCCGTTTGTATCAGCATAAAATATCGATGAGATCCGGTAATTGCGGTTCGGAAGAATTCGGTTATCGCTGGACAGCTTGTCCCACCGCTGCCAGCAGTTCTTCTTTTTCGCGCTGCCGGAGCGACTGCGTCGGCCAGAGCTGCTCGCGGGCCAGGATTTCATATCCCTGTTGGTAGAATCGCTGCACCTGGCTGACGCCGGCGTCCACCGGGCCACTGCCCATAAAGCCGCTGTCCCGCAGCCAATAGCCGATTTCCTGTTCATATTCCGCGGGGTAAATCAGGGCGATCACCGGCGGGTCATTGGCATATTGGGCCAGTTGCAGTTTGGCCCGGCAGGGGGGCTGCTCCTTTTTACTCCAGGCCAGCAGCTTTTGGTAATCCGTTTGGCCGTTTTTTTGATCCCGGCAGCCGAAGAACATGCCGCTTTCCAGAAAGAACCGTTCCCGCGGCACCCCCGCCAGCTCCATCGAGCCGTCCGGCTGCGCCCGGTGAATTTTATAAACCTTGGCGACTGAGTATTGCTCGGTTTCCAACAGGCAGGCTACCTCTTCCGCGGTATAACCTACGCCGCACGTTGCGCCGAAATCGATGATGTACAGGCCGACGTATTTTTTCGGATTTTCTATTTGAGGCAATTGCATAAGTAACTTCTGTCCAACTTATTATTCGAACCTGACCAGATGATAATTCTTCTTGCCGCTTCTGAGCACCAGTATTGTATCGGACGCCAGCGACTGGTCGGTCAAGACATAATCGATATTATCAACTTTTACATTATTTACGTAAGCCCCGCCGTTTTTAATCAGTTTTTTGGCTTCGCCCCGCGATTTGCACAACTGTGATTCGCACAGGACGTCCAGCAGGGCAATCCCGTCATTTAGCCGCTGCCGGGACAAGCGGGTGCTCGGTACATCGGCGAAAATGCCGCCCAGGTCCTTATCGGAAAGCCCATCAATCTTCTCGCCGAAAAGCATACCCGCCGCCTTCTTCGCCAGCTCCACCTGCGTATCGCCATGCACCATGCGGGTCACTTCCTGGGCTAATATCCTCTGGGCTTGCCGTTTTTCCGGCTCTCGGCGGACCTGTTCCTCCAGCCGGCCGATTTCTTCCAGCGGCAGGAAGGTAAACATCTTTAACAAGCGTATTACGTCCCGGTCGTCCGCGCGAATCCAGTATTGATAAAACTGGTAGGGGCTGGTTTTTTCCGCGTCCAGCCAGATCGTTCCCGCCTCCGTTTTGCCGAATTTCTGGCCGCCGGCGGTAGTCAGCAGGGGGCTGGTTAAGCCGTAAACCGCCTTGCCCTCCAGCTTGCGGACCAGTTCAATACCCGCGGTGATATTGCCCCACTGGTCATCACCGCCCACCTGCAAGATGCAATTGAACTGCCGGTTAAGATGGAGAAAGTCATAGGCCTGCAAAAGCTGGTAGCTGAACTCGGTAAAGCTCATTCCCGCTTCGCTTTGCAGCCGCTGCCGGACCGATTCCTTGCCCATCATCTCGCCAACCCGGAAGTGCTTACCCACGTCCCGCAGAAACTCGATAAAACTGAATCGGCTGATCCAGTCCATATTATTGACCAGGGCAGCGGGATTTTCGCGGCGGGAGAAATCCAGGAACTGCTGCAGTTGCTTTTTTATTCCCTCCTGATTGCCGGCGATGGTCTCCTGGTCGAGAAGGTTTCTTTCCTCGCTTTTTCCGCTGGGATCACCAATCATGGCGGTCGCGCCGCCCACCAGGGCGATGGGGCGGTGGCCATGCCGCTGAAATTGTGCTAACAGCATTATTTGCAGGAGGTTACCGACATGCAGGCTAACCGCGGTGGGGTCAAAACCCGCATAGAGTACCACCGGCTTTTGGAGCTTATCCGCCAGCTTTTCGTCGGATTTCTGGCTGACAAAGCCCCGCTGGGCTAAGGTATCAATGATATTTGTCACAATGGTCTTTCCCGATTTATAAGTAATTTATCGAGCTATTCTACGTAAAGCTTAGTCTCTAATCAAGTACCCGCTTTAAGTGATATCCTATAGTCATGCAGGTAAATGACATAAGGATATATACTTGACATGCTGGTTTTGACGATTATTATTATGTTTTTGGGTTTTTGCCGAAGTCGGTGAATTCACCAGAATTGGCTATTATTCCCCGATAGCTCAATTGGTAGAGCGGGCGGCTGTTAACCGCCAGGTCGTAGGTTCGAGCCCTACTCGGGGAGATGACGCCGGTTACAATCTTTTAACCGGCTTGTTTTTTGCGTGGTAATTACCGTTTTCGCCTTGCCGCAACTAGCGACTTATACGATTGTTATAGAACGGTTTAAGAAAAATTGTGGGGGAATATTATGCCTTAAAAACGCCTCTAACTCTGAGCCAGTTAACCACTATAATATCCCCACGCTAAAACTCTCGGACTCTCTTCCTAATTAAACCACTCTGGTTAACAGAACCGTCCCGATCAGCTCTCTGTCGCATCATTTCGTTACCGAAACCTTTCACTATTAATCGAAGGTGTATTTATATAAAGGTGTTTTATGCTATAATTTCGACTATGGATCGGAAGAACTACCCCGAAGTTTATGCTATTTATACTCGCCAGTCTGTTGAATCACAGCTTGAAGTGAATTCTTGCCAGGCTCAGTTCGACGATTGCATGGAATACGCCCAAAGGGAGTTGTCTCACGCACAGTGGATCGGAGAACAGTTCGATGACAAGGGGATTTCAGGGGCGACACTTGGCCGACCTGCTTTGAAAAAACTTAGGGACAAAATCGCGGCTGGCGGAATTACCCATCTGTTGATTACCTATCTGGACCGTCTCAGCCGCCGTCTGAGGGATTTCAGCTTATTGATGAATGAGATTCAAAATTTCGGGGTAAAACTCCATGTTGTTAAATTGCCGGTTCTGGATATCAAAGCGGATGGCCAGTTTTTGACCAATATTATGGCCTCATTTGCGGAATTTGAACGCGATGTGATTCGCGAACGATTGGAGGATACCCGGGCATATTTGAAAAGGAAAGGACGGCGATTGGCGGGCAGAATTCCGTTGGGTTATAACGCCGACCCCGTAACCAAACAACTGGTCATCAATAAAAAAGAGGCGATGCAGGTCGAAACAATATTTGCAATAGCTGCCAAAGGCGATACGCCGGCCAGCATAGCAGAACTCCTCAATCAGAAGGGATGGCGCACCAAAGCCTATATCGCTTCAAGAAGCGATAATATCAGTGGCGGCAATCCTTGGTCTGCCCGACAGATTATCGCATTGCTTCGTAATCCGGTTTATATTGGAAAATTCAAAGACGGTAACACGATAAGGCCAGGTATTCACGAAGCGATTGTTGACCCGGCATTGTTTGAGATTGTTCAGGAACATCTGGATTCGCGCCGAACAAAACGTCCGGGAAGCAAGCGACAATTGCAGCATGATGGATTTTTTCCTCTTCGGGGTAAAATTGTTTGTCCTGGCTGCGGCAGAAAACTCAACACGGATACCGGCGAACGAAGTTTGGGAAGAGGTAGCAAGGTTGTATATCGTTACTACCGTTGCCGTTCCACGGCTGGCGGACGGCCGCCTTGTAAGGCAGTTCGCTACCCGGCCAATGAGATAGAACAATTTGTATGTGATTGTCTTGGAGAACCTGTGACCTGGCAAAAATTCATTAGACGCTATCCCGCAAAAACGGATATGTTCAACGAAGCCCATCATGCTTGGAATATGCTGGATGACCCCCTGCAGCGTCGATACATCAGAGCGATAGTGGACGAGGTTAAGATCATAAACAACAATTGTATCCAAATTACTTTAAATGAACACTTTCTTGAGATACTGCCGAAATCATAAAGTGATTACGGGGCGCATCTCCGAAAACACCATAAACCATTATATATAAATATGTTATAAATTCGATATGATGAAAGGCCAAGAAATAAGAAAAATTGACTGGATAAAATCCAACACACTTATTAATATCTGTGTATATATTTATCCGATTAAAGGTATATGAAAATGGTATCGGTTCACAAAAAGGCCTGTGAAATTTTTAAAGCCCATGGTGGAACGCTTCGCACACGGGAAGCCCTTAAAGCAGGCATCCATCCGCGAACCCTGTATGCGATGCGCGACGCAGGTGAACTGACGCAACTGGTCCGTGGGGTTTACCGTCTGGCGGACCTTCCTCCGCTGAGCAATCCCGATCTTGCTGTAGTAAGTAAGCGGATACCTCAGGGGGTTGTATGTCTGATATCGGCACTGGTGTTCCATGAGCTTACTACACAGATTCCGCATGTCGTACACCTGGCGCTGCCGAGAAATACGTGGACGCCGAAAATAAAATACCCGCCGCTTCGGGTTTACCGTTTCTCCACCAAGGCATTTGAGGCAGGCGTTGAAACCCATACTATCGGAGGGGTCAAAGTTCGGGTTTACAATGCGGGAAAAACACTGGCTGACTGTTTCAAATATCGGAATAAAATCGGTTTGGATGTTGCGATGGAAGCTCTGCGGATCTATCGCCGCCGTCGCAACGCCAGGCTTCAACATGTTCTGGAGTACGCACGAATTTGTCGGGTTGAATCAGTTATCCGTCCGTATCTCGAGGCAAGTGTATGACGGCGAAGAACATCGTGGCGTCGATCCATCAACGACTGCTTAATGTGTCGAAAAAGACTGGCCGTCCGTTCAATGATTTGGTCATTTACTATTCCATTGAACGGTTTCTATATCGACTGTCTCAGTCACGTTTTGCCGATCGTATTATACTCAAAGGCGGTCTTCTCCTTCAGGTCTGGGATACGCCCGTTACCCGGATCACGCGCGACATTGATCTGCTCGCCAAGCTTGGCAATAACCTTGATGAAATCAAGGAAATGGTGCGTGCCGTGTGTGTCGTTGTCGTTGACGATGATGGTTTGGTCTTCGATCCCCAAACAGTAACAACGGTGCATATTGTGGAAGATGCTGACTATGAAGGCGTTCGGGCAACATTCAAAGGGTGTTTTGGTAAGATGCCGCTGGCTATGCAGGTTGACTTTGGATTCAGCGATGTGATTACCCCCGGCCCGTTTCCTATTACCTATCCCAGCGTATTGGACCATCCATCGGCGCAGTTGTTGGCTTATAATCGCGAAACAACCGTGGCCGAAAAATTTGAGGCAATGGTCAAGCTCGGAGAACTAAACAGCAGGATGAAGGATTTCTTTGATGTATGGGTATTGGCTCAAAATTTTGCCTTTGATGGTGCGGTTTTGACAGACGCCATCCGGTCCACGTTCACCTGTCGTCAAACGGAAGTCGAATCCGAACCCGCCTGTTTTTCCGGTCGTTTTGCGAATACTCCGACCAAAGCGGCGCAGTGGAAGGGTTTCATCAAGACCAGCAGGGTTGGGCAAGTCCCGACGAAGTTTGCCGAAGTGATAGCACATGTGCGTGCTTTCCTTCAGCCAGTCGCGGAGGCCATTACTGATCAGCACGATCATAATAAGCAATGGCCACCGGGAGGTTTGTGGGGGGATAAATAAATCGACAAATGGCTGGAAGATTCCCTATAAAGGGCGATTCATGGAAACGCAACAACATGAAGAAATAATATTTACGCGCGAGCAGTTTTACGAGAAAGTCTGGTCAGCTCCTACTACAAAAATAGCCAAAGAGTTGGGATGCTCGGATGTCATGGTCGGTAAGGTTTGCAAGTCCTATCACATCCCCAAGCCGTACCTTGGTTACTGGGCTAAATTGTCGCATGGTAAGAACCCAAAGAAGATCGCTTTACCAAAGAACAGTGATCCTGCTGTACAGACGCTTATTTTTCGCAAGTATCCACATCAAGAAAAAACGATCAGCATACCTGAACCCGAGCCGGAATATGACTTGGATATTCAGCAGATGCTGGATAAGACTCGGTCGCTGGGGCCAATCAGGGTCCCTGTATCCTTGCGTAACCCACATCCATTGGTTGCCGTCACCCGTGATCAGATAAGGATTAACCAGATTCCTTTTTATAAACGATCATATACCGAAAAACATCAACCGCGACCTACATTATCTGTTGATGTAAGCAAAGAAGCGTCCACCCGTGCCTTGCGTATTATGGATGCACTGATAAAGCGAATAGAGAAGATCGGCGGTAGTGTTGAAATAATAAAAAAGAGATGGACCCGACAAACGGTTGTCCGTTTTGGTAATGAAGAAGTATCCGTATTGCGTCTGCGTGAGAAACAGAATCAAATTCGCGTTTCCCCCGAAAAACGCCTAGGTTACCTTGACTCGCGTATAGAACTTCAGCCCAGTGGATTGTTGATTCTTGACCAGGGGTCGTCGTATTTCAACAGTATTTTGCTTCGTGACACTCCGAAGCGCCGCCGTATCGAAGACGGTCTCAACGATCTCACTATTAAATTCGTGAAATGGGCTGGCGATCTACGCATTCGCCGACGTCAGGAGGAAGAAGATCGTAAGAAACGAGAAAAACAGGAGAAGATTCGTCGTCAGAAGGAAGAGGAGCGTCGTCGTCAGCGAGAAGAACTGGCGCAGCGGCAGAAAGCTGAGCAGGCACGTGTTGATGAATTAGTCCATCATGCCAATTCATGGCGGCAGAGTCAGATCATCAGGGAGTACCTTGATTCTATCTGTGACATGCTGTTTCAACGGGATGGGATGATTGCTGTTGACGGCGAGGCCGCTGAATATCTGCGTTGGGCTCATCAGCAAGCTGATCGTATTGATCCACTCAGGCCGAGCCCGCCATCGGTGTTAGATGAAAAAATCTGAATCTGTTAACCAGAAGAGTTATTGATTACCTCTGTCCGATGAAAATGTCCTGTTTCCCAAAATCTTAATGCGGGATCAACTTTTCCAGGAAGAAACCGTAAAGCCTTGTAAATAAACAACATATGTTTTTGGGCTGTTAACCAATCGGCTGTACAATAGGAAGAGCTTTTTTGAGTGGTTCGACGCAGCCCCGACTTTTGTCGGGGCTTTGCTCACCATCTGATGGGAATCGAGTGTGTTTTTGCGTATCCAGAATGACTATTCAAGCCGCGAAGAAACACCCTGAGCAAACGAGGAATGAAATGACGAGTGCGTCGAAGTGGTGGTGCGTTAATATTGTCCGATGCGAGGATGATTCGCTTTATACCGGCATCACCCGGAACTTACAGCGAAGGTTCAGCGAACACAAGACAGGTGACTGCCGTTATACCCGCCGCAGCCGAGCGACGAAAGTGCTTTACACGGAACGTCATGCCAGCCGTGCGGACACCGAAAAACGCGAAAACCAGATTAAACGCTGGAGCCGGGCCCAAAAACTCGCCCCGGCCGAAAATAACCTGCGATCCCTGCGGGAACTGAGTCAATTCAGAGATTAAAAACTCCGGGTATTTTTATGCCTTGACGGTTAACGGAAAATCCTTACTTTAGGGCTAATTACAGTTCTTCCATAACTTATTGTTATCAAAGGGTTACGGCGGTTCCGCCGCCCGCCCCGGCGCTCTCGATTTCGCAGGTGAGATTCCGGGGGCCAAAGCCAACCATCACGGTTCCTCCCGTTGGCCGAAAAAACGGCCGCGAACTCTCTGACTCTCTCTTGAACAGCCCGACACCAGTTAACAGCCAGGTTGCTTCCGGGGCCAGCAGTAGCTTCGAATTCGCGGCTTGGACGAACTTCACTACCCAAGGAATGGCCTTTCGAACCGAGAGCGCATGTCGAGCATCTTGTTGCGTGGCCTGACTGGAAGTGGTAGTATGAGCGTTGGCTGGTGGCAAGTCACCAGCAGTGGATGAAGGAAGGACCGACGGTATAGCTAGCCTGAACTGATAGAAAGGGCCCGACCATGGACCTGGGCATGGACATGTGGAAGTACTACGGCATCACCCACACTGACCACACGGTCATGAACCCCTTGAGCCTGGAGAAGACCCGGGAACTCGTGGGTCTCCTTCGGCTGCCGGAGGGCGGCCGTGTCCTGGACGTGGCCTGCGGTAAAGCAGAGTTCCTCTGCCTCGTAGCCGAGGCGTACGACGTGAAGGCTACGGGCATCGACCTTTCACCCTACACCATCAAGGCGGCCCGCAAGAACGTGGAAACCCGGGGCCTGGCCGAATGCATTGAGCTGCTCCACGCGGACGGCGGTGAGTACAAGCCGAATGCGCCGGAGAGTTTGGACTTGGCTTCTTGCATCGGTGGCTCCTGGGTGTACCAGAATCACAGGGGCACGTTGGAGGCCCTGATGAAGATGACCCGGCCCGGCGGCATGGTGCTCGTAGGCGAGCCCTTCTGGATGACCGACCCGGACCCGGAATATCTGAAGCTCACGGGAAATGACGCTAACCTGTGCGGTTCCCACGCCGGGAACGTGACCATTGGTGAGGACGTGGGCCTCGCTCTCCTCTATACGCTGGTGGCCAACCCGGACGATTGGGACCGTTACGAGGGGCTCCAATGGCAGGCTGCGGAGCGATATGCAGCCGACCATCCAGACGATCCCGACGTGGAGGCTCTGCTCCGCAGCACCCACAGGAGTCGCGACGCCTATCTCCGCTGGGGCCGCAACTGCCTGGGCTGGGCTATGTACCTCTTTCGAAAGCCCTGAAACCAGGACTCGGAAGGGAGCGTATCCCGTTGCTGTCAAAGGCTTAGGGCGATTCCGTCACCCGCTCCCGTGCTCTCAGTTTCGCAGGTGAGATTCCGGGGCCGAAAGCCAACCATCACGGTTGTTCCCGTTGGCCGAAAAAACGGCCGTGAACTCTCGGACTCTCTCTTGAACAGCCCGAGGCCAGTTAACAGCCAGGTTGCTTCCGGACCCACCGCCATTTCGAACTTTCGCCGGGTAATTGATTAGTAAACGAGCAAGAGTTTCTGTCAAAGAACCCGCCAGACAGCCCGCCGGTCGATCATTCGACAGGCTCCCATCGGTTTTACTCAGGGCAGGCAGGACAGGCTCAGGACAGGTGGTTTGGACGTGAAACGCAGGGCGTTGAGGACGGATTTCACAATGACTAAAATTAAGAAATAAAGCTGCATTTATATAACTATCTGTAAAGGGGCTATTTATATAATATAAATTCTGTCAAAAAAAAAATTTCAGAGAAATGCCGATTGACAATGACTATATGGTCATTATAAAGTACTATTTGGTCATAATTACGACTTATAATTCAGGAGTTTTCTTATGGGTAGGCTAACGGAAAAACGAAAAGCTGCTGTTGAGCCCATGATGAAAGAGGCGATTTATGAGGCAGCGGTAAAAATTCTGCTCATGTATGGCCTGAATGGTTTGACGATGGACCGCGTGGCTGAGACGGCGGAGATGGCAAAAGGTACATTGTATAACTATTTCAAAGACAAGAAGAGCCTGCAACTCTATATTTTCGCCAAAGTATCCGAACCCTTCATGCAACAGATGTCGAATATTCGCCGTGATACTATATCGCCCCGAGAAAAACTTGAGCAGGTGGTTGAGGTTATGTTTCATAGATTCGAAGAGAATCGGCAAATTCTTAATATTTTGGCGGAGGGGCGAATTCATAATCTGAAAAAGTATTCCATGCAACTGGCGAAAATTCCTGAATTATCCGATGGGGAAATTGCTAAAGAGCCTATTGAAAAAGTGATTGAATCGATTGTCCTGGAGGGGGTAGAGTCCGGGCAATTTTATGCCTTTGATCCCCAGCTCGCGACGAATTTTATTCTCGGCGCATTAACGGCCATGATTGACAGACAAATTCAAAACGGCCAGGGCCGAGCTGTCGAGAAAAACATAGCACAGTTAGTCCGGTTTCTTATGGGAGGCTTAACAAATGTATCGTCTGCTTCTGCGATTACGGATACAGGAGGTCCGAAAAATGAATAATGTGATCAAGTACCTGTCGATAATGCTTCTTGTCTTTGGTGTCGGCTGCAAACAGAAAAGCCGACCGCCACAGGGGCAGCCCGAAGTGGCGGTAATCACCGTTAAGCCAGAACGGGTAATCATTACCACCAAATTGTCCGGTAGAACCTCAGCCTTTATGATCGCTGAAATCCGACCTCAGGTCAACGGCTTGATCCAGAAAAGGCTGTTTACCGAAGGTTCCGAAGTGAAAGCTGGTCAGGTGCTGTATCAGATTGATCCGGCGCCCTTCCAGGCGGCAATGGACAACGCGGCGGCTAACCTCGTCGTTATGCAAGAGGCTGCCGATAGGACGAAAGCTGTATTGCAAGCGAGCGTTGCCGGCGTAACGCGACAGCAGGCTACCCTCGAACTGGCGCGGATAAATCGCGACCGGTTCGAAGAGGCAGTGAAGACCAGAGCCGTCTCCGCCAGCGAACGGGACCAGGCGGTGACCGAAGCTAAAGTGGCGGAAGCTGCGCTGCGGGCGGCTGAGGCTCAGGTGGAAAGCGACCGCAAGGCTATCGCCGTGGCGGAAGCGGGTATTCAGCAGGCAAAGGCGGCAGTGGAAACGGCACGTATTAACCTGGGATACCCCCAGGTTACGGCGCCGATTTCCGGTCGCATCGGTAAATCCAGTGTGACAGATGGCGCGCTGGTAACGGCGTATCAGCCTATTGCTCTGGCGACTATTCAGCAACTGGACCCGATTTATGTGGATGTACCCCAGTCCACCACCGAACTGTTGCGTTTGCAGCGTCGCTTGAATGATGGCCGTCTTAATCACGATGGAACGAACCAGGACAAGGTAAAGCTCATCATGGAAGACGGGACACCGTATCTTTTGGAAGGGACACTTCAGTTCCAAGATATCACGGTAGATCCGACTACCGGGTCAGTCATCCTGCGGGTAGTATTTCCAAATCCGGAAGGCATTCTTCTACCTGGCATGTTTGTTCGGGCGGTTATTATAGAAGGCGTCAATGAGCAGGCCATTCTTGTACCGCAGCAGGGAATCTCTCGAAATCCGAAAGGGGATCCCATCGCGCTGATTGTGGATGCTGAAGACAAGGTCCAGCAACGGATGCTTACGCTCGATCGAGCCATAGGCGACCAATGGCTCGTTTCGTCGGGTCTTAATCCCGGCGATCGGTTGATTGTCGAGGGGGTTCAAAAAGCCAGGCCCGGCGCTTCTGTGAAGGTTGTCCCGTTCGATGCTGGTCGCAAAGATGGTCCAATGGCTGAGAAGACAGTTCAGCCGTCGGCAAATACGAATTAAACGGAGAAATGATATGTTATCGAAATTCTTTCTTGATCGCCCTGTTTTCGCCTGGGTCATCGCCATTTTCATGATGCTGCTGGGCGGGCTGGCCATCTATAACCTGCCGATTTCCCAGTATCCGCCCATCGCTCCACCGGCCATCGCCATCGACTCCTTCTATCCCGGGGCCTCGGCGCAGACAGTGGAAAACAGCGTGACCCAGATCATTGAGCAGAAGATGACCGGCTTTGACGACATGTTGTATCTGGCCGGCACGAGCGATTCGGCTGGCGCCTCCCGCATCGAATTAACTTTCAAGCCGGGGACCGATCCGGACTTGGCCTGGGCCAAGGTTCAGAACAAGCTCCAGCTCGCCATGGCCAGCCTTCCGGAGGTGGTCCAGCGCACAGGGGTCAAGGTCAGCAAATCCACGCGGAACTATTTGCTCCTTGCGGGCCTGGTCTCCGAAGACGGCAGTATGAACGGCAACGACTTGCGGGACTACGCCCAGTCCAATCTGGAAAAGGTTTTGGCCCGCGTGCCCGGGGTCGGCGAGGTCGAGAATTTCGGTTCGCAGTATGCCATGCGGATCTGGCTGAATCCGGACCGGCTGACCGATTATCACCTGACCATGGAAGACGTGATCCTGGCGCTGCGGGCCTACAATGTGGAGGTCTCCGCCGGTCAGTTCGGCGGGCTTCCGGCGGTGGAAGGCCAACGACTGAACGCCTCCATCGTTGTCCAGAACCTCCTCCAAACTCCGGACCAATTCGCCGCCATTCCCCTGCGCAACAATCCGGACGGCTCCATCGTGCGAGTCAAGGATGTGGGACGGACCGAGCTGGGGACCGAGTTCTACGATATCGAGGGTCGTTACAACGGCAAACCTGCCGCCGTTCTGGCCATCCGGCAGACGCCCGGCGCCAATGCGCTGAATACCGCCGATGCCATCAAGAAAAAACTGATAGAGATGAGCCGCTATTTCCCAGCGGGGATGAAGGTTGTCTATCCCTACGATACCACTCCGTTCGTCAAGGTGGCCATAGGCGAGGCGGTGAAGGCCCTGCTCCAGGCGATTGTGTTGGTCTTCCTGGTCATGTGGCTGTTCATGGGGAACATCCGCGCCACGCTGATTCCCACCATCTCGGTGCCGGTCGTGCTTCTGGGCACCTGTGCCGCGCTGGGGGCGTTCGGGTACTCCATCAACATGCTGACCATGTTTGCCATGGTGATTGCCATCGGGCTGTTGGTGGACGATACCATCGTGGTGGTGGAGAACGTGGAACGGCTCATGAGCGAAGAGGGGCTTTCGCCCCGTGACGCCACCGCCAAGTCCATGGGCCAGGTCACTAGCGCCCTGATCGGCTTCTTCCTGGTGCTCGCGGCGTTGTTTGGCCCCATGGCCTTCTTCAGCGGCTCCACCGGGATCATCTATCGGCAGTTCTCCGTGACCATCGTCACGTCCATGCTGCTGTCGGTGACGGTGGCGTTGATTCTGACGCCGGTGCTGTGCGCGTCGATCCTCAAGCCTGTCGCCGCGGGACACGAGGCGGCGGAAGGGGCGATCTGGTTCCTGCGACCATTTCTCCTCTGGTTCGACCGCGCCTTTTACTGGTTCCGCGATGGCTTTGTAAAACTGGTCGGCCATGCGTTTGCCCGCAAACTGCGTTACGTGGTCGTGTACATCGTGATTGTGGCTGGCCTGGGATTCCTTTTCATGCGAATGCCGACCAGCTACCTACCGGACGAAGATCAGGGAATCCTGTTTGCTCAGATCCTCATGCCTACGGGCGCCACCGTGGAGCAGACCCAGGCAGTCGCGGACGAGGTTCAGCGCTATTTTCTGGAGAACGAAAAAGAGGCGGTGGACTCGTGTATGACGATTGCCGGCATGGGCTTTTCCGGCAGGGCGCAGAACAACGGCATGCTCTTTGTCAAGCTGAAGGATTGGAAGCTGCGCAACCGGCCGGATCTGCGGGTCAAGGCCATTGCGGGTCGTGCCATGGCGGAGTTCTCAAATATTCGTAGCGCCATGGTCTTCGCCTTCCCGCCGCCCTCCGTCATCGAACTGGGCCATGCCACAGGATTCGATTTTCAGTTGATGGACCGGGGCGGCATCGGACACGAGGGTCTTATGAACGCCCGCAACCAGCTCCTTGGTATGGCGGCGCAGGATCCGAGGTTGGTGAAAGTCCGTCCCAACGGGATGGAGGATGTGCCCGAATACCGGATTGATGTGGACTGGGAAAAGGCAGGCGCTCAGGGTCTGCCCATCACCTCCATCCACAACACCATTTCGGCGGCTTTCGGCAGCGCCTATATCAACGACTTCATTCAGGCTGGGCGCGTCAAGCGGGTCTATGCCCAGGTGGATGCTCCTTACCGAATGCTGCCCAAGGATATAGAAAGACTTTACGTCCGCAACACGGCCGGCAAGATGGTCCCCTTTACCTCATTTGCATCCAGCCACTGGGCGAGTGGTTCTCCCCGGCTGGAGCGATTCAACGGCTTTCCATCCATGAATATCCAGGGTGAGCCGACTCCTGGCAGGAGTTCCGGCGAGGCCATGCAGGCCATGGAAGATATCGTTTCAAAGCTGCCACAGGGTATCGGCTATGACTGGACTGGCCTTTCCTACCAGGAGCGGCAGGCTGCTTCTCAGACTGGCCCGCTCTATGCTTTTTCCATCCTGATAGTTTTTCTTTTTCTGGCGGCTCTGTACGGGAAATGGGATATTCCCATCGCGGTCCTGATGATCTTGCCTCTCGGGGTCATCGGTGGCTTTGTCGCTTCGACGCTGCGTGGGTTGCCCAGTGATGTCTATTTCCAGATCGGGTTGTTGAATACCCTGGGTTTGGCCACCAAGAACGCCATCCTGATCGTCCAGTTCGCTATGGCCGGGGTGGCGCAAGGGACGGGCTTGATCGAGGCCTCGCTCCAGGCGGTGAAGCTGCGGCTTCGGCCGATCCTCATGACATCGACGACGACCGGTTTAGCTGTGTTGCCTCTGGCCTTGAGCACGGGTGCGGGAGCAGGGGCCATGGTTGCCATCGGTACCGCGGTGCTGGGCGGTATGATCACGGGCACGATTCTCGTGGTCCTGTTTACGCCGCTGTTTTATGTGATGATCGAGAAGGCCTTTGGCAAACGGAAGAAGAGTGTAACGATGAAATATGTTAATGAAAATCCATCAGGGGATCAATGACATGAATAGACAATTGTTATTTTTACTGGTTGGAATAGTCCTTTTCCTGGGTGGATGTACCATGGCACCGAAATACACCCGGCCGGAAGCGCCGATCCCAACTGACTGGCCGAATGGTCCGGCATACCAGAACAACACATTCGTGCAGGATGCTCCGATGGCTGCGGATCTCGGATGGCAGGAATTTTTCACTGACCCGAATCTTCAGACAATTATTTCGACCGCCCTGAATAACAACCGGGACCTGCGGCTTGCCGCCTTGAATGTGGAAAAAGCAAGATCCCTTTACGGTGTTCAGCGGGCTGAATTGTTCCCGGTAGTCAGTGCCGTCGGCGGTGGCAGTAAACAACGCACCGCCACCGACCTTACGGCTCTCGGACAGCCGAGGACAACGAAACAATTCAATGTCGATTTGGCGCTGACATCGTGGGAGATAGACTTTTTCGGCTATATTCGTAGTCTGGAGGAACAAGCACTGCAGGAATACCTGGCTACAGACCAGGCACGCCGTGGTGTACAAATCGCACTGGTGTCCGAGATAGCCACCGTGTATCTGAGCCTGGCTGTGGATCAGGAAAATCTCCACTTGGCCCAGTCCACCCTGGGGGCGCAGCAGGGGGTCTATGATCTAATTCAGCAGCGATACAAAATTGAGATCGCCAACGAATTGGACCTGCTCCGGGCTCAAACTCAAGTGGATGCCGCACAGGTGAATGTGGCTCGCTATACGCAACTAGTGGCGCAAGACAAAAACGCCTTGAACTTCCTGGCTGGCACTTCGCTGCCGAAAGAGCTTTTGCCTGCTGATCTGGCAAGCATAAGTCAGCCCAAGGATATTTCACCGGGTTTGTCTTCCGAGGTGCTCCTTCGGCGACCGGATATTATAGCGGCGGAACATCAGCTCAAAGGAGCCTATGCTTTTATCGGGGCGGCACGAGCCGCTTTTTTCCCTCGCATTTCACTTACCACATCGATGGGGACAGCCAGCGATGAATTGTCCGGACTGTTCGACGCCGGCAATGGAACCTGGAGCTTCGCCCCACGGATCGTGATGCCCATTTTTGACACACGCACTTGGGCGGCGTACAGAGTCAGCAAGTCGATTCAGAACATCGCGCTGACCCAGTACGAGAAAACGATCCAGGCGGCATTCAGGGAGGTAGCCGATGCCCTTGCCGTGCGTGGTACCGTCGATCAGCAAGTCGCAGCACAACAGTCTATGGTTCATTCTGCACAGACGATCTATGATCTTTCATTGAATCGCTATACGAATGGGATTGACAATTACTTGAGCGTCCTCGATGCGCAGGGCTCACTTTATGCCGCGCAACAGGGGCTACTTTCACTGCAATTAGCCAAGCTCACCAACGAAGTCAGGTTTTATGCGGTATTGGGCGGCGGCGGGGAAAATACAGACGTCTGCGAATCCTCGGTGAAGAAATAGCTGATCGAAAGATAATAAGATGAATTATCAACCCTACAAACAGATAGATCAAAGACTGGGTATGGATATCAATTTCGCTGATTACACTGATTTAGGAGAATAGCGATGAAATGTACGCAGCCTACATTTTTTTCAAATCGACCAACTATTTGAGAGATGAACCTTAATATTTGCTTTTCCACTCAGGCAAAGAACCGACAACGCCAACGCATAATGGCGTTTTATGTGTTGGCGTTGAAACGGTCTCTGGTTTAAAATCACGTTGTTGCAGCGTCAGGTTATATGTTATCCATTACAAAAAGAGGAACCTGCCTCATGCGAATCATGGCTTACAAACGCCAGGCATTACCAATAACGATAATGGTTTTAGCACTTCTGGGATCGACTCTTGCAGCTAAGCAGAACAAGCCCGACAGTTTGCCTTCGGATTCGGCGGAGGTCATCAGGGCGGTCGCCCCGGAAAAACTGGCCCAATACCTGATAGCGGCTCCGCCGTTTGAGGTCATCCTGCGGGGTAAACCCCTGGTTTTTACCGGCGAAGGGGCCGGGCAATTTCTGGCGGGTCGTGAGGGTTTGACAGCCGCCGTTGATTGTCATTACGACCGTGATGTTGACATATTGACCTGGCAGATACACCTGGCTAACACGACCGATAAGGTTATAGAGAACATCAAGATCAATCCGCTGAATGTTCGTTTCCAAGTGGACCCCGCCGAGGTTCTGCCTCGGGTTCGTTACCTGACCGGCTCGTATCATTTCGACGCCTGTTATCCGCCGCGGGCCTTTCAGATTTACGAGCGGGTTTTTACCACCCATGACCATGCCAAACCGGTTCGCATCGACGGCGACCGGTGGAGCGCTTTCGCCTACGTTCCTATTTTACAGTTTGCCCTGGGGGCGGATACCGATATGGCCGGGATGTTCATGGGCTTTGAATGGAGTGCCGGCTGGTATCTGGAGTCGGGGTGGGAAGCTCCGGCTTTTACGGGTGAGCCGCTGAGTCCCTTCAAAATCAGCGGCAATATGGAATTAGGCCGGCTTCGCCTTGCGCCCGGCGGACAGTTGGATATCCCCCGGGTTCACATGGGCTTTTTCCAGGGCAATTCGTGGACAATTCTGGACAATAAGATCAAGCGATATGTTTATGACAAACTCGCCCCGCGTCTATCCAGCCGAAAAACGCCGTTTAATGCCGTCAGTTATGACCACTGGTTTGGCATTCATCATCGCTACGATATGGCGAAGATCCGGCAGCAGGTTGCCCGTGCCGCTGAGATCGGCTGTGAATATTTTTGCATTGACGCCTCGTGGTACGGAGCCGGGGCTTATGGTTCGTCGGGGACCGGCCGCTGGGATCAACCCGATCCGGCGAAGTTCCCCAACGGTTCAGCGGACATGAAGACGCTGAGTGATTATGTCCGCAGTTTCGGGATGGGCTTCGGTATTTGGCACGAGATCCAGGACACCAATGGCGGACCGGCGAGCGATGATTATCCGGATTTGGTCCGCGATCGCGTCGAGGCTTCCACCGCCCAGCCATACCATCTGCTCAAGCTGGAAACACCTGAGGGCCGTAAACTGGCCCTTGATACTCTCCGCCGCTGGATTCGGGACTGGAATATCACCTGGATGCGGTGGGAGACTCCCGGCAGCGGCGATCTGGCCTATATGCAGGGGCTTTACGAAATCATGGATACCCTTCGCCGTGAATTTCCGGATTGTTATATCGAGGGCTGTTATTGGGGCGGTACGCGGTTGGATCTGGGTATGGTAGTTCGTACCGACGGGACCTGGCTGAGCGATCATACCGCCAATCGAGATGTTTGTCGTTTCGCGCAGATGGGGGCGCTGCGTATTTGGCCGTCATATCTTCTCAATATGGCGGTGCCGACCTATCCGCAGGATGGCGACAATCCCACGCTGCCGCACAATCTACTCAGTCGTATGCCTGGCACGCTGAGTTTTAACGGCAACATTGCCCAGTGGTCTGGCGCGGCGACCGAGCGCGTCAAACATTATGTTACTGTTTATAAGCAGATTCGCGATTTTCAAAGCCAGCCCTGTTTTTTTCCGTTGCCCCAGCCGCAAAGCACACGGGATTGGGACGCGGTCGTTTTTGGAGACGGCAGCGGCCCAAAGCAGTTGCTCTATGTCTTCCGCATGGAGGGTCCGGACCAGGTGGTGCTGAAGGATATCCCCGGCGCCGGCTCGTGGGAGCAGTTGCTGGGTTGTGCCAACGCCAAAATTAGTAATGCCGGCCAAATCACAACGGTATCACTCGACCGCTACAGTTCAGCTTTGTTTATTCGTTGAGACTGCACTTGCGGCACAAGGATTACCTAATCAACCAGCTCGCCCGACGATGGCCGTTACTGACAGAGGCTGACCGGTCCGAGTAGGCCGGAGCTTAGTAGCGGAGAATCTTTTTTGTAATATTTGTATGTGGTAAACGCGTACCGACCGCTCGGCTGCGGTCGGCCTTCGAGCAGCCACGAGGGCCATTCAGCGAGCATCCCACCGGCTGTCCAGGTGCAATCGTCGGGCTCCTGCTCGTCGCCGATCAATCGGTTCGGCCAAAGGTTTGCTACTTCGATTTCCAGGCAGTTGCCTTTAGCCTGCACTACATCGGTGATATCGATCCGCCACGGCGCGGTCCAGAGAACGCCCAAAACCCTGCCGTTCAGCCGTACCCGCGCGATGTTGTAAACAACGCCCAGGTCCAGCAGGATCCGCTGTCCGCTGCCTTGCAGCTCTGGGGGAAGGTCGAACATCTTTTTGTAAACGGCGATGCCGGAGTAGTATTTAATGCCGCCTTCGGGTCGCTGCGTCCAGTCTTCGAGGGTGGGGAATGTTATGCTCCCAGGCCCACCCCACTGCGGATTAAATGATACCTCCCATGCCCCTTCCAGTTGGGCAAGGCACTTGATTTCGGGAAAGTTGCTCTTTTGCAAGGCAGTTTTTGTTGAAGGCAAGGCCTGGCTGCGGAAAACGATAAAAAAGCTTTGGTACGGCTCGAATCGCAGCGGTAGGGCGGTACAACCATTTTGCCGGTGGAATTCAGGCAACGGTCGGATTTCACCGGTAAGCGGGTCCCAAAGTTGCGGTTCCCCGCCGGCGATGCGGAATTTGCCGGTCACCTTGACTACGTCCGCTTGCCGGTTGGCCACGAAATAAATATCTACGCCGCCCATCCGCCGGTGGGTGTAGCGGATAGGGCCGTTAGCCTCGAAATCGGCGGGGAGGCCCATTTCAGCCAGCACACGTGCGGTTGCATCGTAGTCGGGATAGATTCGGCTGGCTTGGTCAGGGAGAGGCTTTTTTGAATCATTCATTTCGGGAAGAAGCAGGTCGCCGCCCCAGATAATCTTTCCGTTACCTACCTGGCGTTCGGTGACTTCTGAGGGCTGATTCGTACTTCCCCATAATTCGGTCGCCAGATGTTGTACCTCCTGATCGCATTTCGGATAGCCGGACAGGCTGGGTGATTTGCGGGGCGGAATCCCGATGACCGTGGCGCCCGATTCAACCAGGGCAGTGATTTTTTTCAGCAGAGCTGGTGTCATAGTGTCGAAATACGGAAGGATAAGCAGGCGATAGGAACTTCCTCCGGGAAAGACAATCAACCCGTCTTTGACGCGTGCTTTGGTAATCAGCGTTTCGGGGTCGCAGGCATCGAAATTATATCCCCGCCGATCCGGCAGCGTCGCTGTGCCCTCGGTTGCGGATGGGGGTGGGCAAAAGACATGCGGCGCCCCTTCGGGAACGAGGTAGCAGATATCGGCTGCCGTATTTCCCTGCCGCAGCACAAATTGGCAGCGTGCGATATAGCGATGGTATGCCGAAACCATCGGCCACCAGGTCTGTGTTCGGTCCCAATGAACGCCGTAAGGACCCATCGTCATTCCCGGCCGGTAGTTGAGCCAGGGCTTGTGGGCGAAGGTGTGATAGACAAAACGGTTGATTCCCATGCAAAACGCCCAGTCACCTTGATTCTTCATAGTGGCGGGGTATAGCTTCCAGGCCTCCTGTTCTCCGGAGGTGAACGCCTCCGCCGCGACGATCGGCCGACCATGAATGTGGCCTATCGAGGGCGACTCAAAACAGCTAAATGCCGTGTTGAAGCCATACCCGTCTGCCCAGAACTCGCACATGGGTACATCAGCCACGCTGCCCAGTACCAGATCGGAGGTTGGATTCATATCGTACGGCTCGATGGACAGGCCCAGCCCATAGCGTCGGCCCAGTTCTTTTAGATGCTGCGCATGGTTTTCGATAACCAACTCCTGCGCCGTAAGACGGAGGTCCCAGAGGAAGCGTTCGGAGATTTCCCTGCTTTCGACAACTCGGCCGGATATCACCGGCAGATATGGCAGCGGATCATAGCCGCGTCGGCGTTGAAATTCCTGGTCGAATCCCGCGGTCCAGTTTTGCGCTCCCATCTCCCAACTGTCGATGTGCAGCATTGTCCAGCCTTTACCTGTTCCTTTCTCGCGGGGCTCGATCTTGTGTAACAGTTTTCCGATATACGCCTCGAAGTGGGCGTCGAGGGCGGCTGAGCTGAACTTATCACACTCGAACCCCAGTCCCGGCCTGGGTGCGGGGCGCGTATTAGCGCCGGTATTCCGACAGCCGAACCGCAGGATGGTCCAGTCGCCCGCCGGCACGTCCCAGGTTAATCGACCGTCCTGCTGCAGGTGTTCGGTGAGATTGACAATATCCGACGGCGCGATAACCGCATCGGGGGCTAGGCGGTCGAACGAGCTGGGACTATCGATATACGGTTTTACGCCGGGTTTGGAGCTATAAGGCTCGCGGATATAGAGGGCCTTTTCGTCGATATCCGTGATGTGTGCCGCTGCCTTGGGCGTGGGAAAGGCCAGCACCGCTACATCCGCGTAGAAATCCTCTCGCTCCCGCAGCATCTCCGGTGACAAGCTCTCATTACCGAAGTATGGCGGCCGCGGCTGCGGCGGCGGCAGCACCGCGTCGAATTTTACCGGCCCAGCCGCCTCGACGGCGCCGGCTGCCAGATGCTGCATAGACTGTTGGGGTTTTACCCATGGCCCGCCGCTGCCCGTCCAGCCCGGTCCTGACCCCAGGGTAATCTCGATACCCAGTCGTTCTGCCTCCCGAACAGCGTGCCGGAACATCTCCTGCCAGACCTCGCTCATGAACTCCACCGGCCCGCGGGGGACGCCCACATTCACTTCCAGAAAGATAAGATTGCCGATCCTCGCCTCTTTCATGGATTCCAGATCCGCCGTTATTCCTTCTCGGCTGAGGTTGCCGTCCATGAAGTACCAGTAAACTCCGGGCCGAGCTGAATCCGGCGGCGACTGAAAACCGGCGATTAGCGCATCCTGCTGACCGGCGAAAATCATCGCGTTATTAAACCACAGCAGCCAAAGCAGGAAAACCAGGACTATCTCACCGACACGTGCCGATCGCGTTTTGCTCCGTGACATCGAGTTCATGGTTGATAAATCTCGTAACATCGGCTTTCGTGGCGGGCGGGGTTTTGCACCTCCACGGTTATTATTCCGTCGCTGTCGCAGCGATAGATTTCGCATACCGACAAATCTGCGAATCGGTCGGTAGCGACGATGTCGTTTTTGGTAACCCGGGCCGACAGGGAATAAGCCGGGTCGTAGGGGAACAGGATGTCGGACCAGGCTCGTACGCCGTCAGCCGGCATACCGTCTGCGCCGATCGCCGTGCATTCCAGGTAACGCAGATGTCCGATGTTGTGGGTTGGTTTATACCTGACCTGCTTCTCGATCGGCGGCTCACCCTGTCGCGGCAGGGGGGTGCCGGCAGGGAATACAATATCGAAAATTTCCGTTCGGCCGTGATCTTTCAGCCGGATTAAGCCGAAATGCCGGGCGATGATATCACGATAAGTCAGACGATCCGCCGCGCAAATCGCCGCGCCCAGGGCTACCGACTGGAACGGTTTATCCGTGAGCACGACTCGGCTGCGGGGAAACGCCTCGCAGATCATTTCTGACACGAACGGCAGCTTTGAGGAGCCGCCCACAAGATATATCATCAAATCATTCGTGTGGAGCATGGTTTGTTTACTTTTTGCCGACTCGATGACTTCGCTCAGCTTGGCGATAGCCGGTTTTAACATCGGCCGAATTCGGCTTCGGTAGTCGTTTGTGCTGATGGTTACCGATCGGCCGTTCATTCCGAAATCCGCCGGGTTAAGAAACAGGCTCTTGACCGCGCCCGTCGAAATGGACTCTTTCTGACAGCGCATCTGGCGCAGCAGGGCGTATCGCGTCAAAGGGCTGATTTCATTGGGGTTGAGTTTGATTTTTTCCAGGAACATCTCCAGCAGCACCCGGTCAAAATCATCGCCGCCCAGCTCTTCGATCCCTCCTGCGGCCAGCACCTGAAAGTTTTGCCCATTGATCCAGACGACGGAGGCGTCGAAGGTCCCGCCGCCCAGATCGAATACCGCTACAGCGTAGGGCTGATTCTTTTTATTCTTTCTGTCATTGGCGATCAGGCAATCTGCCAGCTCGATCGCCGAGGCGGTAGGTTCGTTGAGCGTATCGATAACCTGGAACCCTGCCTGGCGGAAACATCGGCGGGTAATGTAGCGCTGGGCCCCGTTGGCGTTAGCGGGCCAGGTAATGACGGTCTCCAGCGGCTCGTTCTCCGCCAGCGACTGCGAAGAGCGGATGGAATCAGCCAGCGCCTGCAGGAACTCCGTTAGAATCTCCGCCATGCCCACGCTCGGTTCTGTACCTGTTATTTCTTCAGCAGCGGTTAGCGCCGCTGCTTTTCCTTCCGCATAGTCGCGCAGATGCCGCTTTAAGGACGGGATAAATATCCGGTCGTTCGCTGAGAATAGGTCGGCGAAGTGTCGGTCCGCTTCCAGGCCGAACCAGCGTCTGCCTGTCGCCTTGTCGATTACGATTGCCGACGGGAATACCTCCTGGACAATTGTCCCGCCTGCGGTCTGGGCTTTATGGAGCACGACTGTGAATAGTCCCCGGTCGTAAATTGCCGCGACCGTATTGGTAGTGCCGAAATCGATCCCCAGCCGGGCCATTTTCTATCTCCTGTTGATTCGAATCTTGGCTGGCGCGATGATTTTGCCCCGGTTGGATCGGAATCCCGGCTGAAATTGTTCCGCGACTGCCCCGTCAGCCAGGTCTTCGCGATGGGTCTGGCCCACTGCCAGATGGATTAGCGGATCAAAGGCTTCACCCACACATGCCTCGAACGCCTGCACTCCTGCCAGGGCCAGCACATGGTCGAGGATTTCTGCAGCCCGGCGGTGGAATTCATTCAGCCCATCCACCTCGTGATTTTCCGCGGCGATTTGGCTCGTTTCATTGCGGAGGGCGACGAGCGGCCCGAGCATTTCCGCCAACTGCTCATCCACCACTTCTGTCACCAGCCGCTGGAATATTGCCGTCGCCCGATCCAGCGGAGCGGTCCGTTCTACCGTGTTCGGTTGATCGCCTTGGGGCCGGGCTAATTCAGTCACGGTAGCGAGGGTATTGTTTATTTGGTTCTTGAGTGTCTCGACAGCAGCGGTAATATCTGCCCTGGCCTGGGTCAGCAGTTCCGCCGCCGCCGTCTCCGCGGAGCCGGCTTGCCGCTTCACCGCCGGCTGAGCGGGAGTTTTCTTTGGGGGACGGATTGTGCTCTTGGTTGCCTTTTTGCTTTTTAGGGTAACTTTAGCCGGCTTAGCGATTGACTGCGATGATTTGGCTTTGTCCTTAAGGATTTTTTTAGCGGAAGTTGCATGTTTCTTCCGTGTGTTTGTTTTTGTCTTTTTCATGGCCTCCCTGCCTTATGGTTAGTTTTATTCTTAGGATTTTTCAACTTGCCCGCAGCTTACCGGAAAGTGCCGCGGGTGTTTTAAATTATTATAAGCAGCCGGTTGGTATAGTCAACGCCATTTCCCCGCAGGATCCTTATTTAAGATTGTCGTAGTGGCTGCGAAATAACGGGCCGACCGAATGTCCCCGTGATAAATTGCATACCAAGATTTATCCCTGTAATCTGCCATAACCGCAATCGCTGCGGACGGGGCAGATATCGCATTTCGGCTGACGTGCCCGGCAGATTCGCCGCCCGTGAAATATCAGAACATCGCTGAATCGCGTCCAATCCTTCTGGGGTATCAGTTTCATCAAATCGAGCTCCAGCTTCACCGGATCGCTGTTCGCCGACAGACCCATCAGCCGGGCCAGTCGAATTACGTGGGTATCGGTAACAATCCCCGGTATGCCGTAGGCGTTGCCCAGGATAACGTTCGCCGTCTTTCTGCCCACTCCCGCCAGTTTTACCAGCTCTTCCATCTGGTCCGGCACCTTGCCGGCGAATTTTTCCGCGATATCCCGGCAGGCCGCCCGGATATTTTTCGCCTTATTATGATAAAATCCGGTGCTGCGGATATCGTTTTCCAGCTCGGCTGCTGCGGCGGTGGCATAGTCTTTCGCCGAGCGGTATTTTTGGAATAATTCTTTCGTTACAATATTAACCCGCACATCGGTGCACTGGGCCGAGAGCACCGTCGCCACCAGTAGTTCCAGGGCATTGGTGAAGTTCAGGGCGATCTTCGCGTCGGGATGCTCCCGGCGCAGTCGGGCGTAGATTTTTTTTGCCCGCTGCGACGCGTCCTGCAGGTCTTTGGCGCCGGGTTGGAAATCTTTCGGAGCGAGCACCTTTTTTTTCGACTCTTTTTTACGCATTTTATTCTATCATCGCCTGGATTAATCGTTCCTGCAGCAGTTGCGTGTACCTGCCCACCTTTCCTTCAGCGATTTTTTGCCCGTCCAGTTTGGTCACTCCCAGCACCTGCGTCGTCGTGCCCGTCAGGATTAATTCATCCGCCGTCCGCATCTCTTTAATTGTGAAAGATTTCTCCCGCATCTTCAGCCCGCAATCGCCCGCCCACTCTAACAGCAGCCCGCGGGTGATTCCCGGCAGGATATTGGCAGTAAGCGGCGCCGTCTGCATGACATCCTTTTTAATCATCATCACCGACGACGAGCTGGCCTCCGTTACCAGTCCGTTTTCATCCACTAATATCGCCTCGAACGCCCCTGCCTGCCGTGCCGCGTGATACGCCAGCACGTTTGCCAGCAAATTCAGCGACTTGATATCGCATCGTTTCCACCGCCAGTCCGGGTGGGTTATGACCTCCGCTTCGTTGACGCTTCGCCCATGAAACTCGCGTACCGTCAGGAAGAACGCTGGTTTGAGATCCTCACCGTAATCATGATAGCGCATCATCCTGCCTCTGCTCAGGTGAAAATACACCTTGGCGTCCGGTATCTGTGCCGCCTCCATCGCCTTATCGATCCGCCAGTTTATAACCTCCAGATCGACCTTATCCCGCATATCCATCTGTTCCAGGCTGTTTATCAGCCGTTTCATATGCCGCTCGCGGGCGAACAATTTGCCTTTCACGCTCACCAGCACCTCATACACTCCGTCGCCGAAATACACGCTGCGGTCGTGAGCGCTGATCTTCGCCTCTTCAATGGGTACAATCGCGTCATCTACCATCGCCAGTTCCATCGTTTTATCCTCGCGTAATTTACATGATTAGCTTTTTATTCGGAAGTATATCTCGATTAGCCCCTCCTGGCAATGCCCAGCCGACTTTCTTGACGTTATTGTCATCTATAGGTATAAATAATTGTATGCTTACCATGCTATTTTTCGTCTGCGCCGCGGTTAACGCGAACAATATCAAATGGATTAGTGTTAGTGTTATAATAGTGGTGGGGCTATTCCTGTTGGGTTTTTTCACCCTGCTTATCATTAGAAGGCTTTGGGGTCCGGGCCGAGATCGCTTCCAGCAGAATGGTTCTGTCTTCACCCTGGCCGATCTGAACCGCATGCTCCATGAGAACCGCATTTCACAAGAGGAATACGAAAAATTGAAGGAAAAGATTGTCGCCCAAACCCGCCGTTTTCCCTGATTTTGCCGTCTTTTGTGCTTAATTTGCCCGCCCTTGGCCGATAAAAATCAGGACAAACTAATTTTTAACTTTTATTTTTTAACTTTTAATTTCATAATTATTGAGAGGCTTTTGGCAGAGGTAATAATATATAATAGTAATGTAATTATCATAGGAATATACATTTATGACAGGTAATAAAAAAGGTGGTCCCAGCGGCGGTCGTCGGCGTCCTGCCGTTTGTAATTTTTGTGGCAAGTCCGAGCGCGATGTCGGCCCGATGATTGAAGGGCCGGATGGTATTCATATCTGCGGTAGTTGCGTGGAGTTGTGTTCCAGTATTATCCGCCAGGAAAAGCGTAAAGTCACCGGCCATAAGCCTTTGTTTAGTTCCATTCCGTCTCCCCGGGCCATTAAGGAGCACCTTGACAACTATATTATTGGCCAGGAAAGTGCCAAAAAGAGCGTCTCGGTTGCCGTCCACAATCACTACAAACGGCTTACCCACTCCCACCGCCAATTTTCCGATGAAGTCGAGATTGAGAAGAGCAACGTCCTGATTATTGGACCTACCGGCTGCGGTAAGACCTTGATTGCCCGTACCTTAGCCAACTACCTCGACATTCCTTTTGCCATCAGCGACGCCACCACCCTCACCGAGGCCGGCTATGTCGGCGAGGACGTGGAGAATGTCCTGCTTCGCCTGCTCCAGGCCGCCGATTACGATCTCGAAGCCGCTCAACTGGGAATTGTTTATATTGACGAGATTGACAAGATCGGCAAGACCAACCAGAACGTCAGTATCACCCGTGACGTTTCCGGCGAAGGTGTCCAGCAGTCGCTTTTGAAGCTTTTGGAGGGCACCATCGCCAATATTCCGCCCCAGGGTGGACGTAAGCACCCGGAGCAGCAGTATATCCAGATGGATACCACTCACATCCTTTTCATCTGTGGCGGCACCTTTAACGGTTTACAGGATATCATTAAGAAACGCCTGGGCCGAAAGATGATTGGTTTTTCTGCCGAGCGAAGTCCGGATACTGACCAGGGGACAAGCGATGAAGAAGTTTTATCCAAGGTTACTCCGCGCGATCTGGTTCATTTTGGGATGATTCCGGAGTTGGTGGGCCGGCTGCCCGTGATTACCGCCCTTGGCGGTCTCGATGAGCATGCCCTGGTCCGGATTCTGACGGAGCCGAGAAACGCCCTCGTCCGGCAGTACTGCCGCTTTTTTGAGATGGAGCAGTCCCAGTTGGAGTTTACCGAAGGAGCCTTATTAGCCATTGCCAAGAAGGCCCTTGAGCTTGATACCGGCGCCCGGGCCTTGCGCGGTGTCATGGAGGAATTAATGCTGGAATTAATGTATGATCTGCCCGATCAGCAGCCTAACGGAAAATATGTCATTGACCGTGACATCGTTGAAGGTAAGGCCCCTTTATTGTCAGCCCGCCAGGAAGCGAAAAAGAAGGAAACCGCTTAACTTCTCGGCCCGATAACCAAGATAATTTCCCATTAAGCAACAACCCTTCACTAACCGATATTTTTTATAACAAAACGATTTACGTCGGCAGGGAGAGGTTATTTACACGGGTTAGGTGACATAAGTGCCTTCAGATTAAATAGTTACGCAACTGACACCCCGTTGTAGGTTTTAATTAGGTTTGTTTGCCTCGGTTTTTGGGGCGATGGATTTTAATATTTGTTTATGGGATAAAACATGGCTGTTACCTTAATGTGTCCCAATCTCCGGTGTAAAAGGATACTTGTAGTGCCTAATAGCTCGCGAGGTAAGCGAGTCCGTTGTTCCTATTGTGAAACGGTTATGATGGTCCCTTTGGGCCGGAGCTATAAAGCCGCTCGGCCGGCCGATAGTGAACCCGCCTTGAAAAGTGCCGAACCGGATGCCGCCGGAGAGGCCAAGAAGTAGCAACATCTTTATCCGCAATGAGTTACAGTCTAATCCCGCCCTTTAATTAGCAGATAGTTTCCCTGAGTTATGGTGGTTTTTGTTTACCCCATTGGAGCATATATAGACAAACGCGCAGGGGATATTCCAAAAAACAAATCGTGTCCTAACGCGGGAAAAATACCTGCCCAGTTCTTTTCGCAGAAAGGGTGAATACTGAAATTGAATGAATCTTTTGGCTTGGCTCGAGGCCGCCAGGATTTTTTCTCTTTTCGATTTATTGATTACCGTTAGCGGCAGGCAGGAAACCACGCAATCGGAGCTGCTCAGGTATTTTCCCAGGTTTTCCGCGTCGTCATTGACCACTTCCAGGCGATCGTCCTTGATTTTTCTTAGATAATTGCATAAACGGGGGTTAATCTCCAGGCAGGTCAGATGTCCGTCTTCCGGCAGGTATTTTAGGATTTTATGGGTTACTGAGCCTGTTCCGCCGCCCAGTTCCGCCACGTTTTTGCTGTTGACATGTCGGCCCATCAGCTCTGCCAGCCGTTTGGAGCTGGTTGCTACCGCCCCAATTTGCCCCGGATTTTTAAAGAATTCCCACAGGAATCGTGCAAGTCTCATGGTAACAGCCACTTATTCATTGTCCAGCCGCCGTCCGGCGACGCGGATTTGGTATTTTTATTATGAAAAAACAGAAAATGGAATATACCGTAAGCCTTCCCTTTGTCAAGACCATTTTTGCCTTTAAATCAGCCTCGACAAAATAGCCGGTTTCCTGTTTTTACCTGCTTGGTTAGGGTGTTATGTATCGGACGGGACTGCCTGTCGGTTTCTGATTAACTAAACGATGGACCTTGACTAAAAGACGCTATTTGGTATTATCTGCTACTTTGGTTTTGCTGCTTGGATGGGTAATTCGTGTCTGAGCCTTTTCTTAAGGCCAAAAACAGTGACTGCTAATTCCCGTGAAAAGCTGGTTGGCTTTTATAGGTTTTTGTTAGGATTGCGTCCGGCTAAGCTCGTTCTGCTGGGTTATCTTTCCTATATCGCCGTTGGTTGGATATTTTTATGTCTGCCTTTTGCCCAGCGCGCCGGAGGGGTAACAGCTCTGGATAATCTGTTTATCGCCACCTCCGCCCTCTCTACGACGGGGCTGGTAACCGTGAGTGTCGCGGATAATTACAATCTGTTCGGTCAGATTGTCGTGTTGATCTTGATTCAGCTCGGCGGGATTGGATATATGACATTTGGCTCGTTTGTCATTCTCTCGCGCAAGTCGGATCTTTCCGCCACTCGCATTGAGGTGGGTAAGACGGTTTTCAGTTTGCCCAGGTCATTTCGTATCGACAAATTTATTCGCAGTGTCATCATCTTTTCGGTCGTCATTGAGACTTTAGGGGCATTAGCCCTGTACCAGATATTTCGCAATGCTGGTGTGCCCACACCCCTCTGGAGTGCTGTCTTCCACAGTATTTCTTCGTTTTGCACCGCTGGTTTTAGTCTTTACAACACCAGTTTCGAGGCCTTTGCGGGCAATTTTTGGCTCAATATGGTGCTTTCCATTCTCAGTTATATTGGTGCGATCGGCTTTATTGTTTTGGTTGACTGTTGGCGGATGATAATCGGCAAGATTCTTCGCATCACGCTTACCAGCAAGATTATTCTTTGGAGTTCTTTTTGGCTGACGGTATTGGGTACGTTGTTGCTTTTTGTTACGGAGCCTTCCATCAATTCTCTGCCTGCCGATCGCCGATTGCTGGCCGCCTTTTTTCAGACCATGACCTCGATGACCACCGTTGGCTTTAATACCATCAGTATTTCCCAGCTTTCCAAGGCCTCGCTTATGGTATTGACCATCCTCATGGTGATTGGTGCTTCCCCTTCGGGTACGGGTGGTGGGCTTAAGTCCACCACCTTTTCGGCTCTCATTGGCGTGATGCGTAGTGCCCTCCGCGGCCAGCAGGAGGTGCGGTTTTGGGGTCAGCCTGTTCCGCTGGAACGGGTCTGGACTGCGCTGGCGGGGTTGGGTTTTTATCTTTTGACGTTGATGGTCGGCGCCTATCTTCTGGAGCTTACCGAGAAGTCCAATTTTGAGCAGAATCTTTTCGAGGCTGCCTCTGCTTTGGGCACGGTGGGCCTGAGCACGGGAATTACTTCCTCCTTGAGTAATATTGGCAAGCTGGTGGTGATTTTTCTGATGTTTTGTGGCCGGTTGGGTCCTTTGACCTTTGGGGTTGCCCTTTTTTTCCGTACGCCGTTTGGCGGGGACGAGCGGGACAGTGACTTGGCGGTTTGAGCAGAGGGGGCGGGAATAAATATAACATGATTGCTATATGGCTCTTACTGGGTTTCGCTGCTCTTATCATAGGAGCAGAGTTCCTCGTTCGCGGCGCTTCTCAGTTAGCCCGGCGGGTGGGTCTCTCGCCGCTGGTAATCGGTCTGACCGTTGTTGCCTTTGGCACCAGCGCCCCGGAGTTTGCCGTCAGCGTCAAGGCGGGCTTAGCGCATCAGGCGGATATCGCCCTGGGTAATGTCGTCGGCAGTAACATTTTCAATGTGCTCTTAATTTTGGGTATTTCCGCCCTTATTGTACCGCTGGTGGTTTCCCGTCAGCTTATTCGGCTTGATGTGCCGGTGATGATCGCCGCCTCTGTCATTGTATGGATCTTCGGCTTAAACGGTTCGATCAGCCGGGCCGAGGGTATCATTCTCTTTTGCGGCGTTATCATTTACACCATTTTTATTATCTGGCAGGGAAGGAGCAGGAAATCGCCGCCTTTACCCTCTCAAGATCAGCCTGCTGATTCGCCTGGCACCGGCGGATGGTCAGGGATATGGTTGGATACCGGTTTTATCATCATGGGGCTGTTTTTGCTGGTGATCGGGTCCCGTTGGCTCGTTTTCGGCGCTGTAGATTTAGCCCGGTTTCTGGGTGTTTCGGAGCTTTTCATCAGTCTTACCATTATCGCCGGCGGAACATCACTGCCGGAGTTGGCGACATCGGTCGTGGCGAGTATCAGAGGTGAGCGGGACATCGCTGTTGGTAACGTGGTCGGCAGCAACATTTTCAATATTTTAGCTGTACTCGGCGGTTCCGCCGCGATTTCGGGGGGGTTAGTTGTAGCGCCGGCGGCACTTCGATTTGACATCCCGGTCATGACCGCTGTGGCGGTGTTGTGTCTGCCGATCTTCTTTACTGCCGGCCGGATATCGCGATGGGAAGGGGCCCTGTTTCTCTTGTATTATATTGCTTATATCTCTTATCTGGCCCTTACCGCCTCCTGCCCTGAGGCCTTGTCCGTCCTCAGCCGTGCCATGTTCTGGTTTGTTTTGCCCGCCTCGCTGCTTGGTATTAGCATGTCTTTACTCTATTCGCTCCGCGCCGGAAGTCACTGAGACAGTACCAGCCATTCCTGTTGCTTTCCGACCTGCGAGCAAATAGTTTTGCTTATTCTTTCTTTTTATTGGTGTCGTCTTCTGCCTGATCGATCTCGTTTTCGATGCCTTTTATTCCCTTTTTGAATTCGATGATTCCTTTGCCCAGGCTTCTGCCGACATCAGGCAGGCGATGGCCGAAGATCAGGACGCCGAGTATGCCGATGACGATTAGTTCTGCGGGGCCGAGCTGGAAGAAAGCCAGTGTCATATTATCATAAATCATTCTTTCACCTTTTCTGGAAATTATGCTTTCCTGCACAAGCACACATTTTTATATTCATAAAAATATTATAGTCGAATTTTAACGGATTCTTATCAAATATTCCATGTTTTATATGATTTAACTGGCGAAATCATATTTTTTTGTTTTTTTGAGAAGATAGCCGTTCAAAACCGATTGCGTGACCGGTGAAAAAGATGATAATATCCTTTTAGCAGCGGCTTAGTACAGGGTTGTATTTATAGCCGATGGGACCCAAGGATTTATAGCCTATTTTAACGGGATTCACCGTTTTTGTGTTAAAATGGGCAAAATAGAGCTTGAGGGTGACAGTTCTATGGGTTGTTGGATGCCGAGTTAAATCAACTGAGTGATTGCCCATGTTAAAAGACATATCGCCGCGTAGTCGCTATATTTTTTGGCTATTGATCGGCATGATAATCGCCGGCAGACTGGCTATCGCCCTGGCGGACTATCGATATTTAATCAGCAAGCCGATTTATCAGGACGATGTCTTCTATTATTTAAAAGTGGCCCAGAACCTGGCGGAGGGGCGTGGCATGACCTTCGACGGCTCCACCCCTACGAACGGCTTTCAGCCGTTTTATCTGTTCTTGCTCGTGCCGGTGATGTTACTGGCGGGGGGCAGTCTTGTACTGCCCATTCACATCAGCGCGATAATCCTGGCCATTTTTGCCATTTTAACCGCGTTTTTTATTTTTTTGTTGCTGAGGTTACTCGCGGGGACGACAGCGGCGCTAGTTGCCCTGGCCTTTTGGGCTTTAAGCCCTTATTTCATCATGTTTGGCATGAATGGCCTGGAAACCGGAATAGCTATGTTTTTTACGGTTCTGTTGGCTTTCCTGTATCTCAAGTGGTTTAAGATTGCTGCCGCCGTCAAGTTGGGGCATTGCCTGGCGTTTGGTGTAGTTTGCGGTCTGGCGGTGTTGGTTCGGCTGGATTTGGTGTTTCTCCTGGCAGCCATTTTTCTGGATTGGCTGATCACCTGCATTCGCCGCGGGCGGTTCCGCCGTTGGGGTATGGAGGCCGTTTTAGCGGTGGTCGTCGCGGTTGGGGTATGTCTTCCCTGGGCGGCGGCGAGCCGGCATTATACCGGTTATCTGCTGCCTTTAAGTGGAAAGGCGAATAAACAAATCGCCCTCAATTATGGCTGGTATTATCTGCCCGAGATGGGGAAAGACTCCCGGCAGCTTCCCTTTGATCCGGATAATCCTCCCCGGCAGTGGTATGCCGGCGTCGCTACCAAACTGGCCTTCCTGGCCCTGATCGAGTGGCCCTTGCTTTCGTTTTTTCGGCCGAACACGGATTTCACTTTCGCGGGTGGTATTCTTGATGATTACATTCTCTACCAGTTGTTCGCCAGAATCCCGGGTGGATTTTTACTGGTTTTCCCACTGGTGGTCGGCGGTATCTTGATTTGGTACCTGCGCAAGAGACGCGGCAGTCCTGCTCGTCAGCCGTCTGCGAATATAGGTTTTGTCGTAACGGTGTATTGTATATTGTTTTTTGTGGGGTACATCTTTTATGACCCTGCCCATTGGTTTTTCCCCCGGTATCTGGCCGGACCGATTCTCCTGGTTACCATATTTATCCTGGCCAAACTTAACGGGCTGTTAACGCCGCCGTTTTCCCGCCGGACGGTGCTGCGCGTAGGGGCATATCTGTTGATAATTCTCAGCCTCACCTGCCAGTTGCGTTTGCTTGCCGACTACCGCGACATAAAATTCAATCATGCCGCGCCGGGAGGATTCCTGCTCGCCTGGAATAAGCTCAGTCCTTATATCGACGAGTCGCAGAAGATCGGTGCTTTTCAGGCAGGGGTGTACTCTTACTTCAGTCAGCGGGACGTTATCAATCTTGACGGTAAGGTTAATCCCGCCGCCTGCCGGGCCATTGCCGACAAGGACCTGATTCGCTACATCAAGGAGCAAAAGATTCGCTATATTATCGATTGGCAGTGGGTTTTTTACGCTTTATGCCTTCGCCATATTAAGGATGACGATCTTGAGATGCAGAAAATCGGCGGGACAGGCGACTGCTTTGGTGTAACACTCTACCAGTTAAGCTATCGCCCATGACATTTTTAATAATAGCGATAGCATATACGAAAAATAAATTTGTTAATACATTGTAAAGCGACAAAACCCGAACCTCAAAATAATTAGGAGGCAATAGAATGAAAGACAAAAAAGCAGACCTGGCTGGTCCAGGTATTGGTGACTATGCCGAATTGGAGAAAATCTTGCCCCAGGAGTACCGTTCCCTCTTATCGCCGAAGGAAACTCAGCAGGCTATTTATGCCGTCAAAGACTATATCGAAGAAAATATGGGTAAGCTGCTCAACTTGATTCGTGTTACCGTGCCCCTGATCGTAGACGTTGACAGCGGTGTTAATGATTACCTCGATCGCGACGGCTCGCGGACCCCCATCCAGTTTCACATTTCCAATGATTATGACAAGAATCCGATCGATGCTCAGGTTGTCCAGGCGGCTACAAAATGGAAACGTGTTGCCCTGGAGCAGTTCGGCATGAAACCGGGCGAAGGTTTGATCACTGATATGCGCGCTGTCCGCAAGGATTACTTCCTTGACCATGATCACAGTGCCTATGTGGACCAGTGGGACTGGGAACTGGCGATAACGCCCCAGCAGCGCACTTTAGCGTTCCTGACCCAGGTCGTGGAGAAAATATGGACAGTGCTCAAGGGGGCTGAGACTCATGTCCAGGAATTGTTTCCTCAGTTAAAGACGGACAAGTATCCCTCCTTGCCCGAAAAGCTCACTTTCATCCATGCCGAGGATATTCTGGATAGATACCCCGATTTGCCCCGCAAGCAGCGCGAGACGGAAATTGTGAAGGAATATCCCGCGGTCTTCATTTACGGTATCGGCTGGACGCTTAAGGACGGCTACCCTCATGAGATGCGGGCCGCTGATTATGATGACTGGATTACCGAGACGCGCTCCAGCGACGGAAGGCCGATGCACGGCCTTAACGGTGATATTCTGGTCTGGAATCCCGTAACCGGGCGGCGCCACGAGCTGACTTCCATGGGTATCCGCGTTAATGCCGTGACGCTCAAGCAGCAATTGGAGATTACCGGCCAGCTTGATTTCCTCAAGCTGCCCTATCACCAGGCTATTTTGAATAATAATATCCCGCTTAGTATCGGCGGCGGTATTGGGCAGTCCCGCACCTTTATGCTTCTGCTCAAGAAGGCTCATATTGGTGAGGTTAGTGCCACCGTCTGGCCAAAGGTCCTGAAAGAGATGTGCCGGAAGAAGAATATTTTTGTAATAGAATAAATATGGATCAGGTTGCTGATTTGCGCCGCCCATCGACCTTATAGCTTGACCACTCGCAGCCGCAGTGCGTTGCTGATGACCGACAGCGAGCTGAACGTCATAGCCGCGGCGGCGAGCATCGGGCTGAGTAGAATTCCGAAAAACGGATAGAGTACCCCAGCCGCGATGGGTATGCCCACGCCGTTATACACCAGGGCGAAGAACAGGTTCTGGCGGATATTCCGCATGGTGGCCCGGCTCAGACGCCGAGCCTTGGCAATGCCTCGCAGGTCGCCTTTCACCAGCGTTATACCGGCGCTTTGTATCGCCACGTCGGTGCCCGTTCCCATGGCGATGCCCACGTGTGCCTGCGCCAGGGCCGGGGCGTCGTTTATCCCGTCCCCCGCCATTGCTACCTTGCGTCCTTCCGCCTGGAGTTTTTTGATTACCTGGTTTTTCTGCTGCGGCAGTACCTCCGCTTCCACACGGTCCAGCCCCAGACTTCGCGCCACTGCCTGGGCGGTGGTCTGGTTGTCGCCGGTAACCATTACCAACTGCACGCCGTCATCTTTCAAGAGTTCGACTGCCTCGAACGTGGAATCCTTGATTGTGTCAGCTACGCCCAGCAGGCCCGCCGCCCCCTCGTCCACCGCGACGAACATCACCGTCTGGCCTTCCTGGCGGAGCTTTTCCGCTTTTTCTGCCCATGCCCCCACGTCGATGCCGCTGTCATCCATCAGCCGGTGATTACCCAGCAATACACGCCGGTCAAGGATGGTGCCCCCGGCCCCTTTGCCGGTATATGACGCGAAATCTTTCACCTCGCTCAGCTTTATTCCCCGCTTTTCCGCCCCCGCCACGATGGCATCTGCCAGCGGGTGCTCGCTGCCGCGTTCCAGACTCCCAGCCAGCCGGAGCAATTCGTTTTCCGCCATTGCCGCCGACCCGCTCACCGAGACCAGCCGGGCCTTGCCCTCGGTGACTGTGCCGGTTTTATCCACTACCAGGGTGTCGATTTTCTCCATAATTTCCAGTGCTTCCGCGTTTTTTATCAGTACGCCCGTCTGAGCGCCGCGTCCCACGCCGACCATGACCGACATCGGGGTTGCCAGCCCCAGCGCGCAGGGACAGGCTATGATTAAAACACTCACGGCGTTGACGATAGCGTAGGCTAGCGCCGGTGCCGGCCCGAAGATGGACCAGATTACGAAGGTGATTACCGCCGCCAGTACCACCGCTGGTACGAAGAAGCTCGCCACCACATCCGCCACCCGCTGGATGGGCGCCCGGCTGCGTTGAGCCTCGCCGACCATCTGCACGATCTGGGCCAGCAGGGTATCACTGCCCACCCGCTGGGCCTCCATAATGAAGCTGCCGGTAGTGTTCACGGTTGCGCCGATGACCTGGTCGCCGGGTTGCTTTTCCTGGGGGATCGACTCACCCGTAATCATGGACTCGTCCACATTGCTTTGGCCTTCCAGCACCTTGCCGTCCACCGGCACTTTTTCTCCCGGCCGGACCCGCAGGCGGTCGCCCATCTGCACCTGTTCCAGGGGTATGTCTTCTTCGCTGCCGTCGGGATTGATGAGCCGGGCGGTCTTGGCCGCCAGTCCCAATAGTGCCTGGATCGCCGCCCCGGTCCGCCGCCGGGCCCGCAGTTCCAGCACCTGACCCAGTAGTACCAGGGTTATTATCACCCCAGCCGCCTCGAAATATACCCCAACTGTTCCCTTTTCGCCGCGGAATGAAGCGGGGAAGATATTTGGTGCGACGGTAGCGAGAATGCTGTAGCTCCAGGCGGCTATCACTCCGATGGTGATTAGCGTGAACATGTTGAGTTTGAAGGTAACGACCGATTTCCAGCCCCGCGTCAGCAGCGGCCCGCCGCACCAGAATACTATCGGCGTGGCCAATCCCAGCTCGATCCAGGCCCGCACCCTCGGCTCGATCCATCCTCTTGCCGTTATCATGTGTTCCATCGCGATAAACAGCAGTGGTCCCGCCAACACTATGCTTACCCAGAGTCGTCGGGTCATATCCTTTAGCTGGGGGTCTTCCTTTTCTTCCGCCGCTAGGGTTTTCGGCTCCAGTTCCATGCCGCAGATGGGGCAACTGCCTGCCCCTTCCTGTTGGACCTGCGGATGCATGGGGCAGGTATAGATCGCTTTGGTGCCGCCGGGGGGATGGGCCTCGGTTTTACGGCCGGCAGCGGATGGGGTTTTAACTCGTTGCTCTCGTTTTGTGGGAGCGGTGAACAACGCCGGATCTGCCTGGAACTTCTCGGCGCAGCCCCGGCTGCAAAAGTAATAATATCGATTGTGATATTCGATTTTAGCTGCCGCGGCTTGGGGATCAACAACCATTCCGCATACCGGATCGATGGTTTTCGGTTCGCCGGTTGGCTGATTATTTTCCTTTCCCATCGAGTTTAACTTTCGCAGATTATTTTACCATATCTCGCCCATTATGATTCCTTCTTACTTTCCCACCTTCCCACTTTCTTACTTCTTTCTTTTCACACTTTACGCACTTTTCGCGCCTTATTTTATCCCTTTCTTTCCCCGCCGTATTTCCTCTGCCAATATATGAAATAAAACCCATTTTCATCTTCTGCCAAATATGCCCGCCCTGCCATCTTAAGCATATAATGACTTTAGGACAAGGATTAATATTTGCTTTTTGATTTCTATTAACCTGCGGTCCGCCGGATTTTGCTTATTTCTTCTTGACTTCCTTATTCCTTTGGGTTATATTTTGGACTATCAATAGTTATATTGCCGCCGTGGCCCCCATGGCAGGTTCGCATCTCAGGTTTCGCCCATAAGCCCTTGGAGCAGATAGAGATGAAAACAAATCCTTCTCTGGAAAGCATAAATCCTTTGGTTCCTGTATCTCGCTTTTTTATCTCCGGCTGTTCGATAGTTTTACTGCCGCTGCTATTTTTACTGGCCTTCGCCCCCGCCCCCGCCTCGGCCGTCGATTACACCTGGAGTGATAACGGCGACGGCACCTGCACCATCACCGGCTACACCGGCCCCGGCGGGGCCGTCACCATACCCACCACCCTCGGCGGCCTTACCGTCACCAGCATCGCAAACTCGGCATTCTTTGACTGCAACAGCCTGACTAGCGTCACCATCCCCGACACCGTCACCAGCATCGGCGGCTCTGCGTTCTATCAATGTACCAGCCTGACCAGCGTCATCATTGGTAACAGCGTCATCATCATCGGTGACTGGGCATTTACTGGCTGCACCGGCCTGACTAGCGTCACCATCCCCGACAGCGTTACCAGCATCGGGAACGGGGCATTTGCTTGCTGCACCAGCTTGACTAGCGTCATCATTGGTAACAGCGTCACCAGCATCGGCGGCGATGCGTTCTATCAATGCACCAGCCTGACCAGCGTCAATATCCCCGACAGCGTCACCAGCATCGCTGAATCTGCGTTCGAAGACTGCACCAGCCTGACCGCCGTCTCCATCCCCGACAGCGTCACCAGCATCGGGAGCGGGGCGTTCGCTTACTGCGCCAGCCTGACCAGCGTCATCATAGGTAGCAGCGTCGCCAGCATCGGGGACTGGGCGTTCTCTTCCTGCACCAGCCTGACCAGCGTCATTATCCCCGCCAGTGTCACCAGCATCGGGTGGGAGGCGTTCTCTTACTGCACCAGCTTGACTAGCGTAATCATTGGCAACAGCGTCACCAGCATCGAGAACCGGGTATTCTATAACTGCACCAGCCTGACCAGCGTCTCCATCCCCGACAGCGTCACCAGCATCGGGTGGGAGGCGTTCTCTTACTGCACCAGCCTGACTAGCATAATCATTGGTAACGGTGTCGCCAGCATCGGCGGTGCTGCGTTCTCTTTCTGCTACAGCCTGACTAGCGTCACCATCCCCGACAGCGTCACCAGCATCGGGGGGGAGGCATTCTATTACTGCACCAGCCTGACCAGCATCATCATTGGTAACAGCGTTACCAGCATTGGGGACGCTGTATTCTTCTGGTGCACCAGCCTGACTAGTATTACGGTTGATGCCCTCAATCCTGCCTATAGTAGTATCGATGGAGTCTTGTTCGATAAGAGTCAAATCATACTCATCCAATACCCGCCTGGTAAAGGTGGCTCCTATACCATCCCTGACAGCGTCACCACTATCTGGGATTGGGCGTTCTCTTCCTGCACCAGCCTGACCAGCGTTATCATTGGCAACAGCATCACCAACATCTGGGACTGGGCCTTCTATGACTGTTCCAGCTTGACGGGGGCTTATTTCAAAGGCAATCCCCCCACCCTTGGCTCATCGGTGTTCACCGGCGACACCAGCGCCACCATCTATTACTTACCCGCCTTCGCCGCCCAGTGGCCCGCCACTTTTGGCGGCCGACCCACCGCCCCCTGGCCGCTTCCCGCCGCGGACATCACTCAGGACGGCGAAGTCAATCTTACTGATTTTTCTCTTTTCGCCGCCCAGTGGCTTGAGCCGGGTTGCAGCTCGTCAAACGACTGGTGTCAATTTTGTGATTTTGACCACAGCACCACCGTTGACCTCCTCGACCTGACCTCTTTCGCCGAACACTGGCTCTACCCCAACTAGTTCCCCATCGCCATTCTTTTCTTTCGCCTGTTCAACTGTTCGCCTGCTCAACTGCCTGCCTCGTCGAAGCCCTTGGCGAAGACGGGTTCTCCGCCGCAGGCTGCCCTCTGCGCTCTCTAAGAACTCTGTGGTTGAATATTTTTATGTCTTTGCGGAGCGTTTGTCCGAATCTCTGCGGATAAAATCTTTTATTCTTATCAATTGGCGTTTATTTGCGTCTATTCGCGGTTTAATATTTTTGGTTTATTCTGATTTCGTGTCCTTTGGAATCTTGAATTTGAGATTTTAAATCCTGCCTGCCTCGTCGAAGCCCTTGGCGAAGACGGGCCTGCCCTGCGTAGCCCTTGGGCGAAGCGGGGTTATCCTCTCTATAATCCTTATCTTTAATCTTTGCGCCTTCGCGCCTTCGCGAGACAAATAAAAATCATCTACTCGTTAGGTCGGTGGTTACTATAAGGTAAAATCAACTGCAACTCTTTATCTGAAATCTGAAATTTTAAATCTGAGATTTATATATCTTATATATCTCTACGTTCCCTGTGTCTCCGTGTGAGATAATTCTTTCTTCTTTTGAATCCTTAAACATTGAACGTTAGATTACTTTCTCGCGCAGCGCCGCCGCTTTCTTACTTTCCCGCCTTCATATTGATTCGCTCTATTTTGTTTCCTCGGCTGGTTATTTCATGGCCTCTTGGAGTTTAGCCTCTTTTTCTTCGTCGGTGAGCTTATCCCAGGCAGTCAGGCAGCCCAGGCAGCAGAAGCCGACCTTTTGTCCTTTGAACTCGCAGGTCATTTCTGCCGACACTTTGTCCGATTCCAGCTTGGTCCCTTCGATCGGGCAGCAGGAGTTAACGATTTTTGGGGTTTTTTCCACCGCCACCATTGACTTGCCGCACATGGGGCATTTCATGCCCTGGGCGGTTCGGCCCATCATGCCTTCCTGCCGCATCTGCTGGTGCATTTTCTGCATCATATCGCGCATCTGGCCCATCTTGCCCTGCATCGGCTTGGTTTCTTCGCTTTGGCCGCTATTTTCCTGCATCTGCTGCATTTGATCCATCATCTGCCGCATATTCTTCATCCGCTCTTTCATTTTCTCATGCATCTGGTCCATCTCCTGGTGTATTGTTATATGGCGCTCTTCGATGAGTTTCAGGGCCTCGTCGATCTTGGCGACGGCGGTCTTGCCGCCTTCCGCCTCGGCGGCGTCTTTAGCTTCTTCCAGTTGGGCTTTCAACTGGGCCAGCGTCTGCAACTGCTCTATCTGCATCTTGAACATGCCATGGCCGGGTGGCTGTATCATCGTTACGCGGCGTTTCTTGCGCTCCTGCTGAGCTTGCTGAGCCAGGCTGACCGAGGACAGGAGCATTAGGCCTATCACTACAGCGGCGACCAGGACAATTCCGAACTTGCGACAAGTGTTGTTTTTCATGGGTTTTTCCTTTCTTTACACTGGTGAAATGGTTTAGATATTTCCAACAACTGGGTATATTCTAGTCACATCGATTATGCAAATCCACCGGGCGGTTAACTGTTTAGTTTTTCCGGGGATAGCGATTTATATTTTCGGACAGACAACCGACCAGGCTCTGCCGAGGTAGTCGATAAGGTCGGTGGCGATTAGTGAGGTATGGGTCAATTCCTGGGCGGCCAGGTCGCCCGCTAAGCCGTGGACATGGACAGCTAAGATAGTGGATTCCAGGGCGGTTAGGCCGCTGACCTGATTGGCCAGCAGGGCGGCGATACAGCCGGTCAGGACATCGCCCGTCCCCCCAGCCGCCATACCGGGATTGCCGGTCTTGTTTATGTAAGTGCTTTTACCATCGGTAACAACGGTATCCGCTCCTTTAAGGACAACCACGGTGCCGGTCCGCTGAGCGAGCATTTCCGCCTGCTGATGGCGTTCGGACGGCATCTCCTGGTCCATAAATTCCTCCCACAGCCGGGCAAATTCGCCCGGATGGGGGGTCAGGACAGTATTATCAAAAAACGTTATCGTACGGTCAAAGGTACCAGCCAGGTTGTTCAGGCCGTCCGCGTCGATGACTAAAGGCTTTTTACAGTGCTTAATTATCTGTTTGACAATATATTGCAAATCAATGTCCTGCGAAAGCCCCGGCCCCAAAGCGACGGCGTCGTTATCATCAATGGCGCTAAATATGTCACTGATGGCGGTACGCGAGATGATACCGTGATTGTTGTCGGGCAGGGCAAGGGTAGTAGCGCAAGGCGTTATGGCAGCGACAGTTAGCTGAATAGAACGGGGCAGGGCAAGGCGCACCAGGCCGGCACCACAGCGCAAGGCGGCATTGGCGGCTAAACTGGGAGCGCCAATCATGCCGCGACTGCCGGCGATCAATAAGACCTTGCCAAATAGACCTTTATGGCCGTCCACGGGGCGGGGGGGCAACTGCGGGATTTGGGTAATGGTCTCAGTCATGGATTTTTTAACCTCAAAATTTGTGTGATTTCATGCGCAAAAAAAGGCAATTTCCGGCAAAAGATGGCATTTCTCGTCGCAAAACTGGTGAATTATGACGCAATCGTGACGTAAATTCGGTGTTCCTAAGGTAAAAACGGCCCAAAAAGGAAAACATTTCCACAAAAATATAGGATGCAAAATTTTAATCAGATTATACCAGAAAATTGATTATTTTGAGCTATTTTTTTACATTTACGGAAGAAGGCTCGGCCAGGCGATTAATCATGGCGGCAATACAACCGGCGGCGAAACCATTGTCAATGTTGACGACACTTACGCCGGGGGCACAGCTATTCAGCATGGCCAAGAGCGGGGTGATGCCGCTAAAACTGGCGCCGTAACCCACCGAAGTCGGGACCGCAATCACAGGAACGGCGACCAGGCCACCAACAACCGAAGGCAAAGCACCCTCCATGCCGGCAACGACAATGATAACGTTGGCACTTTGCAACTCCTGAGAATGACTGAGCAGCCGATGCAGACCCGCTACGCCGACGTCGTAAATGGAGATGACTTTTTGATTTAAAATCTCGGCGGTGACGCGGGCCTCCTCGGCGACGGGGATGTCACTGGTGCCGGCGGTGACCAGGGCGATCCGGCCGGTAGATAAAGGTGATTCCTCCTGACGCAAGGTGACGGCCCGGGCGAGCTGATGCCACTGGGCAGGGGGAAAGTCGGCGATGACGGCCTCGGCAATCGATTCATCGGCCCGGGTGGCTAAGACATTCGAGCCGGTGCGGGCTAATTTGGCGAAGATTTCCACGATCTGGTCGGTGGTCTTGCCGGGACAATAAATGACCTCCGGCAGGCCACAACGCAGGGGACGATGATGGTCAATATGAGCAAAACCAGTTTCCTCAAAGGGCAACAGGCGCAACTGCTGCAGGGCCTGGTCGATAGAGGTTCGGCCGGCTTTCACCTGCTCCAAAAGGTCTTTTATCAAAGCGGTGTTCATGACAGTTGATCGCCGAAAAACCTAAGGTAATCACAATATAAACGAAAGAAATATTAACCGCAAATGAACGCAAATAAACGCCAATAAAAATAATTATAGACAGGATTGACATGATTTACAAGATTATTATAAACAGGGAGACTAATTTGTCGCGGCGCTGCAATAAATTAAAAGTTAAAAGTTTAGGATGGTTGGTGAAGGATAGTACGTGATAGTGTCGGTCGGCTGATCGTACCTGAAATACTTTTTTATCCCGCCAAGGCGCCAAGGCGCCAAGTAAGAAATAAGAATTATAGACAGGACAACAGGATTTACTAAATTTATTCTAACTGCTAAGGGATGCGAATAAACGCAAAGCGAGAAATATTCACCACAGAGGACTCAGAGTATAGAGACATATAAGATAAAAAAATATCAGATTATAAATATGAAATTTCAGAAGAAATGGTGCGAATAATCGCACCCTACATAATAATTAACGTTCAACGTTTAACGTTCAAGGTTCAACGAAAAGAGTGTTCAAGGTTTAACGATCAAAGATATAAGGAGAACCCCCTGCGGTGCAGGGGGCTAACAATATTATGAAGAACATGATCAGGTTTAGGGCGATGCGGACAAAAAAGAAAAAGCAACCCCACGACACGTCGTGGGGCTAAACAAAAGAATGCCGCTGCCGATAAATCGAGATCACTATGACGTAAAACGCAATATTTTCTCATCAGCCACGACGGGCGGGGTATTTTACGGGCCAGCCAGAGGAACTTGATGATGATATCGCAACGCAGAAAAATATTTTACGGCCAGGTTATAACGGCGGGCTGGCGGTAAATTATGACGCGATCCGGCGTAAGCGGAGTGCGAAATTCATGAAAAAGCGGGTCGGGGCGATTCGACCAGGGAATGTCAGGATAATCTATTACTATCTTCCGGTAGTGCTTCAGGGGGAGGTTCTGCAGGATAAAAAGCCGCATATCATACGAATCCTGAATAAAGGTGTCATATTTGCGAAGGATTATCCATTGGGCTTTCCGGACCAGAGATAAATCCTCACCGGTGGAGCCACAGATGACCTTCAGGTTGGTGTAAAACATGACCGGCAGTCCGCCGTAAGTGATGGCGACAATGTCGTCGTCGCGGGCATTTATTTGGAGGTATTTTACAATCCCCTCGATGGGACCATGATAGTCGGAGGTTATTTCGTAAAAATAATCGAAAATGTTGACAAACGGCGCCTTTTGGGCGTAGGGAATCGTGATTTGCTTATAATAATCAGTTTGGGGCAGGGCATTTTTACCAGAAGTATGTTCCGGTAAAATACGGTGATAATAATAATGAATAAACGAAAAGGCGAAAAAAGCAAGTAAAATAAGGACTAAACCGGTTTTAAAACGAGGCTTAATCAAAGAATAAATGAGCACCGCGGGAATCACACAGAGGACGGGAATCAACTGGGTGATATAGCGGAAAAAAGTGGCAGGACTGAACAACGACAGGGCGAAAAGGGAAATAAAGACGAAAACCAAAGGCAAGCGCAGGCAACGCAGGGCAGTAAGCTCCTGAGCCAAGGCGGTTTTGAAGCTCTTATGCCTGAAGCCCAGCCAGGCAACTTTAACCAAAGGGATGAGAAGCAGATAAAGGGGAAAGATATAATCATGGATATGGAGAATGTACCTCTCAAAGAAAAGAAAGAATAACATGTTAAAGAAGTTATATCCGTAAACAGTAATATATCTAAACCGGGAGATCCAAATCAGCCAGGGCAGACAGAGCAGGACGACCAGGGCGGAAAGGATGAAGGTCCGGGCGAGTAATTTTCGGTGAAAAAGCAGGGCATGACAGCAAACGCCGGCGAGCAAAGCGGCGCAGAAAAGATGGTTGGTATGAAAAGTAAGTAACGCGGCGATGCAAAAGAGCCAGGAGCCGGTCCTGGTTTTTTCGGCCAGCAGAAGGTAGCCATATAATCCCAGCAGCGAGAGAAAGGCGGCAAGGGAATAATAACGGCATTGACGCGTCAACAGAAGAAAGGGAACGCATAAAAGCAGAATAATAACGCTTAAAGCGGCGATTTTTTTGTTTTTGCAAAGTAACCGGGCGAAAAAGTAAGTTAAAATTATCGTGGCAATGCCCAGAAAAGCAAAGGGCAGCCGAGCGGTTAAGGTGCCGGCGCCGAATACCTGGAAAAATCCTGCTAAGAGGTAATAGGTCAGCCAGGGGTCGAGCGTCCAGAGGTAATCGTTGTCGGGAGCGATTAATTTTTTCGGGGCATAAAAGTTTTTACCGTCAGAGGCCCTGGGTAGGCTATATTGGAGGATGGTTTTACTGACCAAAGCGGTCTCGGCCTCGTCCTGCCAAAGGCAACGATTAGTAAGGTTGGCCAAAATCAAGACCGAAGCGATAAATAATACGACGAAGAGAAAAATCAGCTCCCGGTTTTTAAACAATAAATTTTTCATAATCAGCAAAATATTATACTAATCTGCAAGATATGTCAATTTTAAGAGTCGATTAAGTTTATCACACGCATAACGATATCGGCGCCAAAAACAGGTCCGTGAGCAAAATATTATGATGGTTCAAAGGAGCGAGATACTCGCCGGCCAGGTTATGGCGGCAGGCCGGCGGTAAATAATAAGATGGTCTTCATTGACCGGGGTTCTAAAGTCATGCTCGAGCGGTTCGGGCCGATTCGACCAGGGAATGTCAGGATAATCTATCTCAATTTTTCGGTAATATTTAAGGGGAATGTTTGCCCGGATAAAATTCTCCATTCTAAGCGAGCCGGGATGAACGAGGCCGTATTTGCGGATGATAATCCACGGGGCTTTTTTGACGAGGGAAAGGTCTTCACCAGTAGAACCGCAAATGACCTTCAAGTTGGTATAAAAGGCGACGGGCAGGCCCTCGTAAGTTATGGCGACAATGTCGGAATCGCGGCTGTATTTCTGGAGGTACTTTACAATCCCCTCGACGGGGCTGTCGAAGTCGGTGGTTATTTCATAGAGATAATCGAAGAAGTTGGCAAAATGGGGCTTTTCCGCATAGGGCAACAAGATTTTGCGAAAATAATCAGTTTTGGTCCGGGCATTGATGCTGACGGTTTGTCCCGGTAAAGGAAAATTATAATAATAAAAATGAACAAAAGAAAAAGCGAAAAAAGAAAGTAAAATGACAGCCAGGCCGGTTTTAAAGCGAGGTTTAATCAAAGCATAAATGAGCACGGCGGGAATCACACAAAGGACGGGAATCAACTGGGTGAGGTAACGGAAAAAACTGGCAGGACTGGTCAGCGACAAGGCGAAAATATTAAAAAAGGTAAAAAGAACCGGCAGCCACAGGCATTTCAAGGCGGCAAGCTCCCGGGCAAAGGCGGCTTTGAAGTCTTGATGCTTAAGGCCGAGAAAGACCGCCCGGACCAAAGGAATTAAAAGCAGATAAAAGGGAAAGATATAATGATGGATGTGGAAAAGATTTCTGCGAAAGAAAAGAAAAAATGAGGCGCGAAAGAAACTAAACCCGTAAATAGATACATATTTTAAGCCGGAGACGAAGATCAGCCAGGGCAAATTGAGAAGAACGACCAGACCGGAAAGAATAAATGTCCGGGCGAATAATTTTCTTTGAAAAAGCAGGGCATGGCAGCAGACAGCGGCGAGCAAAGCGGCACAGAAGAGCTGATTGGTATGAAAGGTAAGCAGCGCGGCGATGCAAAAGAGCCAGGAGCCGGTTTTGGTTTTTTCGGCCAGCAGGCAATACCCATATAAGCCCAGCAACGAGAGGAAGGCAACCAGCGAATAATAACGACATTGGCGGACCAGCAGAAGGAAGGGTACGTTGAGCAAAAGAATAATAACAGTCAGGGCGGCGATTTTTCTGTCTTTACAAAGAATCTTGGCGAAAAAGTAAGTTAAAATTACGGTGGCAATGCCCAGGAGGGCGAAGGGCAGCCGAGCGGTTAAGGTGCTGACGCCGAATATCCGGAAAAACCCGGCTAAGAGGTAATAAGGCAGCCAGGGGTCGAGCGTCCAAAGGTAATTTTTACCGTAAGCATTTACCTCTTCCTGGGAAAAGAAGTTTTTGCCGTCATAAGCTTTGGGCAAGCCATATTGGAGAATGGTTTTACTGACGAGGGCAGTCTCCGCCTCGTCCTGCCAGAGATAACGATTGGAAAGGTGGGCCAAAATCAAGACCGAAGCGACTAAAAATATAGCGAAAAGAAAAATGAGCTCTTTGTACTTAAAATGTAAATGTGGCATCATCAGCCGTATATTTAACTGATATAAGAGAGGATGTCAATTTAAAGAATAAATAAAGAATATCCCCGGCCTAAAGATATCAGCGGCAACAACAGGCAGGCCAGGAGAATTATTCGGCCGAGTTAGATCAGCGTGAGAAACTTTGCGGCCAAAATACGGCCAAGGGTCTGCGATAAATGGTCACGTTTTCTTCCGTATCCGGCGTGCGGAATTCATGCACAAAGGGACTGGGCCGATTCACCCAGGGCATGGCAGGATAGTCAATTTCTATTTTGCGATAGTATTTGAGGGGGATGTTTTGCCGGATAAAATTCTCCATCTGAAGCGAGCTCGGATGAACGACATTGTATTTGCGAATGATAATCCATTGGGCTTTTTTGACGAGGGAGAGATCTTCACCGGTGGAGCCGCAGATGACTCTCATGTTGGTATAAAAAGCGACGGGCAGGCCGCCGTAGGTTATGGCGACAATATCGTCGTCGCAGGCGTGTTTTTTGAGGTATTTTACAATGCCCTCGATTGGGCAATCGTAATCGGAGGTAAGTTCGTAAAGATAATCGAAGATATTGAGAAATTTCGGCTCATCCCGATAGGACAGGGCAAATTTATCTTGGTAATCGGTTTTGGCGACAGCGCCGTCGCGATTATTATATCCCGGTAAAAGATGATTATAATAACAATAATGAAGCAAGGAAAAAGCCAGGAAGGGAATTAAAATGACGGCCAACCCGGTTTTAAAGCGGGATTTAATCAGAGAATAAAGGAGAACGGCGGGAACCACACAAAGGACGGCAATCAACTGAGTGAGGTAACGAAAAAACATATTAGGACTGGCCATCGACAGGGCGAAGACGGTAAAAAAGGCAAAAAGAACCGGCAACAGCAGACATTTCAAGGCGGCAAATTCCTGAATAAAGGCGGCTTTGAAGCTTTTATGTTTGAAGCCTAAAAAAATTGCCCGGCCCAGAGGGATCAAAAGCAGGTAAAAGGGAAAGATGAAATAATGGATAAGGAGAAGGTTTGTGCTAAAAAAATCGAAGAATACTTCATCAAAAAGGCTGTATCCATAAAGCTGAAGATAATTAGCTTTGAAAATCCAGATCAACCAGGGCAGATTCAGCAGAACGCTCAAACCGGAAAGGATAAAGGTACGAGCGATCAGTTTCCTTTGAACAAGCAGGGCATGGCAGCAAACAGCAATGAGCAAAACGGCGCAGAAAAGCTGATTGGTATGAAAAGTAAGCAGCGCGGCCAGGAAGTACAGCCAGGAGCCAGTCCTGGTTTTTGAGCCCATCAGCGTGTAACCATATAAACCCAGCAGAGAGAGAAAGGCGGCGAGGGCGTAATAACGACACTGACGCACCAGCAGAAGGGAGGGGACGTTGAGTAAAAGAATAATAACAGTCAGGGCGGCGATTTTTTTGTCTTCACAAATAATCTTGGCAAAAAAGTAAGTTAAAATAACCGTGGCAATACCCAGGAGGGCAAAGGGCAGCCGAGCGGTTAAGGTGCTGACGCCGAATATCTTAAAGAATCCGGCTAAAAGGTAATAGCTCAGCCAGGGATCGAGCGTCCAAAGGTAATCTTTGCCGTAAGCATGGATTTTTACTTGAGAAAAAAAGTTTTTGCCGTCAGAGGCCTTGGGCACGCCATATTGGAGAATGGTTTTACTGACGAGAGCAGTCTCGGCCTCGTCCTGCCAAAGATAACGATTGGAAAGGTTGGCTAATATCAAGGCTGAAGCGATTAATAATATGGCAAAAAGAAATAACAGTTCCTTGTTTTTAGAAGATAAATGTGCCATCATCAGCCGTACATTTTACTGATATGATAAAGTATGTCAATTTAAGGATAAAAAAAGTTTATCCCCGGCATAAATATAGTAGTAATAAGGAGTTATTTGGTTTGGGATTTCGATTGTAAGGCTCGAGTCAGATTGTTTTTGGCCTCGCGATGGCCAGGATTTATCAGCAAAGCCCGGTGAAACTGGATAATCGCTTCATCCGGGCGACCTGCCACCGCCAGGGCAACGCCCAGGTTATTATAGACTTGGGCGAAGTCGAGCCGGGTTTCTTCCGGCTGGAACTGCAATAACTTTCGATAGTAAGTGACGGCTGCGTCGGGCTTGTTCAACGCAAAGAGAGTATTGGCCAAGTTGTAGTAGGCTTCGGGAAAGTCAGGGTAAATCCTCAGGGCTTCCTGAAAGTGGAATACCGCTTCCTCAAACCGGCCCCGGGCGGCCAGGGAATTGCCGAAGTCATTGTGCATCAGGTAATTGTCGCGGGTGACTTCAAGGGCGTGTTCGCATAAGGTGTAATTGTTTCGCCAGTACGATAGTTGCAGCCGGGCGGCTATTGTAAATGCCCCCAGGACCAGGCAGGCGGACAACGCCAGGGCAACTTTTTGATAACGCCATTTTCGCAGCAACTCCTCCAGCCCCCAGGCGAACATAATAAATATGCCGATGGAGGGCAGGTAGGTATAACGGTCGGCAATCGCCTGCAGGCCCGACTGGAGCAAACCAATCACCGGCAGTAAGATTACCAAAAACCATAACCACCCCACCAGCAGGTAAGGCCGACGGCGGCGCAGGTAAAAGGCCAGAATGGTAATCCCCAGCAGCAGCAGCAGGCAAAGACCCACCAGCCAAAAGGGATAAGGGTTTGGATTTACTAAATATAAACTGGCCAAATGGCGCGGATAGCAAATCTTGCCCAGGTATCTGACATAGTAAACGATGGCGTTGGTAATACGATCCATCAGAGGGAAAAGGCGGATATCAATCATGGCCTGACTTTTTTCCTGGGCGAGACTGCCGATCACTACGGAAAAGGGGACCAAAATCAGCAGGGGTATCTTCTCCACGAGCAAGCGGGTAAGAGAAACCGGCATAAAAGGAGATACCGCAGAACCGGATCTCGGCAGTGATTTTTGCCGGGCTTGACCCGACCCTTTGCCGCGGAGCCGACCCAGCGGCCAGTAATCCAGCAGCAGCAGGATAAAGGGCAAGGTGACCAGCATGGCCTTGGCCATAAGGCCCAGGGCAAAAAACAAAAACATAACCAGGTAAATACCGAACCGCGGATGCCGAACATAATGCCAATAAGCCCACAAAGTCAGCAGCCAGAAAACCGTGCTCAAAAGGTCCTTGCGGTCGGCGGCCCAGGCTACCGACTCCACCCGCAGCGGATGGAGGGCAAAAGCGGCTGCCACAAAGGCACTACGCCAAAACGCCCCGGTAAACCGCTGCAGAACAAAAAACAACAGCAGGGTGTTAATCAGGTGCAGTAGTAGATTGTGCAGGTGATGACCGAGAGGACTAAGCCCGAAAAGCTGACAGTCGAGCATGTGACTGAGCCAGGTAAGGGGATGCCAATGGCCCATGTGAAAAGTGGTAAAAGCCCAAATAATAGATTGCCGGTTTATCCCGCTGGTAACATGAGGATTGCCAGTAATGTAAGTGGCGTCATCAGATTGTACGAAGTCATTATGGCGGATCGGCTCAAAGCCGATAATCACCACCAATACCAACAACAGGCAAGCCAATAGAATTTTATGAAGATGTTTCATCTTATTTAAGTATTGGAAGCAGACTAACATGGTCATCGGTCCACAAGGGCATACGGTAGTGGCTGTCATTGGGTTTTCGGGCGGCGTGCTGAATGGGAGCCAGTTGGAGAAAATCGGAGTTTCTGGTGAGCAGAATCCAGTTGGAGGCGTAAACCCCGCGGGCCTGGTCCTCGTCGTTTTCAATCCAGGCGGCCGGCAGAAGAAAATGCTGTGCCAGTTTCCACACCACGGGTTTTAAATCAAGATAAACACTGGAGAGATGCAGGGCAATGACGCCATCCGGTTTTAAATGGGCCAGGTAGATTTCGAAGGCTTCTTTGGTCAGCAGGTGCACCGGCACAGCGTCGCCGGTAAAGGCGTCCAAAATCAATATATCAAATTGCTGAGGCGGCTGCCTTTCCAGCGAAAGCCGGGCGTCGCCGATAATTATATCTTTTTTAGCGGGGCATTGGTCCAGGAAGCTGAAACGGGTCTGGGCAAGCTGCTGAACCTGGGGATTGATTTCGTAAAAGCGGAGATAATCGTTTTCCCCGGCGTAAACGGCCAAGGTGCCGACGCCCAAACCGATGATGCCGATCCGTCGGCCGGCGGGGCGGAGGAAATAGCGCAGCGCCAACCCGCCACCGCTGTCAGGGCCGTAATAAGTGGTCGGAATGAGCAGCTTGTCCGGCTGAACAAACTGCAGGCCGTGAATAGTCGAACCATGCTGTAAGACAAAGTGATGCTGAGCAGGGTCGCGGCGGTCCATCTCCAGGAGGGTAAGCACACCAAAAAAGTTGCGCCAGCGGTTCACAACCCTTTCGCGGTCATTGCCGGTTTGGGTTTGTACGACCAGGGCGGCAGCGGCGATAATCGCGGCAAAGATAATCCAGGCCCAGATCCGCCGGCTGGGATGAAAGGATTTCCGATGGGCCAGCAATACGGTAAAGCAGCAGGCTAACAGGCCCCAGTAAAGTTCCGCATAGCTGCGGAAGATAACCGGCGCCAGGACAGCGACAAAAAAGCCGCCCAGGGCACCGCCGGCAGCGATTGTCAGGTAGTAGTCGGTCAGGTGCCGCGGGTCCGGCCGAAGCCGGTAAAGCTCACCGTGACAAACCATACAGCAGCTCAGGAGTAAAGCAGAATACAATAAAATTTTCTGCTCCGCGGTAATATCATCCTCAAAGCCCCGCGCTAAAGTAACCGCGGCGATAGACAGGATGAAAACCCCCAGCCAGAGAGGGCGGATATACCACCTTGGATGATGAAAACAAATGATAAAAGAGAGTAAATAGATACTAAGGGGCACAATCCACAAAAACGGGATGGCGGCGATGTCCTGGCAGATTTTATTGGTTATCGCCAACAGTTCCAGGCAGGCGCAGCCGGCCAGGGCCAGCCACAGCCCCCGGCTCGACCAGGATGGGGAAAGATTAGCACTGCCAGAAGGATTTTCCCCGCCGGCTGACGAAAGTCGGCTGGCAGGGTGCCGCCAGAGGTAAACGGTACAAGCCAAAGCCAGCAGGGCAAATACCGCCATGAGGATGGACCACAATATGGTTTGATTCTGCCGGGAAATCACCGGCTCAATAACAAAAGGATAGCTAACCAGAGCCAAAAGTGAGGCAGTGTTGGATAAGGCGTAAAACGGATAAGGATAAATCCGGGGATTGGTCCTGGTAAGCCAGCCTTGCAGTAATGGGCCGGCGGCAGAAAGGACAAAATAGGGCAGGCCAATGCAGGCGGCAATCAGAAGTAAAATCTGGGCGACAGGCCAGTCGGAAGTATGCGGTTTCCAGGCAGAAGAGGGGGTTATCGGCAAGGTCAGTAGAGCCGCGGCTAATAAAATCATATACACCATCCCCTGCGTCCGCGGCGAAAGCCGGGTGATACTAAAATGAGCGTAAGCATAGCCGGCCAGCAGAATCACCTGAAAAAACAACATGCAGGTAGTCCAGACCTCAGGACTACCGCCAAACCAGGGCAGAATGTATTTGCCGATCAAAGGCTGAACCTGAAAGAGCAAAAAAGCACCCAGGAAAATAGTCGCAGCCAAAATGATGATAAAATGCCATTTCGCAGCGGCAGAGTGATTCTGAGAAACAGCCGCAGGGGTAAGGTTACCGGCGTTTTGTGTCGGTACGTGAATCATGATTTATCGGTTGTGCTTCCAGTGAGAGGTCGTCGGTCAAGCCGGCCTTTAGTTTATAGTACGCTAATCCCGCAATCATGGCGGCGTTATCCGTGCAGAATTTTTTCGCAGCGATGCAAAGTTTCAATCCTGTCTGTCGACATTTCTCAGCTAATTGTTCGCGCAAGAGGCTATTAGCAGCGACACCACCACCTAAGAGCACGGTTTTAGCCTTGGTCTGTTCAACGGCCCAGATGGTTTTCGTGGTTAAAACGTCGATAACGGCAGCTTGAAAACCGGCGGCGATGTCGGCCTTTTCCGCGTCAGTCATCAAAGGGACGCGGTCCGGGCCGATCATGTTCTTGCCGTGGCAGTAATAGAGCACAGCGGTTTTGATGCCGCTAAAGGAGAAATTCAAAGAGCCTTTTTCGAGCAGGGAGCGGGGAAAGTCAATGGCATGGGGGTTGCCTTTTTGGGCTAATTTTTCGATGGAGGGTCCGCCAGGGTAGGGGAGCCTGAGAATCATGGCGACCTTGTCGAAGGCCTCGCCGGCAGCGTCGTCCAGGGTTCGGCCGAGCAAGGTAAGCTCCAGCGGACTATGGCAATGGTACAGGCTGGTATGGCCGCCGGAGACCACCAGGGCGACCGCCGGAAAATTTTCGGCCGACTCATCCAGCATAACAGATTGCAAATGGCTGTGAACGTGATTAACGCCGATAAAAGGCTTTTCCCAGGCCCAGGCGAACGTTTTGGCGCAAGTTAGGCCGATTAACAGAGCGGGAACCAAACCGGGACTGCAAGCAGCGGCGACGGCGGCAAGCTGCGGGGGTAGAACGCCGGCTTTATCGAAGGCTTCACGGACGACAGGAATAATATTTTCGATGTGGGCGCGGGCGGCTAATTCGGGAACGACGCCGCCATATTTTTTGTGGATATCGACCTGGGAGGCGACGACACTGGAGAGGACCTGCCGGCCATCCGCTACGAGAGCGGCGGCGGTTTCATCACAACTGCTTTCCAGACCTAATATTATGTCTTTCGCCATTGCCGGCAGATTATAGCCGCAGCGTTAAGGTATTGTCAACGCTGAGATAAGAGTTGCAGGGTTGTGTCAATATGGGTAGATAAGAACGGGAAAGTATTGTATTGACAGGTTTTGGCGGTTATGCATAAATTATAAAATAATGAAAGTCAGATGATTGGGCGATTAGCTCAGTTGGCTAGAGCGCACGGATCACACCCGTGAGGTCACAGGTCCGAGTCCTGTATCGCCCAGTGTTTTCAGCCTTTCACATGGTGTAAACTCAGCTCAACGGAGAGGGCGGGATTCGAACCCGCGGTACAGACAAGCCATACACAGCCTTTCCAAGGCTGCTCCTTCAGCCGCTCGGACACCTCTCCATAAAACAGATGCAAAATCGGACGTATTCAAGCAAAATCCATAATTCATGGCAGTCTAAGCATAATATTTCGCCGTTGCAAGGTTAATTAAGGGATATCATATACTATACTGCAAAATGATGCCGGATAAAGCAAACCATGGTGTTAGGTATAGCCCAATTTTGGGAAAAATAATAGTTTCGCGAACCTTTCAAGTCTTATAACAATGAAATAAGGGCGTACTTTCCTTCAAGAACCAATATTTGGAAGTGCGATAATATATAACAGCCGGGGATGGTTATTTTTACCAAACCACCCGCTTGCTGTGAGATTATCTGCATAGCGTTATCCGTCATTGGGGTATTTTTGTTCGGATAACAGAAGTTTGAAAGGGGGCCGCCTTGCCCAGCTTCTATGATATAACTACCTATGCGGCAAAGACTTAAGTATAATTTTGCCTGTCTTGACAGGCAGGCAAAATTATTAAATTACCTTAAAAGATAGGCAGAAAAGAATAATACAAAAATCATAGTGATTTTATGGTTGTTTACTTGCTATTTTTTATGTTTCCAGGTAAAATACAATAGTGGAGGAAAATAGCATTCCCTAAAAGAGTTAACATTTATATATGCAGGGAGTTAGTTGATTTAAATCAAACATATGAAAGGGAAATGGTTATGGCGATTAGAAGAAAATATTTAGGAACTCATAAAGGCTTTACCCTGATTGAGCTTTTGATAGTGGTGGCTATTATCGCACTGCTGGTATCTATCCTGATGCCGGCCCTGAGGGCGGCGAAAGAGCGATCCAAAAGGTTATTGTGCACCTCCCAGTTGCACCAGTTGGGGGTAGTGTTTATGCAGTACGCTGGTGATTTCGGCGACTATTTCCCGGTTTTCCACTATAACGATAAGGGTTATATGTACTATTATGTCACCGACGACTTTATGATGTGGCTGGGCGATGGTTATGCCAGGGAGCAGTATCCGCAGCTTGGCCCCGGTCATTACGGCCTGCCCCACAAAGTGTTCTACTGCCCCGCCATAATGCCCAATAAGTGGTTTGGTGATATGGTGACGGATTGGTGGTGGTTTAGACCTAATAACGACGGATCCAATAGCAAGATGCCAGGCCGAGATCTGCAACCTGACGTAAAACCAGATGGGTCTCCTCGGTACGGTTGTCAATATCCGGGTGGTGCTTATGATTGTATAAATATGGGTTATGCATTGTACGTTCCGAGAAATGAACGATGCGGTCCAGGTCCGCAGCACCCATTTGGCGGTAGCACAGGAGCTGGTTGGAAACTTCACCCCGGCCGGGACTATCTGGCACCCGATAGACCAAGCGGACGCACCGCGCCGTTTAACCCGATAATCAGTGATGTGATACAGGTCAGGTGGAATAGTAACGCTAATTGGTACCCAGGCATAACTTCTCTGCCAACTATTTATGCGTATTTTACCTCAAGAGATATAAAAGCGCTTACAGGTCTTGTATCCCGATATAAGTTCGGCAGAGCACTGGAAGAGAGGAGCACTCACCAATCCAATACCGGCCTGATAACCCAGTCAAACTCGCTTTATGCCGACGGCCGGGTGATAGAGAATCCCGGTGAAACAGTGGTGCCTTACTATCAAGGTGACTTTGCTACGTTCTGGTGAGATGATAATCATTAAAACTCGCTTTTTGCGGTAGTTCATCCTCCTTTTTAAGGTGTTGAAGAGCTGGATGCGGAAAGGAGTTTGTCATGATAAGAAGAAAATCATATCGAGAAGCCCAAAAAGGTTTTACCCTGATTGAGCTATTAATAGTGGTGGCTATTATAGCGCTGCTGGTATCTATCCTGATGCCGGCCCTGCGGGCGGCGAAGGAACGATCCAAAAGGTTATTGTGCAGTTCCCAGTTGCACCAGATAGGGGTGGTATTTAGCCAATACGCCCAGGATTTCGATGATTATTTCCCCATTTTCCACTATAACAAAAGCTGTATGCTGATGTCGATTGTCGCTGATGATACGCTGATGTGGCTGGGCGATGGTTTTGGCAGTGAGAAGTTTGCGCAGTTGGGCCCCGGTCATTATGGTCTGCCCCATAAGGTTTTCTACTGTCCCGGCATGCAGCCGAATAAGTATCATGGTTATATGGCGGAAGATTGGTGGTGGTATAGATTTGATGAAACCACCGGCAGCAGGACGTATGAATTGCAGAACGACCAAAAAGCAGATGGCACTCCCAACCTCGGTTGTCAACCGAACGGCGTGAATGATAATGTGTGGTGGGGTTATGCGTATTATGTTCAGAGAAGAGAAAGATGTAGCGAAACAGCTACGCCGCACCCATTTGGTCCCAGTCAATCTGTTTGGCAACTTCACGCCGGCCGGGATTATCTGGCGCCCACTAGGACAAGCGGACGCACGGCGCCGTTTAACCCGATATTGACCGATACCGTGCACCTCTGGCGGCAGAATACCGCTGCTTACGGAACCGGATTTCAGACGGAATACGCCTCTATTGTGAATTGTCCTGGAGTCGGAGGAGATATCAAAGCGCTTACAGGTCTGGTCGGCCGGGTAAAAGTAAAGCAACTGGATAGAAGAAGTACACATGTATCTAATACCGGTCTGGTAACCCAGACAAATTCGCTTTATGCCGACGGCCGAGTGGTGGAAAATCCCGGTGAAACAGTAGTGCCTTACTATGCCGGTGGTATCTTTGTGTGCTGGTAAAATAATTTCTTTAAACTCGCTTTTTAGCATTAAATCATATTCAAGCCACCAGGATATAATTCTGTTTTATAAAAACCAACAGCATGACTGTTTTTTCAAATATTGGTTTTATTAGAAAAAGATAATTCTTCATACTCTTGATACAATGACTTCATTCACCACTCAAATCTGCTGAATTGCCGTTAAATCACTTAAGTTGTTTTAAAATCTAGAGATAAGTGTATTTATTGGTCATTATACCGGCCCCGTATTTTCAAAAGTGGGATTTTATCCCCGATAAAGCGGGATCGTTCCTACTGGGGGAACGCAGTGCTTAGTAGCGTTATATCTCTTTTATTGAAAAGGAGTTACGATAACATTATTGGTTTTCCCGGGTTTTAAACAAGGTGTTTTGCCACACCGACAAGCATTAATACGGCTAGAATTTTATTGAATGGACCATATATTTTTGTTTTTCTTTGACATTGTGCGTATAATTTTGTTAAATGGATAATAGGTTGCTCCCTATGGATTAACGACCGGGTAATATTTTATATTTTGTCATTATTTTCTTAAGAGCCAAAAAGGTCTTTATAATTGTTTTTTACATTTAGTTAAAACTTTAGAAAGCATCGAAGAAATGAGATGTGAAAAGGAGTTTAACATGATAAGAAAAAAATATTTGGGAAATCAAAAAGGTTTTACCCTGATTGAGCTTTTGATAGTGGTGGGAATTATAGCGCTTCTGGTATCTATCCTGATGCCGGCCCTGCGGGCGGCGAAGGAACGATCCAAAAGGTTATTGTGCAGTTCCCAGTTGCACCAGATAGGGGTGGTATTTAGCCAATACGCCCAGGATTTCGATGATTATTTCCCCATTTTCCACTATAACAAAGGCTGTATGCTGATGTCGATTGTCGCTGATGATACGCTGACGTGGCTGGGCGATGGTTTTGGCAGCGAGATGTTTGCGCAATTGGCCCCCGGTCATTACGGCCTGCCCCATAAGGTTTTCTACTGTCCTGGCATGCAGCCGAATAAGTATCATGGTTATATGGCGGATGATTGGTGGTGGTATAGATTTGATGAAACCACCGGTAACAGGACGTATGAATTGCAGAACGACCAAAAAGCGGATGGCACTCCCAACCTCGGTTGTAAAACGGGCGGAGTAAATGATAATGTGTGGTGGGGTTATGCATATTATGTGCAGAGAAGAGAGAATTGCGGTACAGGTACATATCACCCCTTTGGCCCCACCACGGGTGGTACTGCCTGGGTACTTAACGCCGGACGGGATTATCTGGCGCCCCAAAGGACCAGCGGTCGCACCGCCCCGTTTAACCCGATAGTGACGGATACCGTGCACCTCTGGCGGCAGAATACCGCTGCTTACGGAACCGGATTTCAGACGCAATACGCCTCTATTGTGAATTGTCCTGGAGTCGGAGGAGATATCAAAGCGCTTACAGGTCTTGTCGGCCGTGAAAAAGTAAAGCAACTGGATAGCAGGAGTACGCATGTATCCAATACTGGTCTAATAACCCAGACAAATTCGCTTTACGCTGACGGCCGGGTGGTGGAAAATCCCGGTGAAACAGTAGTGCCCTACTATGCCGGTGGTATTTTTGTGGCCTGGTGAGATGATGAGTATTCTTTAATTTCGCTCGTTTGCAAAAGTTTTTCCTCTCTAAGACGTCAAAGAGCGAGATGGGAAAAGGCGGAAAATAACTCCCAAGGGTGTGTCGAAACACACCCTTTTTATTTGATATGCCGAGTCAGCCGAAGCCATATTAGTCGGGGTTGGTCCTAACGAAGGGCTGATGCTTGACAAGGTGATTGGATGGGGGTTGAAGTCGGCGGGAGCAATCTCGCTTTCCCGCCATTATGCCGTCCGGGCGCAAATATCTTTCGGATAAAAAAACCGCGGGAATTTAACCTTCGTTGCCGGTTATGACGATAGGTGAATACAAGGCTGTGGGTCTCCCCAGATATTTGGGGAACAGTCTGGCATGGAGGGTCCGAGTTACGGCGAGTTCGGACTCTCCCTTTTTTTCATTTCTTGTTTTAAAGCCACCAATATTCCGGGCATATATTTTCGGCTGAATGAAATTACCCGCCATTTTTCAGATGTAGTTATGCAAACGAATAAATAACGCTATACAATTTTTGAAAGATGCAATATCTGAAATCAGGTGTTGAAGGACAGCAACGCTTCGTTATCCGAGATAACGATGTGTAACTATATGCTGTTAAAGCAATTACACTTCTTCTCCAGGCAAAACGTCCATAGTTTGTTTTATTATATCAACATCGATTAAGAGTTGATTGTTTGACAGTAGTTGTTATTTGTTTGTTTATTGTTACTTATCCCATTGGTAGCAATGCGGTTATGAGAATAATGGGAAAATTGTTAAGATATAATTAGAGAAATGGTATTATTTTTGCATGATACAAGCATATAATCAGATATGGTATAAGGGATAATACCCAAATAAGAAGAGAGAGATTTTTATTAAGAGGAGGTAGTTTTCCAGTTCTAGTGAGATCGGAGAGAGGAAAACGGTGAGAGAGGTCGACGGCATATCCCTGTTGACAAATATTTTAAAATACAATTATTTGCCGTTCCTGAAAAAAAATAATGATATCTAAGCTTACGATTTAGCGGCAAGATTTACAGGTAGATATAAAAAACTAAGTTGTTTGCTCTCTCTCTCCCTCCCGGGCTTTGACTGTCCTCACCGGACAGTCGGGCCTGGGACCAAAAATAATCGGTTTAGGCCGTTTATAAATAAAACAGTTTTTGCGACGACCAACATCAGTTGTAGCGCAAAAGTAAAGACATTGTAGAATCAACCAATTCTGCAATGTCTTTTTTGTTAAAAAGACCTTTATCGTATATCAGTCAATTAATCTGCCTTGCTTGGGCGGTGCGTTTGGTTTATCATTAGTTTGGCTATGAAAGTTTTTCGCGGGATAGTTTTTTTCCTGGTTTGGTTTTTCGGGGGGAATTTATGTCCCTATACCCTTGCCCTCCAGCCGGAAGAGATAGCGGTTATCGCCAATAGCACCTCCGACGATTCCCGGGAGATAGCCGAATATTACTGCCAGCGTCGAAAGGTGCCGCCAAGTAATATCATAGCGCTGGCTTTGCCGGATAAAGAGAGCATATCCCGGCGGGAATATCAGGAAAAGATCGCCCCGCTGATAAAAGAACGGCTGCTTCAGCCGGATATGAAAGACCGGATTAAGTGCCTTTTGACCGTGACGGGCGTGCCGCTAAAAATTAGTCCATTCGTTCCCACCGGCCCGTCCGCCCAGAACCTCAAGCTGGTGGTAAATTTGCTCAATAAGTCTTTTGACCAATTGCAACAGACGACGGAGGAGCTGAAAAATCTCGTCGATACGAGCCGCAGAGAGGATCCTAATAACGAGATAAAAGATAAAAAATTTTACCTGCCTTATAATCTCCGTGACCGCCAGAAAAAAGCGGAGGAAATATTTCGGGCGGCAGCCGAAGCGGTTCAATTGGCGCAAAATTCTCTTGATGCGGCGCCCTCCAGTCAATATGGCCAGCAAAACAAGATTCAACAGTTTAATGAGCTAACCCTGCGGTTGTGGGGGCTGGACGGACGGATAAGAATTCTTCGCCAAAAAATTGAGCAGACATTTACCCCGGAGATTAAAAAGCAGTGGGAAGATCAGTTAAATACTGACCAGGCACAATTGCAGCAGTTAGGCGAGAGCATTGCCCAGATTTCGCAGGGAGCGCCGGATGTCAATGACCTGGAAAAGCGTTACCAGTTGATTAACCAGGCGGTGGGCCTGCAGGGGCTGTGCCATATGCTTTTGAAGGATAGACTTTCTTTCGATGATGACGACAGCGCTGCTGCCTTTGATAGTGAACTGGCGCTGATTCTGTGGGATTCCTATCGGCTGAGCCTATGGCAGCCGAATCCGTTGTGTGTTTATAATGAGCCGCAGCAGGCTTACGCCAATTGTCCCTGGACGACTTTGATGGTCAGCCGGCTGGACGGTCCCGATAAAGAGATTGTTAAAGGGCTGGTGGATAAGGCTATTACCGCGGAGACCATGGTCCTTCGCGGCAGTGCTTACTTCGACGCACGGGGTATCCACCAGGAGATTGACACCTTCGGCAGTTATGGTAATTTCGATGAATCTCTGCGTAAAACCGTCGATATGTTGAAGAAAAACACCGCTTTAAACGTGGTATTGGATGATAATAAAACTTTATTTGGTCCGGGGCAGTGCCCCGATACCATAATTTATTGCGGCTGGTATAGCCTGCGTAACTACATTGATTCCTTCCAGTTTCAGGTAGGGGCGGTTGGTTATCATATCGCCAGTTTTGAGGCTGAAACCCTGCGTAAGGGTAATCCTGACAGTAATATCTGGTGCAAGCGGATGCTGGAAAACCATATAACCGCTACTTTGGGAGCGGTAGAAGAGCCGTATTTACCCGCCATACCCCAGCCGGAGAGGTTCTTTGCCGAGCTTATCAGTGATAAATATACCCTGGTGGAGTGTTTTTTTCGGGCTAATCCCTTCAATTCCTGGCGGATGATTTTAATTGGCGATCCCTTATACCATCCCCATTACGCCCAGAATCGCGGGGGTTTTAAGCCCCGGTGGTAAATAAACGGTGCGGAATTTTTCTGGTTTAATCTTTCTGATAAATAAGTTATATTCATGGGGTTATGAGATTATTTAGGTCTGGTTATGTAAAAGGAGCATGTATATGGCGGTAAAGATATTTTTAGACGAAAAAGACATTCCGAAACAGTGGTACAATCTGGCGGCCGATCTGCCCAGTCCGTTGCAGCCCCCCTTGGGGCCGGACGGCAAACCGATAACTCCCGATATGCTCGCCCCGGTTTTCCCTATGAACCTGATTGAGCAGGAAGTCAGCCAAAAGCGATGGATCGATATTCCCGAGGAGGTACTGGATTTATTATACCGTTGGCGGCCGAGTCCTTTATATCGGGCGAAATATCTGGAAGAGGCTCTGGGTACTCCCGCTCGCATTTACTATAAAAATGAAGGTGTCAGTCCGCCCGGCAGCCATAAGCCCAATACTGCCGTCGCCCAGGCCTGGTACAACAAAAAGTTCGGCATCAAGCGGCTGACCACCGAGACCGGTGCCGGCCAATGGGGCAGTGCCCTCTCTTTTGCCTGTTCCTTGCTCGGCTTGGAGTGCAAGGTATTTATGGTTAGAATTAGTTTCGATCAAAAGCCGTTCCGGCGGCTGATGATGGAGACCTGGGGGGCAAAATGCGTGCCCAGCCCCAGCGACGAAACCCAGGCCGGCCGGAATATCCTGGCGAAGAAACCCGATACCCCCGGTAGTCTGGGGATTGCGATCAGCGAGGCGATTGAGGCCGCGGTTACCGATAAGTCGGGTCAAACGCGGTATTCCCTGGGGAGCGTTTTGAACCACGTTATGCTGCATCAGACCATCATCGGCCTGGAAGCGAAGAAACAACTGCAAAAGGTAGGCGAAAAGAAAGTTGATGTGGTTATCGGCTGCGCGGGTGGGGGAAGTAATTTCGCCGGCATTTCTTTTCCCTTTGTCGCCGATAAGATAGCGGGGGCTGATATAAAGATAATTCCGGTGGAGCCATCCTCTTGTCCGACGATGACCCGGGCGCCCTTCAGCTACGATCACGGCGATACCGCCGAAATGACGCCGCTACTACCCATGTATTCGCTGGGTCACACTTTTGTCCCGCCGCCCATTCACGCCGGCGGTTTACGTTATCACGGGATGTCGCCTCTGGTATCGCAGGCGATAGTTGAGGGTTTGCTCGAGCCGCTGTCGCTTCACCAGCTCGAATGCTATGAAGCTGCTTTACTGTGGGCCAAAACGGAAGGTTTTATCAGCGCCCCGGAGACCAGCCATGCCATCGCCGCCGTTATCCGCCAGGCCAAACTAGCCAAGGAAGAAGGCAAAGAAAAGGTTATCTTATTCAACTGGAGTGGCCATGGTCTGATGGATCTGACGGGATATCAGGCCTATCTGGAAGGCAAGCTTACGGATTATTCATTACCGGATGAAGAGTTGCAAAAGTCAATTGAGGTAATGGCCAATCTGCCCAAACCCCAAATAGCCAAGTCGGGTAAGTGGTGATGGGAATCGATGAGCATGACGGTCGAGTGCTCCGCTGCCGGATGCTCGGCCATGAGGTTAATTTCGGTTATTGCCGCTGCGGCTCGGGGCAGATGCCCTGCCGGAAGATTTTCGACTGCTGGTTTGAGACATTCGACGTCGTGGATTTTATCAACCGCCATTACAGTCGGGAAGACGTGGAGCGCATTTTAGCCGCCCCCCAGCCGAAAATAACCTCGATTATCGAGATGATTCAACAGGCGCAAAAGAACAGCGGGCAGACGGAAGGTAAGTGATATATAGGCAAATATATATATTATTGATAAATACCCCCATTGGCCAAAGCCAATGGGGGTATTTTTTGGAGGATTGTAGGCGGGCAAGGACCGCCGGGTGAATATTAAACCGTGGTTATTGATACGAGTTTTCGGATTGTTTGACCTCGAATTCGAAGCTTTTTGCCGGCGTGATTTTATGGGCGATTTTATCCTCGAATTTGACCCGGATTTCATATTTGCCCGGGGCCAGAGCCGGCAGGTCCAAATCGCCCTGGAGGAAGAAATCCCGCCGTTTATTGTAAGTGGGCTTATCCGCCACGTCAGCCTGGCGCTGGGATATGACGCGATAGCCGGAATCATATAAGGCGATATCGGCGAAAAGGTGGGTTAGATACTGTCCCTCGCCGTTGAGCTCACTCTGGAAGTTTTGCAGTTCGCAGTAAACCAGCACCCGGCGGGGCTTGCCCGTTTGCAGCTCTTCCGCCGGGATTGCTTCATATGAGCCGAAATTGTTTACTTTGTTGCATATCTTCAGGCAGGAGATGGTAAAGTCAGCCTTGGCCGCGATTTGTTCGCTTAAATCCTGTAAGGCGGCCAGGGCGTGATTTGCCTGCGTGGGATCATTCGGGCGGGAAGACGTAGCCTGGGCCGCCAGAAGGGCGGCGCGGGCGATGGACAGCGTCTCGGTTTGTTTATCCGGCGGAAGGCACTCTAATGGCCGAAGGGCATTTTCGGCTTTTCCCTGGGCGGAGTATAAAAACCGCAGCGCTAACTGAATGTTGACATCATCAGGGTTTTGCGCGGCAAACCTTTCCAATTGTCCGATGGCGGTATCCATGCTGTACATAATTGGGGCGGATAATTGCGAGTTTTGGTTGACGGTGGGCTGGATTAAGTTTGATACAGTGTTGGTATTAAATTGCGGCCCGGCGGTAAAGACCCGAGGAGAATCTGCTCTTAGTGATTGGCTGGGCACGCTTGGGGTCGGGTTTTGGCCTACTGGTTGAGAAGGGTTATTTTGGATATTAGTATTAGTCAGATTTGGCATTTGCGCAAGTTCCGGGCTGGCAAGGTTCTGGTCAGATGATATAGATGTCGGCTGGTTAACAGGATTGGTACTTTCGGTTGAAGTGCTGGAGGAAAAACTGGTTGTTGCTAAGGTATCAGCAGGCGGCAGACTGGAATATTCCGCAGGTGGCAGGCTGGAGGACGTCGCCGGCGGTTTTACCACAGGTGGCTGTGTCGCAACCGGTTCTATCGCCGTTACTTCACTAACGGATACGCCGGTCACTATCGGGCCGGAACCGGCAGAAGGCGGCAAATTATAAGTGTTTGTGGCGGAATTAGTTATATTTGCAGAAGTCGGATAAGGATTATTAACTTTTGACTGATTTTGGCCGGTATTAAAGCCGGCGCCGGCATCGGCTGGCGGGCTGGCGGATACCTGGGAGGGATATGAAGAATATTGACTGCGGTCCAGCCGAACCAGGCCTTGCGGATTCGCCAGGGGATGGGACGGATTATAGATGTAAGTCTGGCCGACGATCATGACGGGGGTGTTCGGATGAGCGGTAGGTGCAGCGTAATTATTCTGGTACATCTGATTCGTTTGGCCGGCGTTATATTGATTGGGGCTGGATGGCGCAGGATTTCTTTGCGAGGCATCGATAATCATGGGCTGGTGCATATAATCGGTGAAGTGGGAACAGCCGCCCGGAATGACTACCGCCGCCAGGCTCAGAAGAGACATCGATAAAATTCCCCGTAACTTCCGCCCAAAGAACCTTCCCTGGTTATTGCAAATACTCATATAACTTAAGCCTCCATGCTTAAAGGAAGTAAATTTTTATGCCATATTATGATAAAACCTTTTATCAAGTTATCTAGGCGGCGTGATGGTGCAGGTGAGAAAAATTGATTATCAATTTTTCCAGCCCGATTTTGACGGAGCTGCCGCCGGTCTTGCTTTCGATGTCGATATGCAATAATTCCTGCAGAACCGTTGCGATCTGGGGGATGGTTATCCGTTTTACCTGTTGCATGAATTCTTCGGGTTTTGACCAGATCCGCAGTTGCTGGATAATCTGCCTGTCGGCTATTCTCTGCTGCCATAACAGGCGGGCATTATAAAGTCGGCGGAAATTCCAGGCGAATGCCCCGACCGCCGTGAACTGGGCGTTGCGGTCCTGCTCGAGCATTCGGTCCAGCCAGCTCAGGGCCGCCGCGGTATCGCCGGCCAGCATCGCGTCGATAATGTTGAAGATGTTGTATTGCCGATTGTTGGCGACCACCGACTCTATCACCGTCGGGGTGATTTTTCTTTGGTCAGCCGGGGCGTCAGCCAGGTAGCTGATGATTTTATCGACTTCACTCAGACTTAGATCGCTGTCGTCACCGGCCAGCTCTACCAGCAGCGCCGCTGCCGGCTGGGTTAGGGTAAGCCGACTGGTCTGAGCGGTATATTGGATTAGATAATTGACCAATTCGCGGGGTTTAAAAGGCTCAAAGGCCAGGGCTTGACCAATTTTTCCCACCAGCCGGGCCAAACGGGTATTTTTGGGGAAGCTCTCGGTCTGGAGCACTAAAACGCCCGTGGCCGAGGGGGTTTCCAGGTATTTTTCCATTTGCGGGCGGTATTTGGATATAAAAGAGTCCGCCTGCTTAATAACGACCACTCGGCGGGGGCTCAGAAAGGGCAAGGTACGAAGCTCATCAAATATATCGCTGGCGGCGACCTCGGAACCTTCATAAATATTAAGCGCCGTTTGCGGATCAGCGCCATCCAGAACCGTATCGATGATTTCCTGCAGTTTATCGATAGAGCGGCGGTGGTCTCTGCCGAATATTACATAAATCGGATATATGGTTTTGTCAGTTTTGGAGGTGTTGTCTTGAGCCGCCATAATATCATGCCTTGCCGTTGTTATTAATAAGCCTTATTTTATGGTAAAACCCCGATAAATCAAGGCTGATAATTTTTTATCCGTTCCAGCGCGATACGTTTTATCGTCGGCAGATCGCCGGCCGCGGCTTTTTGCCAGCTTTCCCGCGCGGCTGTTGGTTGACCGAGTTGATTCTGGATATCGCCGAGCATCAGCCACACCTGCCAGTCGCTGGGGTCCTGCGTCAATAAATTTTCCATGGTTTGCTCGGCCTGCGGTAATTGTTTCAGGGCGATTTGGGTTTGTGCCAGGCCAAACCAGGCGGTAGCTCGATGGGGAGAATCCTGCAGACAGATTTCAAATTGCTTTTTGGCATCCTCAAATTTACTCATTTTATAGTAGGTGTCAGCCAGGTTGACCCGCGGCTGAGTCCATTGAGGATCACTATCCAGGGCCTGCTGATATAATTTAGCCGCCTGTTGCCATTCCAGCCGTTGGCTGAGCAACTGCCCCCGGTTCCAGCAGTCGATAGCTCGGTTGTGATCAATCTTGATAGGATGCTTGTTGGGCGAATCAGCCTTGGCAGGTGAAGCCAAAGCGTTATTTTGCCGGGAGATATCCTCATTGGCTGCGGGCAGGCTGCCGGCTGGCGGCGGAGATTCGTTATGGAAATCGTGGTTGGCGTTGATAATATTTCGTGCTGCCGCAGGTGGTTCCGAGCTGTTATCTGTCTGGTCGGGAGGGACCGCCTGCGGGGCAGGGATTAGGTCGATAAAGACTACCTGCTGGGCGGGGACATCGCTGGGAATGATGTTATAACCAGGATTTGGTTTGTCGGCTCGGATGGTTTTGCAGGACCATCGGCCCCAGCGGTCAACTGCTACGACCAAAAAGCGAAAAACACCTTCATGCGGGGCCAAGAACCGGACCGGGCTGATTTTATCATCATCGCAGCCGTAAAACTGCCAATTGCCGGTGAAATTTTGTCCATACCATAACTCGACTCGGTCGAGGTCACGCTGATCGAGACCTTCGATATGGTAGTTTATGTTCATCTGGGTGGTTTTTATCCGGCAAAGTGGCTGACTAGCTGTTTCAGCCGGGGGGGGTTGTAAGCTGGTTTTTTCCTGTTCAGCCTGCGATAAGGAAGAATAAGCCGTGATGATTACAAAAACGCATAACAGCAGCTTGATTTGAAACCAGACATATTTGAAACAGTTGTTATTCATAAAGCGAACCAGTGGTTCAGACAGTGTAACTTAGGTAATTCAAGCGCAGAATCACATTATCGAGGATTTCTCCAAGATTTATATCGGATTATCGGACATTGAGGCTTTAAATAAGGCGGCATTATATTTTGGGGCAGGGCGGATTGTTACGTTGCGGGTAATCAGATTTTTGGAGCGAAATTCTTTGACTTGACGGTCAGCGGAAAAGCCCTATAATGAATGTTGATCCAGTTCTTTCGTAAGGTGTTGATAATAAAGGATTACGGGTTGTAGTTGATAGTCCCGTCCAAATCGAAGCCCGGAAGCAACTGGTTCGAACCGCAATTTGTACGAGATCGCCAAAATGAGTATAGACGACAAAATGATTAAAGAAATCGTCGAGCGGATTCTGGCGGTGGCTCAGCCGGATAGGGTGATTTTGTTCGGCTCCGCCGCCACGGGCGAGATGACCCGCGACAGCGACATTGATCTACTGATTGTTGAGCCGCAGATCAATGATCGTCAGAAGGAATATGTTCGTATTCGGCGGGCTTTAGGCGGCATCAAGTATCCATTTGATATTCTACTGATCACAACCCAGTGGTTTGAGGAAAGCAAAGACGTCATCGGCGGCATTGCGTACCCAGCCAATAAGTATGGCAAGGTGATCTATGAAGCAGCCTGATAAGGTCAAATGTCAAATCCTGGCAGAATGGCTGCACAAAGCCGAAGCGGACATGGACCTGGCGGAGCATCTGATCGCCGAGGAGACGCATTTTTACGATGCTGTTGCGTTTCATTGTCAGCAGGCGGCGGAAAAGTACCTCAAGGCTTTCCTTGTTTGGTATGAAATCGATTTTCCGAAGACGCATGATCTGGAGCAATTACTTGACTTGATTGCAGCGGTGAACGACTCTCTGACTACCGAGCTGCGAGACGTGATTGTTTTGACGCCCTACGGTATTGAACTAAGGTATCCCGGAGACCGTCCCGAAGCTACGCCGAGCGAGGCTCGACAGGCCATAGAATTGGCCCGGCAGGTGCGCAGCGCTATTTTACCGCTGTTGTCGGATAAGTTAGACGGCTGCGAGTTTTGATAGTTAACATGTTGTTATTAAAAGGTTACGGGCGTGTTTGGAGTGTTAGGTGGATCGGCCTAAACGCTATTCGGTGGGATTAGATATGGATCCGATTGTAGTCATAGTCTTAGTGGGCTTTGCCCTGATGCTGCTTTCTCTGATATTGATGCGTCTTCCGTCTGCGCGCAAGCGCTACCAGCATATGGACGACCGGAAGCTGATCGGCACCCGTGTCCAAGCTCGCATGATGCGAGTTGTAATGTTGGGGATTGCTTTTCTTGGGCCTGTGCCTTTCGCCTTCATAGTTAGCATTATGAAAGATCCATCCACCAGGAAATATTTGCTCTGTCTCATGATCCTCGTGACCCTCGGCGGAGTCATGGGATTCTGGCTGTTTTTCGAGGTGGCACGTCTCGCCACTACGGAAATAGAATTAAGGAAGTTTCAAAAAGAAAAAGAGACCACCAAATCAGAGACTTGAAAATTTACTTTCTTACATCATCATAGGGTCTTTACTTGTCTTCGTTGCCGCTTGGCTTATCCTGCATCGAAAGCTATCAGTTATTGTAGGACAGGGATGGAGGTGGGGAGTGTGGAATCGGGAAGTGTGGTAGCTGCAGGTAAGTAGCCGTGGCTGGCACAGGCCAGGAGAATTCGCCGGGCCAGGGGGGCGGCGATGTCACTGCCGCTCGCCTCAATTTCCACCAGGACCGCCCAGGCCAGGCATCTACCGTCGGGGCAGCGGGCAAAACCCGCAAAAATCGAGTTCTCCGTCGAGCCGGTTTTGCCGTGCAGGGTTACCACTTCCCGCGGCCAGGGCAGCAGATTCAGCTCCTCGTCGAAGGCACTGTGGGCCAGGCCGCCTATTTCATAGATTACCGCCTGCATGGCTCGGCCGACCAGTTGGGCATTTTCCGGTGAGGCGATTGGTACAGCCTCGCTGGCAACCGGCGGGGTAATGACCAAAGAGGGTCGCACAAGAATCCCGTCGCGAGCTATCGTTGCCATACTATTGGCAATCTGCAGGACAGAGCCGTCCAGGGCGCCCCGGCCAATACTCATGTAACGCAGGTCGAAGAGCGCGGGAGGCGCTGTTCTACCTATAAGATTAATATCGCCGGCGGTTTCCGAAAAGGCTGATTCCGCCCGGTCGCAGGTATCGCTGGGCCAGGCTAACAAACCCCGGCCGAAACCGGCATGTTTCAGCCAGGCGACCAGAGCTTGCGACCCCCAGTTTTCCGCCAGATGGATGAAATAATTATTACAGCTTTGCTTTATCGCCAGGTGGTAGTCAACCTCGCCATGCCCGACCACGGACCAGCATTGCGGTCGATTCATGATTGTGGGATCCCGGCCCGGGCAATCGAATACGGTGTTCGGGCTAACAATTTTTTTCTGTAGTCCCCCCAGGAGCAAGGTCGGTTTGATGGTGGAGCCGGGCTGATAATTGTGGCTTATGGCTCGATTGGTCCAGTAAAGCCCCGGCTGATCATGGCGGATTAGTTTAAATTGATCCGTCTGGTAATAGGTATTCAGATCGAAGGTGGGTACGGAGACCATGGCCCGGATCTGCCCGGTGGGTACATCGATAATCACCGCGGCCCCGCGATAATTTTCCGCCTGGTCGTTTTCGCCCTGTAAAATACGCTGGATGTCTTTTTGCAGTTCGATGTCGATGGTTAGCTTGACGTCTTGTCCGAGCTGACGCGATATCTGGTCGATTTGATCGCGATCAATATTATACTTGACCCAGCCGCGTCGGCCGCGGAGCCGTTCTTCGAACAGGCATTCCACTGCCCAGTCGCCTTTGCGGTCGCCGCCGTAGTAGTCCGACAGTTCTTCCTGTGTGGGTTTATTTTTGTCAGCGGGGTAATCGCTGAGCATCTGCTGGGGGACAGGTCCCAGTTGGCCTATCAGGTGGCAGGCAACGTCCTGGTAAGGGTAAATTCTTTCTTTGCCGGTGCGGATGACCACCGGCTGGATGCCGTTGGTGTTATTGAGGAAAATATTGCCGAACTTTTCTTCAATCACCAGGGCGGTTTCCCGGGAGACGGAAAAAACACGCTGTGGCGTCCGCATGACCGACAGATCCGTGGCGAAGATCAGCTTCAACCGTTCGGCTTCATTGGGTACTTCAAGAGCGAAATCCTCCTGCAGGGTGTCGGCATGAGTTGGGACATATTGCTTATGGTTATCGAGGTACCATTTTCGGCGGGCCCGGCTGGTACGCCAGCGAAGGATATTTTCATTGATATCGGTGATCGCCTTTTGGATATCCTCGCGGCGGACCCGGCAGATTGCCGATAGGTCACCAATTATCTCCTGGGCCTGATCAAGTTGCTGGCCGAAATTTTTATGTAGATATTTTTCTTCGCTGAGCGATTCCTTGTACGGCGACTTGGAGTAGGCGAGATAAATGCGGTGCTGGTCTTTCCAGAAAGCATCGTCATATAAACGGGTCAGTTGGTAGCTCAGGCATAGATCGAAGGTGGGTCGATCATCGGCTAAAATCCGGTCTTTATAGTCGATTATGCTGCCGCGTACGGTTTCCAGCCATTGGGGAGATTGTTCCAGCAGTTCACTCGCCTGACGGAGATATCGGGGAGAATCGACTATTTGCAGCCAGGCCAGCCGGGTGATTAAAACCGCCAGGCCCAAAACCAGCAGGACAATGAAGATAATCAGCCTCCGCTGAAACATAGGCTATTTCCCTACAGCCGTGCCGGCGATAAAAAAACTGTCATCACGTCTTGGAGAAATTTTTAATGGTTGGAATATCGGCGCGCGCGGAGCGTTTAAACTCAAGATAGCGGGGTGGGGTGACGTTTGGGTTGGCGGGCCAGATAAAAAGCAGTTCCAGCTCGGATGAGCCGCCGGCCGGGATACCTCTGCCTTCGTTCAGGGGTAGTGGTTCCAGGGTTTGTCCATCGCTGTTGAGAAAGCCGATGGGGTACTGGCTGATGCCGCGTGAGGTGTGTTCAGTAGTATTGAACCCCGCCAAACGGAAATTTCCCATGACGAAGCGAGTCATGCCGTCAACGTCGGCAGCGCCGGTTTTGAACTTGCCTCTGATACCAGGATTGATAGATACCGTAACCACCAACAGGGATTCACTGCTGGTGAGGGTCAGGGACTGGCGGGTTTTGGCATCCACAGGGGGTTTTTTGATGAGCTGGGTGTTTTTAACGGTGATCGAGCCGGGACCGGCTTCTCGTCGGCTGCCGGCGTCGAGGACCAGGCGATTAAGATAGAGCTCTTGCAGCAAATCCGGATGATGTTGGCCGAATCGCTGGCGACCGGCAAAACAGTAATTGCTGGCGTTGCGCATTATACCGAGCAGGAAGCCATCGCTGTTGGGGAAAAGATTTTTACGTTCTTCCATCTGGTTCAGGTTAGGGAAGCGATTGAAGCCCAGAAATTGCGCCGGCAGGGGCAGGGTTTGCACGCCGATGGCAATTATTCCGGTAACCACCAGACTGGTAAGCAGGCTGAAAAAACAGGCGCCGCTGATATCAATTATTCGGGGCAGAACGATTTTTTGCGGTAAAATCATATGGGTGGTGATTCGCAGTATCAGCAGGATTATGCTGAAAAGTCCGATTAACGCTATGCCCCAGGGCCCGAAAAATCCCAGGCCAAGGTTATTGATAAGGTTTCCCAGGGGTTCGAAGTAATTCAGGGCGATTATCGCTGAGGATATCGTCAGCACCGTCATTAACAAACTTCCGAACAGTCCGCTGCTTACTACCTGATAATAGGTAATTATAGCGATTATTATCCAAAGAATAATATTGGCCAGCATGGCCTTTACCTCCCACAGACGGTCTAAGTTAGTTATTTATCCCCATCGGCTTCCGAATCAGCGGCAGCAGCGGCATTAGCCGGGGTATCTTTTGGTTTTTGTTCACTGGTGATGCGTAGGACTTCCTGGATGCTGGTGGTGCCGTTTAGAACGTACGAGAGAGCATGCTCCTGCAGGTAGAGTGTTTTTTCCTTACGGCACTGGGTTCGGATTACATTGACAGGGGCGCCTTCCGCGATGAGTTTTCTGGTTTCGTCGGAGACAAAAATAGTTTCCAGCACGGCGATTCGGCCGAAATAACCGGTCCCCTGACATTTCGGGCACAGCACGGGACGGTTGCGCTTGTCATATTCCGGTTCGACGGGTGGCCGATAGAAAGGTTTAATTTTTTCCGTGGGCAAATTTAATTTTTTTAGCAGGGTAGTATCCGGCGTGTATGCCTGGCGGCATTCGGGGCAGAGCTTCCGGAGCAGCCTTTGGTTGGTTACGAATAAAAGAGTGCGGGCGACGCTTTCGTTATTGTTGACCAGTTTAATCCAATATTGCAGGGCATGAAAGGCGCTGGGGGCCGGAAGCCCGTAGTAAAGTTTTTTCCCGTTCTGGGCCGCCTGGATGCCGATTTGCGCCATTTCCGCGGCATCGCAGAAACCCACCAGCAGAATATCCGGGTCGGTCCGCAGTACGGTAAGTAATTGTCGGGCCGCGGTGGGTAAGCCGGCGTCGTTTTGAAACTTGTTTTGGGTGATATTATCCAGATCAACTAAAAAGGTTTTTTCAAAGGTTTGAATATGCTGAATAAAGGCGTCATGGGCCCGGAGAATGGCATATAATGTGGTGGTCACCCCGGAGCCAGGCGGGCCGCTGATCAGGATAACCCCCTCTTTTTTTTGCATGTTCTTTTTAATGTTTTGCAGTTGTTCGCTGTTAAAACCGACCGCGTCCAGCGTCAGGGATTGCATTTCCTCCGCCCGGGATATGGTCATGTGTTCCCCGCGGGTGCTGCCGGAGGTATTGACACGCCAGCGAATGTTTTTGCCGTCGATTTTGATGGTAAAGTGGCCGTTCTGCGGTTTGCGGTGGTCGTTGACATCCATGCCCGCCACTTCTTTGAGATAATTGATAGCGATATCGGTTAGGCCGCGGCTCCGCTGTTGCGCGGGGATGATTACTCCGTCGATGGTATAATTGGTTTGAAAATGTTCGCCGGTGGGAATTAAATCGCATTGACTGACCCGACGATAGCACAAGTCCCCCAGTAGTTCTTCGGCCGCGATATAACCGCGGTATTCCGGATCCTGACGCAGGGGGACCGGTAATTCGTTTTTATTGGCGGTGACAAAAATTACGTGCTTCTTTTCCGTCTTTTTGCCGGTCAGGGCGGTTAGCTGGCTTTTCAGGTGGTTTACCGTAAGAATCCTGTCGTAATCCGGAACGCGGGCATTACGATATAAAAGATATGCAATAAAAACCGTTGACCATACTACCAGCAGCAGCAGCAGTTCCACCACAAAAGGTGCCGGCAGCATGAACCACAGCAGCAGTACTGCCGTTCCGCTGCCCAGATATATTTTATTCCAGAGGTGGCGATTGATTTCGACAATCGCGGCATCCTTGTCCAGCCATAACTGAATCCGGCAGCAGAGGACGAAAAGAACAACGAAAACTATTACCTTAGGCAGGAATATATAATCACCTGGGGTAATGGTCTGGGCAAGCAAAACGTATGCCATTTTTACTCCGGATCTTTGATTGACAAATTCAGGTTAAGGTTATGGTTTTGCTTCTTGTAGATATAACGATAATCCATGGTCCTGTCACGGAAAAATTTCCTGTCTTTTAGCCTTAAAAGATTATCGCGTAATTCCTGTTCCGCTGGAACGGATGCCTTTCAGGACCATTTTCAGCTCTTCCGGCTTAAAGGCATATTCAAAAGCGGTTCGCAAATCGATAAATTCATTCATAACCAATTGACGCAGCGACTCGGTATAATCAACCATTCCCTCTTCATAGCTGGATTTGATGACGGTAGGAATGTCAACTTCATGTTCTTCCGCCAGGATTTTGCGAATCGCCGGGTTAACCAGCATTATTTCGACCATGGGCACGCGGGACAGACCTTCCTTGATGGCCGGCAGCAATCGCTGCGAGATAACCGCCAGGAGATTACCCACCAGGGCCTGCCGTACTATATGCCTTTCCAGCGGGGGTACCAGGTCCAGCATTCGGGTAATGGTCTGGTAGGCATCGACGCTGTGCAGCGTCCCGAAGACCAGGTGGCCGGTTTCCGCCGCCTTTAAGCCGGCCGAGATAGTGGCATAATCCCGCATTTCGCCGATAAGTACCACATCCGGGTCTTCCCGCATTATGGAACGCAGCGCCTCGTCGTAGTTGGGTACATCGATGCCGATCTCCCGCTGGCTCACCAGGGCTTTGTCATCGTGATAGACGAATTCGATGGGGTCTTCGATAGTGATGATGTGGCACAGGCGGCTGCGGTTGATATGGTCCAGCATGGCCGCGATGGTAGTGCTTTTGCCGCACCCCGTGACCCCGGTGACCAGGATCAGGCCCTGGTGGGCGTCCGCGATTTTTTCGACAATCGGCGGCAGATTCAGCGTCGCGAACGGCGGGATAACGCTATCCACCCGCCGGGCCGCCAGGGCCATATTGCCCCGGCAGCGATAGATGTTTATCCGGAACCTGTCCGTACCGCCCATATCATAGGCGAAATCCAGCACCCCATGTTCCTGGAAGTATGCTTTTTGTTCTTCCGACAAGATTTCAAAGATCATCTTTTCCAGTTGCTCTTCGGGAATCGATTCCGATTTGACATGCTGCAGTCGGCCGTCGACGCGTATCCGCGGTACCTGTCCGCCTTTGAAATGAAGGTCTGACGCCTTCATTTTGATAACCGCCAGGAAGTATTTATTCAATTCCGCTGCCTTGTTGGCCGGTAATTTCTTCGCTATAGGTTGTCTATCCAATTGATCAGCTCCTTTATCACTTGGCCCGGAACTAATACCGAATAATTAATTCGTTGCTCCCGAATATAACCGAACCGGAACTCCTCTGTTATGGAGATAATCCTTTACCTGCCCGATGGTATATTCCTCAAAATGAAAGATACTGGCCGCCAGGGCGGCATCCGCTTTGCCCTGGGTCAGTACCTCATAAATATCATCCAGTCGCCCGGCTCCCCCGCTGGCGACCACGGGGATATTGACCGCGCTGCTGACCGCTGCGGTCATTTCCAGATCGAATCCCTGCCGGGTGCCGTCGGCGTTCATCACGTTCAGGACGATCTCACCCGCCCCGTCACGCTGGCCTTTGCGGACCCAGTCCATCACCTTAATGCCCGTGGGTTTCCGCCCGCCGTTGATATATACTTCCCACATCTCCCTGCCGTCCCGGAGCACGCGATTGGCGTCGATTGCCAAGACTATGCACTGACTGCCGAAACGCAACGCCGATTTCTTGATTAATTCTGGGTCCAGAACCGCCGCGGTATTAATGCTCACCTTGTCGGCCCCGCTGTTGAGCATCAGTCTTATATCTTCGATGGTCCGAATGCCGCCGCCCACGGTTAAAGGCATGAATACTGCTTCGGAGGCCTGGCGGAGCGCGTCAAGGGTCAGGTTCCTGGCTTCATGGCTGGCGGTTATATCATAGAAGACCAGCTCATCCGCCCCCTGTTTTTCATAACGCTGAGCACACTGGGCGACATCGCCCGCGTCGCGGTGCTCGAAGAATTTTACGCCTTTGACCACGCGGGCTTTATCAACATCAAGACACGGTATTATTCTTTTGGCCAGCATCTATGAAATTATAACCGGTCAATACACCGGGTTATAGCAGGAATAATTAACCCAAAAAACCACAAAAATTCATTATAAATAATTAAAAAATAACCGGCAACCAGAATTATAGCGGATGGCCCAGCCGGTGAAAAGGGGGGAAATTACAACGAAAATGGCTCTAAGTCCATATTTTACATTGACAAGAGTACAGAGGCGATTTAACATGCGAGACTTTCGTTAGGTTGATTTTTCCGGCGGCAACCGCTGATAGACGCGAAAAAAACATAAAATTCAGGATTTTTGGCATAGGAGTAAAACAAACATGGCTAAGAAGATGGTGTATTTCTTCGGGAACGGCAAGGCGGAAGGGAAAGCTCAGATGCGGGATTTGTTAGGCGGAAAGGGCGCCAATCTGGCCGAGATGACTAATCTGGGAGTACCGGTTCCGCCGGGATTTACCATTACTACCGATACTTGCCAGGCTTATGAGCAATTTAAGGGTAAATGGCCGACCGGTTTGAAAAAACAGGTAGATGACAATTTGGCCAAATTGGCCAAGGCCATGAAGGCGGAGTTGGCTGACCCCGCCAGACCTTTGCTGGTCTCGGTTCGCAGCGGGGCGGCTATTTCCATGCCCGGGATGATGGATACCGTGCTGAACCTGGGCCTGACCGACGCCGTGGTCAACGGCATAATCGAGCGGACCGGCAATGCCCGGTTCGCCTACGATTCTTATCGCCGCTTTATCGATATGTTCGGCGATGTGGTCATGGGCTGCGGACATGAGCCGTTCGAACATGCCCTGGAAAACCTCAAAAAACAGCGTAAAGCCAAATTAGACACCGACTTATCCGCCGACGACCTCAAAGAGCTGGTGGAACGATACAAACAGGTCTATAAAAAGAATGTCGGCAAAACCTTCCCCCAGGACCCCCATGCCCAACTGGAGGCATCCATCAACGCGGTATTCCGCTCATGGAACTGTGACCGGGCTATCCGCTATCGCAAGCTGAACAATATCACCGGATTGATTGGCACCGCGGTAAACGTCCAGGCGATGGTCTTCGGCAATATGGGCTATGACTGCGGTACCGGCGTGTGCTTTACCCGCAATCCCAGCACCGGCGAAAGGGAATACTACGGTGAGTTCCTGATGAACGCCCAGGGCGAGGATGTCGTTGCCGGTATTCGCACGCCCCGGCCGATGATCGAGCTGAAAAAGGTTAATAAGAAAATCTATCAGCAGCTTACCGGCTTGATGGATAGGCTGGAAAAACATTACACGAATATGCAGGATATCGAATTTACCATCCAGGAGAATAAGCTGTACATCCTGCAGACCCGCAGCGGCAAACGCACCGCCGAGGCGGCTATCAATATCGCGGTGGATATGGTCGGCGAAAAGCTGATTACCAGGGAGAAGGCGATCAGCCGGGTGGAGACCGGGCAAATCGACCATCTGCTGCATCCGAGCTTCCCCGCCAATGCCAAGCGGCAGGTGATCGCCAGGGGTCTGCCCGCCTCACCGGGCGCCGCGGTCGGACAGGTCGTCTTTAACGCCGAAGATGCTGAGAACTGGAAGAAAAAGGGCAAAACTGTCATCCTGGTCCGCATCGAGACCAGCCCGGAGGATATCGGCGGGATGGACGCTGCCAAGGGGATTCTGACCCAGCGGGGCGGCATGACCAGTCATGCCGCGGTAGTAGCACGCGGGATGGGACGCTGCTGCGTGGCGGGCGTATCCGACCTGGATATCAGCTATGCCAAAAAGCAGATTAAGGTGGGAAAAAGAGTCATCAAAGAGGGCGACTGGATTAGTCTGGACGGCACCAAAGGCGAGGTCCTGCTGGGCCAACTGCCCCTGGAAGAGCCGAAGATGGGCGGTAAATTCGGCAAGTTTATCCAGTGGGCGGACGAGATTAGCAAACTGGGCGTGCGAACCAACGCCGATACGCCGGAAGACGCTAAAAGGGCCCGCCGATTCGGGGCGACCGGCATCGGCCTGTGCCGGACGGAACACATGTTCTTCGAGCACGACCGCATCTGGGCGGTACGGCAGATGATCTTGTCGGCGGATGATTATACGGAGCTGCGCAGCCGGATCACCGCCCTGGAAGGGCTGGCGCGTCCGACGCCGGACCAGAAAAAGGAGTTGGCCGCCCTCCAGAAACAGTTCAAGACGCCCAAGGCCCAGTTTGAAGGGTCGCTGAAGAAATTACTGCCGTATCAAAGGAAAGACTTTGTGGGTATTTTTGCCGCGATGGCGGGCCTGCCGGTGACGATTCGCCTGCTGGACCCGCCGCTGCACGAGTTCCTGCCGCAGGACAACAAGTCGCAGGTGGAGATGGCCCGCCGATTGAAGGTTAAGCCGGAGGTGGTAAAGGCCAAGGTGGAAGAGCTGCACGAGTTCAACCCGATGCTGGGCCATCGCGGCTGCCGCCTGACGGTAAGCTATCCGGAGATCGCCCGCATGCAGGCCCGCGCGATTATGGAGGCGGCCATCATCGTCTCCCGCAGGCGGATGAAGGTACACCCGGAGATTATGATTCCGCTGGTCGGCACGATTAAGGAGCTGACCTTTGTCAAGCAGCACATTATCGACGAGATTAATAAGGTGTTTAAAGAGAAAAAGACCAAGCTGGGCTATATGATCGGCACCATGATTGAGGTGCCTCGCGCCGCCCTGACCGCCGATGAAATCGCCCGCGAAGCGGAGTTCTTCAGCTTCGGCACCAACGACCTGACCCAGATGGGGATGGGCTTCAGCCGGGACGACGCCGGAAGATTCCTGGGAGAATACACTCGGCTGGGGATTTACGAGGACGACCCCTTCCAGAGCCTGGATCAGTCGGGCATCGGCAAGCTGGTGGAGATGGGCATCAAGCTGGGCCGGGGCACGCGTAAGAACCTCAAGGTCGGTATTTGCGGTGAGCACGGCGGCGATCCCAAGAGCATCGCCTTCTGCCATCGGGTGGGAATGAATTACGTTTCCTGCTCGCCGTTTAGGGTACCGGTAGCTCGTTTGGCAGCCGCCCAGGCGGCCCTGGCCAATAAGAAATAAGCCCAAAAAAGTTACTTATAGACATTCACAGGTGAGAAAAAGATGGTTTTTTTGGGCGAAAATTGGCATTTGAGGGTACAAAACTGGTAAATTTTGCGCAATTTTGACGCAAACCGGCGTTTTTTAGCCGGTGAATCGTATTTTCGCGGAAAAATTTACAATTTTTCTGAGAAAAATGCCCCTGAATAACAAATTCGGGGGCTTTTTTTTCCGGCTTTCGGGGAAAATTTTTAGTAGATTTATTTGGCCCGGAAAAATCGGCTGTCGGTGCCCCCGGAGCCAATGTTGATGCGGACCTTCCGCAGACAGCGAGGGCAGTGACCCTCATAAGCGGTGGCGGAGCGGTTGCGGTAAATCCGCTGGTACACCTGACAGCACTCAAAGAGTACGCTGATGTAACGGCGATTGCGGGCCTGACTGGAACTAATCTCGGCCTCAGTGATATCGTCGGCACCAGCGGGACCGGCAATCCGCCGGCCACCAATCTCCAAAATATAATCCGGCTCGGTATCCATCACGGAAGTAAATATAGCCTATTTATAAGAAGCTCGTCAACCGCCGACAAAGATTAATCAACGAGAAATACGTTTGTAATACTTTATAATATAATATGTTACAGCAATTGTTATATTTTTTACCTGAACGAGAAAAGAGACGGCTGGTTTGAGTGCGGGTTTTACCATTTATCTTTGCAAGATATAATACAAATGTTACAATCCTAACGAGAGAGCATAGAAGAAGGGTTATATAATTCATGGCAGGATGCATCATAATCGACGCGGAGCGCTGCAAAGGATGCGGCTTGTGCGTCGCGGTATGCCCTAATAAATGCATCGTCATTTCCGATCGCTCCAATAAAATGAGCTATTTCCCGGCAGAAACGAATAATAACGGCTGCACCGGCTGCGCTTTGTGCGCGGTGATCTGCCCGGACGCGGCAATCGAAGTTCGACGCGATAAAAGTAAGGCGAGAGAGTCCAGTAAAAAAGGCGGAACCATTGCCATTGAGGAAAAAACGTGAGCGAAAAGATACTGATGTGCGGCAATGAGGCGCTGGCCGAGGCGGCGATCCAGGCGGGAGTGGATGCCTATTTCGGCTATCCCATCACCCCACAGAATGAAGTGCCCGCCTATATGGCCACGCGAATGCCGCAGGAAAATCGCATCTTTGTCCAGAGCGAAAGCGAACTGGCGGCGATCAATATGGTACTGGGTGCCGCGGCCGCCGGGGCCAGGGCGATGACCAGCTCGTCCAGTCCCGGCATCAGCTTAATGCAGGAAGGTATCAGCTACCTGGCGGGCTGCGAACTGCCGGCGGTAATCGTCAATATCGTACGCGGCGGACCAGGGCTAGGCAGTATCGCGCCGGCACAATCAGATTATTTCCAGTCAACCCGCGGGGGTGGACACGGCGATTATCGCACCATCGTGCTGGCCCCGGCAGGCGTGCAGGAGATAGCAGACCTGATGCATCTGGCGTTCGATCTGGCTGACCAATACCGCACGCCGGTGGTCGTTCTGGGAGACGGGATCCTGGGACAAATGATGGAACCGGTGGCCCTGGGAAAAAAGCCACACCGCAAGCTCCCGCTCAAAGACTGGGCCCTTACCGGTAAAAACGGCAGAGAACAGAACATTATCCGCTCACTATATATGGATGACGGAGTGCTGGAGGAACTAAACCTAAGGCTGCAAGCCAAGTACGATATTATCGAGAAAGAAGAAGTACTCTGCGAGCAGCATCAGATTGACGACGCGGAGATTGTACTGGTAGCTTACGGTATCTGCGCCCGGATTGTCCGCTCCGCCGTAAGGATAGCCCGGCAGGAAGGTATCAAGGCGGGGTGGATTCGGCCCATCACCTTATGGCCCTTCCCCAGTGAGCCGATAAAATCGGCGGCTCAACCGGGCCGGGTGTTCCTGGCGGTCGAAATGAGCCTGGGGCAGATGGTGGAAGATGTACGACTGGCGGTGGAGGGAAGAGTACCCGTATTATTTTACGGCCGAACCGGCGGCTGCGTGCCGACCGTCGAAGCAGTTCTTGAGGTGATTAAAAAAAATGTGAAGGTAAGAAGGTAAGAAAGTGGAAAAGTAAGAAGGTAAGAAGGTGGGAAGGTAGGAAGGTGGGAAAGTGGGAAAGTAAGAAGGTAAGAAGGTGAGAAGGTAGGAAGGTGGGAAAGTGGGAAAGTAAGAAGGTAAGAAGGTGAGAAGGTGGGAAGGTGGGAAGGTGGGAAAGTGGGAAGGTGAGAAGGAATTATAATAGGCGAGAAGGAATAAAATAATCCGCGAAAGTTAACTGAATGAGTATCAATCAAAATACCAATAGGATGGAAACGGTTTTTACCCGCACGGCGAGTTTGAAGGAGCGGCAGACGCATTACTGCCCCGGCTGCGGACACGGGATCGCCCATCGGCTGGTGGCGGAGGTTATCGACGAGCTGGGAATACAGGGGCGGACCATCGGTATCGCACCGGTGGGTTGCGCGGTATATGCCTATTACTATTGGGATGTGGATATGGTAGAAGTAGCTCACGGGCGGGCCCCGGCGGTGGCGACAGGACTAAAAAGGGTCCGGCCGGACAGGATTATTTTTTCCTATCAGGGCGATGGGGACCTGGCGTCGATCGGGGCGGCGGAAATACTCCATGCCGCCAATCGCGGGGAACAAATAACGGTGATATTCATCAATAACGCGGTGTACGGGATGACCGGCGGGCAGATGGCGCCGACCACCCTGGAAAAGCAGGTGACCACCACCACACCCCAGGGCCGGGACCGACTCAAAGACGGCTATCCCCTGCCGGTAGCGGAATTGCTGGCGGTGCTGCCGGGGGCAATTTTCGTCGAGCGCTGCGCATTGCATAATCCGGCTAATATCCTGAAAACCAAAAAGGCCATCAAACACGCATTTCAACTCCAAGTGGATGGAGCGGAAGGGCTGTCGCTGGTGGAAGTGCTCTCGCCGTGCCCGACGTACTGGCACCTAACGCCCACAAAAGCCATGAAGTGGATCGAAGAAGAAATGATAAAATGTTTCCCGCTGGTTCGGCTGAAGGGATAGGCAAGTGACGGCAAAAGAATTCCAGGAAGAATTGATAATCGCCGGATTCGGCGGTCAGGGGGTCATTCTAATCGGTAAATTGCTGACCTATACGTCGATGAAGGAAGGTTACGAGGTAACTTATATGCCGTCGTACGGGGCGGAGGTCCGCGGGGGGACGGCGAATTGTATGGTTGTAATCGCTCGTGAGCCGGTGGCCTGCCCGCTGGTAAGCAGCCCCAACGCGCTAATCGTGATGAATAAGGCATCGATGATAAAATTTACGCCTAATCTTCAGAGCGGCGGATTATTGGTTTTCAATCGCTCGCTGATCGAGGAGGAACCGGAACGCGACGATATCGAAATTATGGCAGTGCCCGCGGATGAAATCGCCGAAAGTATTAATAGCCCTAAAAGCGCCAATATGGTGGCTCTGGGGGCTTATTTGCAAAAGAGGGGATTTGTCGAGCCGGAAAAAGCCGTTGCCTGCCTGCCGGATATTTTAGCCCGGCGGTATCACCAGACGATACCCCTGAATGCACAGGCGATACGCAGGGGGGCGGAATTCGCCCAGGAAAAATAAACAGCATATATAAATCAAATATCAAAAATTAAAAACTCGCCTCGTTTCGCTCGTCGAAGCGGGTCAAAAACACATATAAAAAATCAAATATTTTTCCTTTTCTAAATGACATACCAGTATAAAGTTTCCGAGTCAGGAGATTTCGGAGGAAGATATCGAGGTGCGGGCGAGGTCGCCCTGATGGAGGGTGATGCGGACGACCTCGGCGGGACAGAAAATACGCATCGGAAACATGGTATAACCGGTGCCGCGGTGGGTGTAACTGTAACTGTGGTTGATGCGTTCCAGGCCGACGGCATATTTTATCCCCGTATAAGTATGGGTAGTTAAAGGCCGACCATTGGGCAAGCGCAGTTGGCCGCCGTGAGTGTGACCCAGTAATATCAAATCCACACCCGCCGCTGCCAGCGATTCGGTGGCCTCCGGATAGTGACTGAGGGCCAGGGTAAAAAGCAGCGGATCCGTCTGCAGCAAGGCCTGGGGGATGTCAATCGCAGCGCGACCGTAGCCGCGCAGGCCCATGATGTTAAACTGACAGCTACCCCGTACAAGCTGCCTGGTTTGATTATCCAGCACGGTAACGCCCAACAGAGGTAATTCCGCCATAAACTCATGGGAATCATGGTTGCCCTGAACGGCGAAAACGCCCAGAGGAAAAGTAGTATCAGCCAGCAACCGACGTAAAACAGCCAAAGCGGTATCGGTATGGACAGGGCCGACCAGGCCGTATCGACTTAAGCCGATGGGGGCGGGCCTCTGCTGGTGACCGCTTTCGCAGAAAGGCTCACCCAGGCATAATTGATAGCAACAGTCGCCCGTGCAGACCAGCATATCGCAGCCCTGTTGGATGACGCGGCGGATTTTTTGCTCGCAGGCTCTAAAACCGCGGGTGTGCAGGTCGCTGATGTGCAGGATGCGGATATTTTCCAGGGCCTGGGGCAACTGCGGGAAATATAAAGATAACTCGGTAAGTTTCGTCATCTTGTGCTAATCCAGTCCAAAAATTCGACTGAGCTATTCATCCAAGGCATTATTATCCTGAAGCTCACTGATGAAGGGTGTTTGGAAGAATTTTCTTAATTTACGCTCGACTTTTTTCTGGGCGTGCCAATGGTTAAGATGCCTTTGGCTGGGCCGCAGACCCGCGGTGGCATGGGCGATATGCTCCATATATAACATCATCTCACTGGTGGGCAGGGTGTTGGCGTAATAACCATGTTCTTTGAGCTGATAATACATACGTTCCGCGGCAGTGTATCCGCGCCATTTGCCGGCCTCATCGTCGAAACGCAAACCAAAACGGCGGATCGGCTCACGGCGATAAATAGCGCAGTAATCCCGTGGGCAAAGCTCGCGCTTTCTCTGACGAGCCTGAGAATCTAGCAGCAAGACCCGCCGCAGCCATAAGCCAGCCTTTTTGGTGTCGGTAACTTTTTTGATAAGATTATACACGGGCCGATCTTTCTCCAGTTTCCAGGCACCGGCAGCGGCACATTGCGGATCATCACCCAAACCAGAGATCAGCCGCTGGAGCCAGTCGGGGCGTTTGACAATCGTGTCGGTGTGCATGATAACGTAATACCGGCCGTGACTGTTTTCCAAGCCGATGTCCAGGGCGGAGATGAAGGCCTTGACCCAGTTTGTCGGCGTCTGGCTGCCCCGCTCAATCAGCCGAATCCAGGAAAGCTTACGCAGGTACTCCAGCGAATCGTCCTGAGAACCGTTGTCAACCACAATGATTTCAATGGGAATGGAAACGGTGTATTTACGAATGGCCCGCAGGCAGAGGGTAATCAATTCCCGGACCTGCCAGTGGGGAATGCAAATGGAAACCAAAGCCGGCGGGAGAGTATCACCGCTGCACGCTTGCGTCATTTTCAAACCTTATTCCGAATGATTCAAACCTTAAACTGAGTTCCGATAAAATTAATCCTGCCGGGATAATCCCTTTCCGCCTTTTTCTTATTGGACAGACGTCAATAACGATTATTATAATCAGCGAAGTATCAGGTTGGCAATAAAATTGCAGTTGGGTATTAGCTGCCTAAGGTTTTTGTAGATAGATCGCATGCCGGGAAATAAAGTTGAAATCAAAAGAGAAACCGTTAGCTGCGATTTATGCGGCGGGGCCGATTATATCCCCCTTTTTGAAGGCCAAGATCTCCAGCATGGAACAGCGGGCAACTGGCCGGTAGTCCAATGCCGCGACTGCGGACTGATTTTTACGAATCCGCGGCCCACAGCAGAAACCCTGGCCGAAATCTATCCGGAAGATTACGCGCCTTATAAAAGAAAGCAAAGAAAAAGACACGGAGCATGGCATAAACTCCAGTTGTGGGCCTTACGGCAGCACGGGCATTACCCGCCGGGAACTACCGGACCGATGGGCAGAGCAGCAAGCCTGCCGGTCTGGTTATATATGCAGTGCAAACGGAAAAATTTCGATTTATTTTCCTGGCAGGGCGAAGGCAAACTTCTCGATTATGGCTGCGGCAGCGGCGGATACCTAAGGCGAATGCAAAGTTTCGGCTGGAAGGTAACCGGGATGGATATGTCACGGCAGGCGGTGGAAATCTGCCGCGAACAGGAATTGGCGGTTTATCAGGGTGTTAATCCGCAGGAAATGTTTCCCCCGGAAAGCTTTGATGTGGTCACTATGTGGCATGTTCTGGAACATGTTCCCAGTCCCACACGAACGCTTACTCAGATGAACAGTATCTTAAAGCCGAAAGGTAAACTGGTATTGGCGGTTCCGAACACCAACTCCTTGACGGCGCGGTGTTTCGGGCCCAACTGGTTTTGCTGGGAATTGCCGCGACATTTTACTCATTTTACCAAGGTGACGCTGTCCAAAATGCTGGAGAAAACCCAATTCACCGTGGAAAAAATAACACATGAAATCCACGGTAAGACGGTACAGCGAAGTCTGAAGTATCTGGGCAGGGCTAAAGGCAGGAAAATATATACCCGGCTGGCCGGTAGTCGGCGTTTGAGTGTGATATTGGAGAGGTTCGGGGCCTGTTTCTTCGAGCCGGATATTATGGTAATCCACGCCCGCAAGAAATGACGGGGGAAAGTGTCTGTTTTTATAAATAGCCCAGAGAGCGCAGTTGGTCTTCCAGCCGCTGTTTCTCTTCGGCGGTAAAAGCCCTGGCCTGGACGTGGGACAGCTTTTTCTCGTCCTCAAAAAGCTGCTTTATCTGCCGGCGCATGGCATCGGCTATTTGAGGGTGTTTTTTAATGACATTTCGGTTTTCGCCGGGGTCATGTTGCAGATTGAATAAGATTTCATTTCCGGAATTTTCCTCCGAAAATTCGACATATTTCCAATCCTCGCTGCGCAGGCCATGCCATTGATTAGCACCCGATTCTATGTAGGCAGGGCAGTCGGGCAAACACTCACCGTGGAGGAGAGGGACCAGAGACCTGCCGTGAAGGGCGGGGGGAATATCAATGTCAATTAAATTGAGAATAGTCGGCATTAAATCGATCTGACGCACCTGATTACCCAAGGTTGTCTGCGACGGTATTTGGGGACCAGTTAACGAACAAGGTATGCGAACAAGCTCCTCAAAAAGGAAAAAGCCATGTCCTCGATGATCAATCGGCCGAGGAGGCAAATTGAGGTTTTCCCGGACTTTTCGGGTGATATGTCCGAGCAGGGTTCTATCCGACCGGCGATGGATAGCTTCGCCGTGGTCGGCGGTCAGAATAACAATAGTGTTTTCCGGCAAACGAGCCATCAAATCCTGTATTTTTAGATTGAGCTGCTGCCAGGCGATGTTATACTCCGCTTCCGATTTATATACCACCTCAATATTATTTACCTTACGGGGCCGATGAAGCTCAAAAAGATGCAATAAGATAAACCATGGCTGCTGAAAATATCCCTCGTTAAACTGGTTTAATAATTGCACCCCCCAGTCATCGTAGATGGTAATCTCCCGGGGCCGGCACTGATAGACATCGAAACCCTGATTAAGACCATATAACTCAATAAGAGGACCGGTTACATAAGCATAGGTATTGTAAGAGTGATTTTTCAAGATCATGGGAAAGGTAAAAATGTCCTGGTTAATCCCCTTGCTATTTAATTGGCTGACGCCATGGCGAAAGGGATAAGTACCACTGAGTAAACTGGCGAAACAGACGGGGGTGAAGCTGGCGGAGCTGATCATCTGAGTAAAGCAGGTACCATGGCGGCGAAGGTGATTCCAGGCAGGCAATAACTTCTTGTTTTTGTCCGTCGGGCAGCGATCGGCGCGAAGACAATCCACTACCATGAGCAGAATATTGGGTTTGTTTTTTCGACTAACCATCAGCACTAAAATCCATTTATATCGGGTGAAAAAGAAATTAAATTACTTCGCACCAGGGTTCATTAAATTCGCCCTTGTGAATCAGGTCAATAATATAGCGGGATAATTTGGTATAGCAAAATGTCTCGTGCACATGCTTCATGCCGGCGGCGGCGATTCTTTTTCGTTCCCGGCCATCCTTTTGATAACGGTCAATCAGCTCGAGACAATCATCCAGACCGGAAAAATAGCAGAGATGTTTCTGATGCTCGAAAAGCAAATCGCTGTCGGGAACCGTTTTTGCCAAAGTAAAGCTGCCGCAGCCAAGATAGTGAACGGGACGGTCGGAATGATAAAATCGTATATGGTTGAAGGCATTAATGCTAACCGCGATATTAGCGCCGCAGATAGCCCGGAGATAATCGAGACCCTGCACCTGGGGCCTGCCCATGTCTCCCCAGATAGTCATGCCTTTGTTATTAACGAGGTATTTGATGATTTCTTCCCGGGAAGGATCCTGGCCCCGCAGATTGTGTCTCAATTTTCCGGTAAAAAGCAGTTCACTCTGCCAGGCGGAAGAAACGGTACGCGGATATTGAAAATCCGGGTCGCTGGGGAAAGGCATAAAAGCACAGTGGGCGATGCCGATGTTTTTGAAGGCGCGTAAAATTTCGCCGCCACCGACAGAGAGCAGCCAATCACATTGCCGGGCGAGAGGCTCAACCTTCGGATCGATACCGTCATACATATCCGCAGACCAGCACATCATGGTTGCTTTGGGAAACAACTCCCGTAACGGTATGATGGTTTCCACGTCGAGCAGCTTGAATGAGGCGAGAAATATTAAATCAGGCTCATAATGGCGAGCCAGTTCCAGGAGAAGCTGATCGGTTTTTTTCTTGGCGAATATAAGGGCCCATTTTTTACTGCGAATCGGACTCAAACCCAACAGCATATCACGATAGCTGAACGGTAAAACGTCATGACCATTGCGAATGAAACCCTTGCTGAGAATACCGGGATTATTCAAGATAAGACCCGGGGAATCGAGGCGAAAATCAGAAATAAAAAGTATCTTCATGAGCTAACCGTATCTTTAATCAATTGACATAACCGTCGGCCGAGGATATTTAAATCGAAAGATTTTTCCACCTCCTGTTTTCCTGCTGCCCCCATTTTCGCCCGCAAAGAATCATTCTGCATCAAAAGGGTTATTTTGTCAATCCAATTATTTTCATCCTGGGCCAGAAAGCCGGTAATACCTTCCCGCACAAGGGTGCGATTGACACCCACCGGCGAGGCAACTACCGGCAGACCAACGGCGTGATACTGCAGGATTTTAAATCCGCATTTTCCCCGGGTGTAAGGATCATCCGGCAAAGGCGCTAAACCTATATCGCCGGCAGCCAGGGCCGGTCCCTGCGCGGCTAGCGACCAGGTTATTTTTTCCACCGGCAGAGACGGCAAATCAAAAAATTCATCGGCGATGATTCTTAAAACGGCCGAGGGAAATCGACGCCCTATTTCCGCCAAAACATCAGCTATGTGATATAAATAACGCAGAGTGCTTTTACTGCCGATCCAGACCAGCCGAATTCTACCGTCGTTTTCCTTTCGAGCATCCAAAGGATAGTCTTTTAAAGATAACCCCGTAGGCAGCACCACTACGTTCTGGTGGTGGGGACGAACGTGCTCCGCTAAATATTCATTGCCCGCAATTACCAGATCCGCCAGTTTAATGGTGCGGAAAAATAACCGCCGGCGAGCGGGACTGTTGATATCAGGGCGACGCTCATCATACATTACCGCGTCATCAAAGTCGTAAATTAACTTACGCTGATAGCGTTTTAACCAATAGGCATCGAAGATATTCAATCTTTTTTTGTGGAGGATAACGGCGTCGAATTCAGCGCCGCGCTTAAATAATTTTCGCCTCGCCCAACTGCCCCGCGGTAACGGACATACCTCGCAAAAAATACCACAATCAAGTAAATAATCGAGGTAAATCCCTATTCTTTGCCGGAAACTGGCTCGCTGGGGATTGTTGGTTAAAACCAGCAGATTCATGGACTACGCTTTCGGCGAATAAAGATTATATTCTCACCGGAGGGAATATATGACCGTTCAAATAACCAATAATTCATCAGTATCTTTTTGGAGGATGTTTATCGGGGCCGACTCGTGGTGGGGGAGATTAATTTTTGGATTTCAAAGGTCGATCCGGTTAAGGCGTCCTGAAAAACCAATTTCACCGTTAAATTTTCGTGCGCCGGTCGAAGCCCTCCCGGCCAGCCCAGGGAAAATTTGTAGTGGTCCGCTAAAAACCCGCCCAGCCAGCAGCGGGCAAGCTCGTTAAGAGCAAAATGCCAGCTCCCCAGCCGATGTTTTCCCTCCGCTGCCTGCAAATCCCATAATTCGAGCGAAACGTCACCACCCGCTTTGATCCTGCTGCCATCCTGATCGAGCAATGCCAGATAAACGATAACTCCGCCCTGGGGGGGAATGGTTTTTTCATCAGCGACGCGGGTAAAATGGCCGAATTCTATTCGGGTAACGTGGGGTATATAATCCAGTCGCTCCCCAGGGAAACCACGCAGCACAACTAACTGCTCGGTGAGGCCGGTAATCTCTTTCTTTTGCTGGTTTACTTCCTGTTGTAATTGTTCGTTTTGCGCCGTTAAGGTCTTGAGGGCAGGTTTTTCACCAGCTATTGAGCTGCAACCTGCGATAATGCCCGCCATGATAAAGCACAGTGATACAGCAGCAGCCTTGGCCATAAATTACCCAACATTAAAGTAAGGAGTGGATGACTAGCTCGGTTCTCCTTTATCTTTTTCCTTTTTCGGGGCTTGCGGCATTTTCTCCAGGATTTTATCGACTATTCCGTATTCCACCGCCTGCTCGGCGCTCATCCAGTAGTTGCGGTCGCAGTCTTTCTCGATGGTTTTTACGTCTTTGCCGGTATGATTGCCGATAATCCGGTACAGCCGGTCCCGCACGCGAATCATCTCTTCCGCCTCAATCTGCAAATCGGTAGCCGGCCCAATTACCTGGCTATGTATCAGGGGCTGATGCAGCATCACGCTGGAATTGGGCAGAATATAGCGTTTGTTTTTGGTGCCGCCCAAAAGCAGCACCGCCCCCATACTCGCCGCCAGGCCGACGCAATAGGTACAGACCTCACACCGCAAATAACGCATAGTATCATAAATGGCCAATCCCGAAGTTATCGAGCCGCCGGGCGAGTTGATATAAAAATGAATGTCATTTTTCGCGTCCTCGTTGCTGAGAAACAGCATCTGGGCGATGACGAGATTGGCAGCGTCGTCATCGACCACGCCGCCAAGAAAAATCACCCGGTCGCGGAGCAAACGGGAATAAATGTCATAGGCCCGCTCACCTCGGCCGGTGGTTTCAATTACTATGGGTACCAGATTCCTCATTTTTTTAACTCACTTTTCCTGAAAAAGAAATTATTTGGTCGGTTTTTCTTCCGCGTAGAGCACTTCATCAACGAGGCCGTATTCCTTCGCTTCCTCCGCCGTCATATAGCGATCGCGCTCGGTTTCCGCTTCGATCTGCTCGATGGGTTTGCCGGTATGCTGGGCCAGGATGCGATTGACCAATTTTTTGGCTTTGATGATTTCTTCCGCCTGAATCTTGATGTCCGCTGCCTGGCCGGATACCCCGCCCCAGGGCTGATGCAGCATGATTTTCGCGTGGGGCAGAGCGTAACGCTTGCCCTTGGCGCCCGCGGTCAGGATTATCGCCGCTCCGCTGGCGGCATGACCAATGCAGTAGGTACAAACATCGGAGCTGAGAAAATTCATCGTATCATAAATGGCCATGGTATCATCAACGCTGCCGCCCGGACAGTTGATGTATAAATGAATGTCGCTGCCGCGCTTCAAATTGTCCAGATACAGCATCGACTTGATAACCACCGAGGAAATGGTTCCCTGAATGGTTATATATGAAGGGTCCAGCGGCATATCCAGGAAGATAATGCGATTCTCCAGCAACATTTCGTTCAATCCCATCTCCCGGTAACGCTGATACCCAGAGGGACCGGCCAAATTAACGGCTTGATAAATCATTTTTGCACGATGGAAGTCCATGGTTTTCCTCAATTTAAATTTTATTTAACTTTCCGTCTCTTTTCCTTTTGCTTTCGGAGGTTTGCGGACTACTTGCGAACGTTTTTTCGGTTTTGCTGTTTTTGTCTCCGCTTCGGTTTTTGATTCGGTTTTTGATTCTGGTTTTGCCTCAGGTTGGGTCTCGGTTTTCTTGGCGGCCTGCTTTTTGGGTTTGGCCGACTCTTTTTTCACGGGGGCGTCAACCACCGCCGCCATCTCCAGTATGCGATCCACGGCTTTTTCGTCGCGAATCATGTTCTGCAATTCGTCCAGCCGGCCTTGCCGCTGCATCTCTTCCCGGACCCGTTCCGGCCGACGCCGATGCATCGCGGCAAACTGGGCAATCGCACCGTTGATTTCTTCGTCCGTAACCGTCAGGTCGAGTTTTTCCGATACTTTTTCCATGATAAAGCTCATCTTAAGCTGACCGGCAGCCTGCTTACTGGTGGAGGCCTTGAGCTGCTCTATATTTTCGTTAATCTTCCCTTCCGGCACACCATCCCGCAGCAGCTCATAATAGCGTCGGGCCAATAGGCTGTCGGCATGTCGGGCCGCTACGCCGGCGGGCAGCTCAAAAGCGACATTTTTGTCAAGGTAGCTGTACACCTGATTGGCCATCAGTTTGTGAATTTCCCGGTCCGCCTGATTCTCCAGGTTATCCGCAATCCTCTTTTTCAGGTCCGCCTCGTCTTCGACCCCCAGGGCGGCAAAAAATTCCTCATTCAAGTCAGCCGGATGGAAGCGACGGATGGTTTTAACCCTGATGGAAAATTCCGCTTCCTTGCCGTGATAGTCTTTCTTGGGATATTCTTCCGGAATCCTGGCGGCGCAGGTTTTCACCTCGCCGATCTTCACACCCGTCAGCAGTTTGGCCAGTCCCTCGATGGGTATGCCGCTGATTTCCTCGCTGCCGACCGACAAAGGAAAATCGTCCATCTTCTCCGGCTCGTCAACATCGGCAAGCTTCATGGTGATATCAGCCCGCAGAAAATCGTTTTCCCGGGCCGGCTCGTCGGTGATATCATCCAGTCGGCCATAACGCTGGCGCAGTTGTTCCAGGGCCTCGTTTATCCGCTCTTCATTAATTTCCAATATCTGCTTTTCCACCCGGACGCCTTCCAGCGGGGGCAGGTCGAATTTTGGTTTGACTTCCACTTCGTACTCGAATTTCAGGTCTCCGGTGTCCGGCAGTTCGATCTTGGTCGGGTCGAAATCCGGCTCGCCCAGCACCTCAAAATCCTGCTCACCCTCGATCTGCTCCAGCGCCTGGGCGAGAAGTCCCAGCTTGGTCCGCTCGCTGACGTCGTCGCCGAAGCGCTTTTCAATCAGCCGGCGCGGCGCACGACCCTTGCGAAAGCCGGGAATGTCCGCGGAATGCCGCAACTCGCCGTATTGCTTATCCAGCTCCTTATCAATCTCCAGCCGGGGAATTAATACGGAAATCTTCTTTTTCCAGGGTCCGTTGTCATCAATGGTCACGGTGCACTGGAGTTTTTCTTCCTGCTGCGGCTTATCTATATTGGTTTCGGCGTCTGCCATTTTTATCTACTCCCTAAATCGATATAACTATTTTCACAAATTATAGTCGCACCCGGGGGATAAAAAGCCCCAGGGGGCAAACTCTTATTTTAATTTGGGGTAGCGTCGTGACTATGACAATCAATGGAACCGGGCCGGCGCCATTGGGAACGGTCAATCCAGGGCTGCATGTCATATCCCAGCCCTGCGCGACGCGACCACGACCAACGCCAGACTTCACCGGGTCAAGGGCTATTTTTTACCCGCTAACAACTAAATATTCACGCCCGGCAGCCTGATAACTCGTTGCCGCTATTTAACATAAAAGCGGGCGATGAGACTTGAACTCACGACATTCACGTTGGCAACGTGACGCTCTACCACTGAGCTACGCCCGCAGTAATTTTATTACAACTCCATCTACCCCATAATCTTAACCATACGGTCGGTATCTGCAATAAAATTTTCCAAAAGATAGCTATTTCTCCCGGATTAATTCCATCAATAATTCGAAAACCTCGGCAGCGTCCGGCCAGGCGCCGGCTGACTCGCTGAGCATACTGAAATCACCGCTGGCGAATGGCTTATGGGCGATTTTGACCCTTTGACCCAACGGTTGCCATTGCCTGGGATTGGATGGGCCGAATATCGCCACGGCAGGGATGCCAACCGCCCCAGCTAGATGGGTAATGCCGCTGTCATTTCCCACATAACCGCTGGAGCAGCTTAGTATTTGTATTACCTGCTCTAATGATAAATCCTTGAGGACAGTGTAGTTACGACAATTCAGCTCCTGGAGGAGATGGGGCGGCCAGGTGTCCAGTTCAACGGGGCCGAGGAGGAATACCGGCTGATATTCCGAGCGGCGCAACATGTCGGCTAATGATTGGAACTGGTTTAATGGCCAACACTTATGTGCTCCGCCGCTGCCGGGATGCAGGATAATGGGGCTGTCGGAATCGATGCAAAAACTGTGAAAAATTGCGCGTCCTGCGGCAATTTCTGTGTTAGTTGTGCGTATTAAGGGCGCTTTTGTGGCATAATCTGTGACAGAAATTTGAGATTTCAACTGATTTTGGTGGTATTTTTTAGCTCCTCCGCGGCCATAAATTCGACCAAAAATATCGGCAGGCGACTGGTTATCATGAATAATACCCGGCAGTATTTCATTAACGCATTGCTGCAGGAAAAAACGGGCGGCATGGCCGGGATAGTCGGCGGGGGGCCTAATCGGGAGCATAATTACATCCGCGGTATGGGTAAATGCCGCCGTAAATATCACATTTTTCTCGAAATGGCCCTGTGCATCACCGAGAAAGCTGATAATTACATCGTAGGGACGCAGTAATTCGATTAATTCGTCGCCTTCCGCTATCTCAAAGCTGTTACTGTCGGTGAATAATCGATGGAGGGGGACGGATTCGAGGGAAATGACCTCATCCAACTCGGTTCGGCCTGTCAAAAAGGCGAGTTTTTCCGGATGGCCCATGATATCGACGTTGTCGAAGCCGGCGTATTGCCGCAGAAGCCGGGCCAGCGGGATGGTCAAAATGCCGTCTCCGACCGCACCCGGTTGAATGATAAGAGCCCGTTTTTCAGTCTTCCGCTTTATCAATCCAGCCTCCGCCCAACACTAGCGCTGCGTCGTAGAAAACCGCCGCCTGACCGGGGGTGATGGCACTTATCGGTTCGTCAAAATCGACCTTCGCCAAGGTTAACTTGCCCTGCCGGTCGGGCAAAGGCGTGACCCGGCCGGTCTGCCCGCGGTGATTATACCTAATTTGGATGGTGGCAGGGAATGATTCCGCTGGGGCGGGGTCAATCAGCCACTGTACGCCGCCGGCATATAATCGCTTGTGCAGCAAGTCGCCGCGATAGCCCAAAACGACCTCGTTTTTTTCCGCATCGAGCCGGACCACATAAGCAGGCTCACCCAGGGCGATACCCAGTCCCCGCCTTTGGCCGATAGTATAGCGAAAAATACCATTATGCTCACCCAACACCTTGCCTGCGGTATCCACAACCTTTCCCGGCTGGGCCAGCTCCGGCATACGATCCAGTAAAAAGCGAACGTAATCGTCGTCGCTGACGAAGCAGATTTCCTGCGATTCCGCCTTGTCTTTTATGTCCAGGTTCATTTGGCGGGCTAGCTGGCGGACCTGGGTTTTTGTATATTGTCCGACAGGCAGCAGTACCTTACCCAGATTTTCCCTGCCGATGGCGAATAGGGCGTACGACTGGTCTTTTTGGAGGTCAACCGCCCGGCTCAGGAACAGCCGGCCGTTAATCGATTCCAGCCGGGCGTAATGACCGGTGGCGACGTAATCAGCCCCAATCAGGCGGGCGTAGTCGATGAGTTTGCCGAATTTCAGCCTTTTATTGCACAAGATGCAGGGATTGGGGGTGCGACCACGGCGGTATTCATCGATGAAATAGCGGATAATCTCTTCCAGCTCCCGCTGAAAGTTTAGTACCTGGAATTTAAATCCCATCCGGTCGGCGACTTTTCTGGCGTCGTCTGCGTCCTCAGGCCGGCAGCAGCCGGTGTGGCCCGCCTTTTTCCCGTCCGGCTGGCCCAGGCACATAAATACCCCGACGACCTCGTAGCCCTGCTGATGGAGCAGAGCCGCGGCGACGCTGCTGTCCACCCCGCCGCTCATCGCTGCCAATACTTTTTTGCCGTTACTCATATTACCATATCATACTTATTGCGGGATTTTCATTCCACTGTCATATCCCGGCGGTAAACAGCGTTTTTTGTGGTTAAAATTGGTTATTTCATAATAAAAAAGATAAATTATTGCGAATTAGTGGTAGAAACCGTCGCATTTAATCCAAAACCCTCATTCTGCGCAGGATAATTTCTCAAAATTTCTCGCTTTTTACTGATTGGCAGTGGTTTACGGGGAAAATCGCCGGGTTTTTTCGGAAAATTACCAAGTTTTTTATGTTAGAGTTCGCCGGTATGGGGGGATTAGTTGCCGAGCAGTTGTTCTTATAAGAAAGACAGAATTAGAGGTTTTGGGAGTTAAGATGTGGGATTTATTGGCCGATTGGGCCGGGGGAGAAGGGCGAACATGTTTGCATAACCTTATATAATACAAGAGTTTATGATTATTGGCGATATTATCGGCGATATTATCGGAATATTTTCTTTGCAATATAAACTGGTATTATGTTATAATAATAAGCAAAGTTGTGAAGAGTTATCAAATTATTATTTAGGGAAAGGGATTCTGGGCGAAATAGATATTCTGAAAAAATAAACATTAGTAAATCACTGTAACCAGTGGGCGTCCTAGACTGAAACGCTAATTTTTTTTGAGGGAACGCACGGTGGGCAGTGTCCCGAGATGGGGCGCTGTCTGCGGGTGTCCCTCAGGGCATTAGCGTGCCCAGTCTAGGCATTTGCGGCGGTGTCCCTTTTTATTGATCCATCCAAACGCCCTCGGCCAGATAATCTGATATACGCGGCAAAATAATATTCTGGACAGAGAATAGAAATAAGGGGTATAATTAACCCAGTATAATATGGAAGAAGGGCGGTGCAGATGGCCAGTAATGATCTAATGTTATAAGGAATTACCATAGTGCCATTATTAACGGGAGGTAATTATGAACGAGAAGATGATAAAATATTGGGGAATTATAATTATTTTAACGGCGGTAGTTTGTCAGGCTGCACCTATTACCATTCAAATAAGTGGTAATGTAACATCGGCAAGCGGTTCCGCTCTTCCCGGTACGATTTACAAAGATGTTACTTTTACAGGAATCTATACCTACGATACCTCTACACCCAATACAAGCGGTGCCGCTTTTTGTGGTAAGTATGTGCATGATGCGCCATACGGCATTACGCTATCTTTAGGTGGATATGAGTTCAAAACAACATCAAATCATATAGGGCAATTTGAGGTTACTATTTTAAATCCAACTGGCGCGAACAGTGATGCTTATACTATTATAAGCAATGAAAACACGCCTGTTAATGGTGTTACTATTGAATATATTTATTGGGGACTTATACGTCCAGGCTCAGCAATAACACCGATTACTCTACCTACTACGGCACCCATATTAGAAGATTGGGATATTAATGTCCTGGAAATATCCGGCCAGAATCTACTCATACAAGGAACAGTTACGCAAGCCGTGCCGGAACCATTGACGGGTATCCTAATAGCAACAGGTGTGTTTTTCTTCAGACTCAGGCGATAGCCTCTCGGAACAAATCTGCTCGAAGAAAAATAGAAGTATCGTACTGTATCTATGGGGAGTGATAAATAATCATAATCCAATATTTTAATGGGAGGCGTTATGTATAAAACAAGTAAATCTATAGCGGGGGATAAGATAATTATTTTCTTTTTCAGGGCTTTTTTATTGGTATTCCCTGGTAAATATGGTAAAATGGCTATTAATAGTTGAATCAAGGGAATTTCAAATTGAAAGTAGAGGAATTTGTATTATTTTGTAACGCGGTCGTTCCCTCGATTTCGATCGGGACTGAATTGTCCGTATTTCCGCAGGATTCTAGACCGTGACTGGTTAATTGGAAAGGTATAATTTGGGATAAAATTTAAATTCTGAAAGTCCACTGGACTTGGAAGTGTTTCGTCTGAAAATTACGCCATCCTTGAAAAAGGGAAAAAGTGAACGAACGCTAAGAGTGCAGTGCCCGATAAAGGGCGCTGCTTATAGTTTCGTTCACGACCCTTGGCGGGGTTTTCAGACGGGCTATGAAGTTAGCGCCCTGCAATTTTCGCCATGTGCGGAATTGGGGCTATATAAAGGACTTTTTGTGGAGGACACAAAAATGAGAAGAAAAATTGCCATTCTAATCCTGGGGGTCTTGCTGTGGTATGGGGGGCTGGCGCAGGCGGTACCAATCACCATTGAAATAAGTGGAAATATAACATCCATAGGAGGCGACGTAGGATCAATTCCCGACACGATCTATGATGGTGCCAACTTTACAGGAACTTACACTTACGACAGCCTAGCATCGGATTCAGACTCCGACCCCCACCGTGGAGTATATGCACATGATGCCCCTTATGGTATAAGCATGGTCATAGGGGGATATGAATTTAAGACTGCTCCGAACCATACCGGAAACTTTGAGATGCAGATTGGGGACGACCTGTCAAGCAATGGAGTGAAAGACTTTTATACCGTATTCAGTGATAATAATGTTTATGTTCCTCCTGATAAATCCTCAATTGATTGGGTTGGTTGGTATCGATGGGATCTATGGGACACGACACATTCTGTTCTTTCTTCCGACGCTCTGCCTTTAACAAATCCTGACTTAACAGACTGGGATCACAACGTTTTGGAAATTTACGGATATGGCTTTGGCAATTTATCAATTATTGAAGGTACAGTAACACAGGTAGTTCTCATCCCGGAACCTTCGTCAGTTATCCTTATGATTATGGGCATATTCCTTTATCGACGCAGGCGTTAAGCTCTCGCAGCAAATCCGATTATAAAAAAGCTGAGAAGATCGTACTGTGTCTATTTCGAATTATAAACAATAACAACCTATTCTTATTGAAGAGGATTAATTATGTACAAGACAAATAAATCTATATCTATAAAATTATTATCTGTTTTTCGGGGTTTGCTTTTTTTGGCTGTTTTTACTTCGCCTGTGTACGCTGAGGAAAGTTACAGCAACTTACCTCCCGATCCGAATATGATGGGTATGTTATCATTGCAAAGTATTGATCTACCTTTTGACCCCAACGATTATAGTTTCCTGGTTTACAACCCTGGAGGTAGTGCAGCCAGTATTATAGATGCAATGAAAATAATTCTTGGGAGAGACCTTAACTCAAATGAGATTAGAGACCAATATAACGAAGTTACACCAAATGATCTGGCAACACATGACATTTTGATTGTCGGATGGAATGAATATGATGGAGACATATCCGGATTGCATTCAGACGACCTGGCGGCGGGCATAACAGGTCGGGTAATTTTAAGCGGCCATGATGCGGATTATCATACGGTTAATGGCATCACGACGGAGATAAAGCAAGCGGCACAAACATTTTTAGTGCAGGCGATAGATTATGTGCTGCAAGGCGGCGGGAAGGGGATGATTACCCTGGGATGCACCGCCGAACCCAACGCCTTTCCTTATCTTCCCAGCGAGTGGGGCGTTCTCGGGCAACGCACCTACTACGGAAGAGAAACGGTTACCGAATTTACCACGGAAGGGCTGGAGAGCGGAGTATATGACGGGCTGGAACCCAGCGATATGAGTATTTGGTATGAATCCTATCACGATGTGTTTGATATTGATGAACCAAACTCGGAATTTGTAACGTTTGAACGCGGCGGCGGCAGCGGCGATGATATCGTTACGGTGGCCCGAATAGCTGCCTGGCCGTGCGACAATATTACATTTGCGTTAAACGATAATACAAACAACTGCGTTGAACCCTATGAGCTGCAAGGGATCTATCTTAACTACGCGGTATGTTTCTACACCCCCTGTGCGATAAACGACGTAAATATTATAGATTACCTGCCGGAGGAGGTTGATTTTGATTACGCTTCGCATGATGGTATTTATGACGCTAATAGCCATACTGTTACCTGGAATTTAGACGACCTCGCGGCCAACGATGTCGATTGTTTTACTATCCGCGTCAAGGTGACCGATGCGGCCAGCCCCAACAGTTACATTATTAATAAAGCCAAAATGTACAGCGGACAAGGCCTGATTAAAGTCGCTACAGAAATAACCGATGTCTGTTGCTGGGGTGGCGAGATTATCCGGGTGGATGCGTCGGTAGAGTGCGATCCGAACGACCAGAACGGCGCCACGTGGGGAACCGCTTACGGGAAATTGCAGGATGCCCTGGCGCAGGCATCGCCCTGCGATGAAATCTGGGTGGCGCAGGGAACATACAAGCCGACGCTGGATGCCGAAGAGCGACAGGCAAAGTTTGACATGATAGATTACGTGGGGATATACGGGGGATTCGCCGGGGTGGAAAATGAGCGGCAGAAGCGTTACTGGCCGGTATATCAGACCATCCTGAGCGGAGACCCGAACGGCGACGACGCCAACGGATGGGGATACCGGGAAGATAATGTCAATAAGGTAGTAAGCGCGGAAAATGTAAGTAACGCCGCGGTGCTGGATGGGTTTATAATCATCGGCGGCTATGACGGGGGTATATATATCGATAACGGCTCGCCCACCATCAGTCATAACCTAATCAAAGACAATAACTGCGGGGTGTATATTAAAGGCATTGAAAGCGCCCCCGTGATCGAAAACAACTGGATATATAAGAATAAAGACTATGGGATAACAATCGAAAACGCTGATTCGCAGACGATGATAAATAATAATACGGTGGTTTATAATGAGGGGGCGGGGATATACCGCAAAGCAGGCGCGGCGGTACAGATAAGCAGTTGTATCCTCTGGGGCCAGGACGCCAACGACCTGCCGGGCTGTACGGCGTGGTACAGTTGCATCGAAGATAACAGTCATTTATATGATCCAAACGACCCCAACAGCGTGAACCGGCACAATATCTGTGCCGATCCATGTTTATTTGATCCCAATGAAGATGACTATCATATTTATTCGGATTCTCCCTGTGTCGATACCGGCGATCCGAATTTCGAGAATAACCCCGGCCAGAAAGATATCGACGACCAGTATCGTAAGATGGGCGATTATGTGGATATGGGAGCGGATGAATACTGCGACCAGGGCAGCGAACGGGCAAGCGACATCAACGAAGATGAGATAGTCAATCTACAGGACTATGCCCAACTGGCGGATGCGTGGCAAAGCGATCCGAACGACGAAAACTGGGACGAGACCTGCGATATCAACAATGACGGTGTAATTGATCTGGCTGACCTGGTTCAGTTCGCCGATGAATGGCTTTGGATTTCCTGCTGGAAGATGGCGGACCTGCCGGAAGAAAGCATGATGATGGGCATGGGAATGGATATGGATATGGGTGACAGTATGAAGATGGTTGCTTCAGTGCCGGAGACCATCTCGCCCAGTCAGGCCCAGGAGCTCCTGAAAGAATTAATCAACTGGATGGAATCCGCCTATAATGAAGATGAAGAGCTGCAAAAGCAGTACAGCGAAGAGGAATGGAAAGGCATATTGGAATATCTGGAAGAGATTCTCGATGCACTATGTAACGACGCAGCAGACAGCGACAGCTAAAATGGGTGAAAATGTCAGTTGTTGTTCCTGATGGCTTGGGCGGACTATGGGGCGGCGAATTAGAAAACTGGACGTAGCGCAAAACTGCGAAAAATCGCACGCAAAAAGGCTGCGGCGGCCGGGTTTGTTTAGCAAATTTGAATATCTCTTTATCGCTAAACAACTAACGCCATGAAAAACCTTCTTTTTCTTAACCGCTTTATGGGAGTTTACCTGATATATCCGAGCAAAATATTTATTCGGATTTAGCGATTAAATTGCTGTTTACAAAACGTTCATTTATTGCTTATATTTAACGGCATATAAAACATCGTAATCTCTTAGGTTGGTAGATCATGGTCGCGATTGTATTGACGGTACTGGCGATTGTTTTTCCTCAGCAGGCGACTTATCCGGAGCAATTGGCGGCAAAGGAGGTCCGCCGGTATCTGTATCTGCGGACGGAACAGCTTGTTCCGCTGGCCAACGACGACGGCAAGCTGGCGGAAAAGGGTGACTTGATAGTAATCGGCCGAAAAGACCGTGATATAGTAAAAAAATATCTCAGCGATGAGTTAAAATCGACGGCAGCGGGATTACAGCCGCAGCAGTATCTGCTGCGAACGATAAAATATGGGGAACGCCGGGTATTGCTGATAGTAGGGGGGGACGATATAGGCACTTTATACGGGGCATATCGCTTCGCCGAGCATCTGGGTGTAAGGTTTTATATGCACGGCGATACCATACCCGATGAAAAAATCCCACTTGAACTGCCGCAACTGGACGAGGTAGGTAGGCCATTATTCGAGCTGCGGGGGATTCAGCCGTTTCATGACTTCCCCGAAGGGCCGGACTGGTGGAATACGGAGAATTATCAGGCTATCATCGGACAACTGCCGAAATTACGCATGAATTTCTTCGGGCTGCATACCTATCCGGAAAGTCATATCGGGCCGGAGCCGACAGTTTGGATCGGCCTGGCGGAGGATATTGAGCCGAACGGTAAAGTAAAGTACAGCTATCCGTCAAATTACTATAATACCCAGCGGGGCAACTGGGGATACGCCGCGAAAAAAACCAGCGACTTTAGTTACGGGTCGGCAGAACTCTTCGCCGGCGACGATTTTGGCAATGATGTGCAGGCAGGGATGATACCCTGGCCGAAGACCCCCCAGGAAAATGATGAGGTTTTTAACCGCACCGCCGGAATGCTGAAAGAGGCATTTGAATTGGCGCACCATCTGGGGATAAAGACCTGCGTGGGTACGGAGACACCGCTGGTCATTCCCCGGCTCGTGAAGGATCGGCTCATCAGCCTGGGCAAAGATCCTAACGACCCCGCGGTGGTCCGGCAGCTTTACGAAGGAATGTTCCAGCGGATTACACGAGCGTATCCGCTGGATTATTACTGGCTATGGACGCCGGAGCGATGGAACTGGCAAGGCGCGAGCGACGAACAGGTTCAAATTACCCAGGACGATATTCTGACTGCCTGGCAGTCGCTGAAGAAGAGCGGTGCCGACTTCAACCTGGCCACCTGCGGCTGGGTGCTGGGTCCACCCAAGGACCGGGCCCAGTTTGACAGAGTTTTACCCAAAGAGATGCCGTTTAGCTGCATAAACCGGCGGGTGGGTAAAGAGCCGGTAGAACCCGCGTTTGCAGATATTTCGGGGCGCGAAAAATGGGCGATCCCCTGGCTGGAGGACGATGGGGCGATGATAAGTGCCCAATTATGGGTGGGAAGGATGCGAAAAGACGCGGTTGACGCCCATAAATATGGCTGTAGCGGGCTGATGGGCATACACTGGCGGACGCGGATCGTAGGGCCGAATATCGCCGCCCTGGCCCAGGCAGCCTGGCAGCAGGGTCCGTGGAAAGATCAGCCGGTTCAGCAACAAGAACCTCCAGAAGAATTCACGGCCAACGGTGGTTTGCCGCGGGCGAGCTACGACCACCTGATAAGCGGAGCGGAAGACGGAGTGGTTTATCAAAGTATGCGCAACAATGTAAAGGATTATCGGATAAAACTGCCGAACGATAAATATCGTCTGACGCTGAAATTTTGTGAGACTATATATAATAAACCCGGTCAAAGGGTGTTTAGCGTCAAGATTCAAGACAGGCTGCTTGTAGATAAGCTCGATATGTTTGGCCAATTCGGGAAAGACCGGGCAATAGATTATACTTTTGAGGGAGTTGAGGTTAATAACGGTGTTCTGGAGATAGATTTTGTTCCATTAACAGGATTGGCCTGCATATCGGCGATAGAGATCGAGGGGGCGGGCGACACGAAAAAAATCAACTGCGGCGGGGAAGCGTACCGGGATTACGTTGCCGACGTGAAGATAGATCAGCCGGCACGTTATTTATCCGCCGAAGATTTTTATCAGGATTGGGCCTGGCACGAGTTCGGCCCGGAAGCTTCAAATGAGATTGCGGCGATATTTAACCGGATTGACGGAATATTACCGGAGACGTCACGATGGATTGACGGACCGGGCAATATAGCCGCGGATTCCCGGCCGTGGGACAGCATCTGCCAGAAATACGTGTTCGTTGACGAGCTGGGCCGTCTTGAACCGCGGATCAAAGGCAAGGGAAATCGGGAAAGGTATGCCTACTGGCTTAATATATTCCGTTATATGAGGCAGATGGCGCAGGTCAGTTGTACCCTGGGCGAGTTGAATCGGGTGATGAAAAATATAAGTGAAGCGCCGTCGGCGGAGCAGAAGAAAAAGATGGCGGTAGAAGAGGCACTTCCCCGGCGGAGGGAGCTGGCGGCGCGATGGGCGGACATGATGGGATATTTGCTGGCAGCGACGAGCACCACAGGCGAAGTGGGCAATATCTCCAATATCGAGCAGCATACCTTGAAGAATTCGAAAATGCTGTTTCCGCAGGACCAGGAATTGGCGGAGCTTTTAGGTGGGACCCTGCCGGAAGAAACTCAACCATGGCCGGATTATCGCGGCCCGGTGCGGATTATCGTGCCGGCGGTTCGGACCAGTATAGACAGCGGCGAGGACCTTACCCTAAAGGTGATAATCCTGGGCTACAGAACCGTAAAATCGGCTCAACTTTATTGGCGGCCGATGGGACGGGGTAAATATGAATCCATAGCGCTGAGCCGGCTGGGCCGCGGGGCGCATAACGTCGCTATCCCCGCCCGGTCGATCAACGAAGCTGATTTTGAATATTACATTAAACTGGTTACCAGGGACGGCGAGGAAATATATTTCCCGGCGGCCGCGCCGCAAATTAATCAAACGGTAGTGGTAACGCTAGAAAAATGAGCTAGGCGGAGCGGTCGGTGCGGTCCTCGTAGTCGATGATGCTCTCGATGAGGCGGGTGGCTTCGTCCGGGCCGTATTTGCGGGCGATGGTGTGAAAGTTGTTGATCAGCCGATGCAACAGCTTGTTGACGATGCGGTTGACAGCGGCTTCCATCTTCTGCTTTTGCAGGGCAGTGATATTATCCTCGTTGGCGAGAAAGCGCTGAAGCTCGGTTTTATTTATCTGGTAGAATTTTTTCCGCAGACGCCCGATGAGCGGGCCGATGTCCATTACCCCGAACCAGTCCATGAAACTATCGACATTGTCGGAGATGATTTTCCGGGCCTGGCCGATATCCTCCCGGCGGGTCCGGAGGTTCTCATGGATGATCCGGCCGAGATCGTCAATATTGTAAAGATGAACGTTTTCCATTTCATTTAAAGCGGGATCGAAGTTCCGGGGCACGGCAATATCGATAATCAGCAGCGGCCGGCTGGGTCGCTCATCAATGTCAGATTTGTCAAATAAATAATCCTCCGCGGTGGCGGCGGCGACGGCGATATCGCTGGTACGCAGGCTGTCGCGTAAATTCTGCCATTCGCCGGCAGCAATCCCATACTGCTCGGCGATCCGCTGGGCACGGGGCAAATGGCGGTTGAATACGGTTATATCGCGACAGCCGATGTCGGCGAGATGGCGAATAAGCAGCTCGCCCATTTCGCCGGCGCCGATGACCGCGACCCTGGCGCGGGTAAGGTCGGTGAAAAGCTGGCGGGCTAACTGCACGGCGACGCCGGCGATGCTGACCCGCCGCTGGGCGATGGAAGTGAGGGTGTAAACCTCCTTGCTGGTGGTAAAGGCGCAGTGAAAGAGGCGATTAATAACCTTGCCCGTAGAGCCAATTTCGACAGCTAAGCGATAACTCTCCTTGACCTGGGCGATAATCTGGGCTTCGCCGACCACCAGGCTGTCCAGGCTAGTGGCAACGGACAAAAGATGCCGGACGGCGGCGCGATCGTGATAATGATATAAACTTTCCTTGAATTTATCCTGTTCCAGACCGGAAAATTCGCTCAGGAACAGACTAAGCTCTTCGGAACCTGGGCTATGGCGGCGTTTGCCGGAATAATAAATCTCCGTCCGATTACAAGTGGAAAGCAGGACAAATTCAGTGTGCGGGAATTTGTCTTTCAGCAGTCGCAGGGCCTGGCTGACCTGGGCCTGGGCAAAGGCCAGCTTTTCCCGTATGGCGACGGGAGCAGTTTTATGATTGATACCGATAACGGCAATTTTCATCGCTATTTTCTCAAAGGAAAGTATAACAGCAAAAAAGTACCCCTTTGTCCAGGTTTAATTAGGTGGCGTAGCTGTGCAAGCCGGTGAATAAATTCGATAAATTGACCCAGAGTAAAGTGACGATAATCGCTGTTAACCCAAGAATAACCCAAAAACTATTGAGGCGAGGATATTTTCTGCCGCACAAATAGCGAAAATGGAGATATCCCAGGAAAATCAGCCAGGCAGCCAGCGACCATAATTCCTTGGGGTCCCAGCCCCAATAATCGCCCCAGGCCAGGTGACCCCACCAACTGCCCAGCAGCAGGCCCAGACTCATCAGCGGAAATCCCAGGCAAACCATGCGATAGGCGCCGGTTTCATAATCGCAAAGCTGGGTATCGGCTGGTGCGATGCTCGACAGGCGGGCAAAAGCCTGGACCGCCGCCTTTGCCATCAGGACGTAGGAAATCATATAGACCGCCACATGCGGGGCGAACAACCAGCATTGCAGGGCGGGCGGCAGCAACTGCGGCTGGGCGGAAAAGAAAAAGCCGGAGGGAATCAAAATGACAATCCCGATGAACATGTCGGCGCCTTCCCCGCCGACGCGGAGGAAGTGACGGCAAAAAAATGATAAAGGAAAGAGCAGTACACTCATCAGCAGAAACACCTCAAAGAGGTTCTGCATGGGCACATGGGCCACATGAACCCAACGATAGACGAGCGCCGCCAGGGCCAGGGCAAAGCCACAGCCGTAGAACAGCCAGGCGAATTTGGCCCGGCCCGCCAGCCGTAAAAAGAAGGCCAGCAGGTATCCAGCCATCGCTAGATAAATCAGTAAACCCTGGATAGTGTATTTAATCGCCATAATCGTTTTTTGTTATAGTATTATTAAGGGATTTCACGCGGTAAGTAATAATATGTCTAATCCACAAATGCCAAAAAATCCCGATGCAAAGTACCAGGCAGCCGGTGAAGATTAATTTCAGACCGCTGTCGGAGGTTATGGATAAGATGGAATATCGGCCGTGCTGGAGATCATAGGACGACTGATAAAAATAGTATCCGCCGTAATGCAGGGGTTTATTTACCTCGATAACCTGGCGGGCGACGATATGGTCGTCGCGGCGGACTTCGATTTCACTTAAATAATCGCGGACCATCAGGGCGTAAGTAAGTTTTAAGTTATTATTGATGAAGCCGAATTCGGGGAACTGGACAAAGATATAGTGATTTTCGGTTTTTCCGTCCGGCCAGGTCAGTTGGACCTCCAGGGCGGGATTTTCACCGGTCTGGGGATTGTCGGTGATGATTTTTTTGCCGTTTTCAAGGGAGATTCGCAGGTTTTTAAACAGGCGCAGGATTTCAATCTGCGGCAGATCCGGGCCGAGGGAAAGCATCTGACCCGGCTGGGCTGGGGCCAGTTTTTTGCCGCCGTCCGCAAGCTGGGCAATCAACTTGCCGGGCTGATTATGATAATATTCGATGCGAAAATTTTGCAGGTAAAGGGTGAAGGGCAGGTTCAACAGCGGCTGCTGATCTTCCGAGACGATGGTATTATCGCTGGAACCCTGCTGGATTATCATAAACCCATGTGAGACTTTATTAGTATCGAAAAGGCGGTTCCAGAGCAATTGGCCATAAAGCGAGCCGCGTATCGCTCCGAACAGCAGCAGGACGCAGCCGAGGTGCATAGCCAGCAGGGAGAATTTGCCCCGCAGCCGGGGAAAAGCCAGGATGGCGGCGATCAGCAGAATGGTCAGCAGCAGCCAGAAGGCCACCAGCGGCGGGGAATTGAAAAACCATTGGGACCAGCCGGCTCCCTTAAAGGCGCCCCAAATCGAAAGAACCGCCAGCAGCATCAGCAGGGCCAGGGCCAGCCACGTCATCAAGCGGCGGATTTCAGTTGTCGGAGGATTGGGAGTGAGCATTTTTCAGCAGTATTTATATGAGTATGATATTATCAATGGGAGAGATTATCCCTTCTTGATTTAACAAATTGGTAAATTTTGTCGTAATAACAGACGGCCTGGGGTCGGGTGGCCATTTCATAAATGGTCCAACTCCCCTGGTAGCAGCCCATGGGTACCTCGTTCCAGTGAGGATGAAGCGTCGGCGGGGCGGCGAGGTAATCCAGCAGTTTTTGCTGCTGATTGGGGTCATCGAACAGGGTGTCGTTACACTCGATTTCGATACCGCTGCCGACGGAGCCGGCGTTGCGGCAAATTTTATGCAGGTCGTCTTTGGTTAATTTGAAGCGGGGGAAGAAATAATTGGGCTGAATCATCAGGTAATCGATGCGCTGGGCCGGTTCATCCGCCAGCAGCTCTTGAACGACGGGGAGATAATAATCGCCGAAAGGACGGCAGGGGATCCAGGTGAGGGTAAGCGGATGGCCGTTGACCTTAAGCGAGTGGATATAGCGGGCGGTATCCCGCATTAAATTCAAGTTATTGCGGTCGTTTTTGTCGGGGAAATCTTTAGCGGGTCGCCTATTGGTATGGGTTTCCGCGAACCAATAAAACCCCAGCAGTTCCAGATGCTTGAATCCCGCCTGGTTCCATCTGTCAAGGGCCTGGGTGGCAAACCATTTTATAGCGGAGAAGCGATGCTCGTCGTAAAGGTAAAAATTCCAGGAATTTTCGTCACTATCCTCGCTCCAGTCGGTTATTTGGGGGCTGGGATAGGGTAAAGTCAAGATCACATTAATTTTCATAGGCCGGTGCAGTTCGGTTTGCAGGTCAGCCGCGGTTTTTTCCAGGGCGTTTAATTGCCGGCCGGGCAAAAAAAGCCGATCAAGGCATTCCTGCCAGTCCGGCTGGGCGGACGCCGTTGTTGGGGTGCCTTCCTCAAAGGTTCGGCCGCGGGAGCTGCGCAGGTACATGCAGAGCACGGTGTCGAAGAGGGTATCCACCGGCTGGGGCCGACCGTCGATTGTCTGGTAATAGGCTAAGTAATATATCAGTTTATCCTCGGTCCAGTCTCGCGGTCCGTCGGGCCAAACACCGTAATACAACAGAACAATGTTGGGAGCCTGGGGCAAATGGAAGTCCGCCCCGGCTGATTTATCGGTACCGGAGCAATATTTTGGGCTGGATTCGCAGCCGTAAATCAAGCTGACCAAGAAAAACAACACGATGAAAATAAGGTTCATCGTTCTCATCATGGATCAAGCTCCTTTATTTAGCAGAAGGCAAAAAATTTAAAAGAGGGGTTTTCCCTGATTAAGCTCCTCGTAAGCGGTGATATAACCGGCGACCATATTTTCCAGGTTCCAGTTTTTTTTCGCCTCTTTAATGAATCTTTTGGCCTGTTTGTTCCACTCGTGGGGATTTTCCTGGAAATAGCGGTGATGCTCCACGGTGGTTTTGAGGCCCCACCAGAGACCGCCGGGGTCATAATTTTTAAAAAGCGTGCCGTTGCCGCGGTCCTGTGGGGCGCCCCAGACCTTCAGACTCAGCGGTATAATTTTATCGCTGTACCCGCCGGTATCCCGATTGGTAGCGGTCGCGCCGTACAAATTGCCGAGGACGTCGATCTGTCCGAACGGCTCATACAAAGAGGCGCCGAAAACATCGCCGGCCGCAGCGTAGCCCAGAATACTCAGGTCCTCATCGAAGTGGTGGTAAGCAATCCTGCCCTGGGAGGCGCAGGCGATTCGGCCCATAATATCCGCGTGGGTCCGGTCGCTGCCGACGGGATTGCCGACGACGGCGATCTGCACGTCAGGGTAGGCATTGACAAAATTCTGGGCGATAACCTCCAGCAGCTCAATACCCTTCTGGGTGGGGTCCAGTCGGCTGGGCCAGTATAACAGGATGGCCTGCGGATTAATCGCCAGTCCGATTTTATGCTGAAATTTGGCCAGGTTTGCTCTTTTCGCCTCGATGATATTGCCATTATCAAGAAATTTTTGCGCCAGTCCTGGTTTATCCAGGGAAGCATCTTCCGGTTGGTTTTCGGGGTATAATTCGGGTGATATGCCGTTGGGTATAACCAAAGCCAAACCAGAAAGATATTTTACCCTGGTTTCCTGGCGGACGCTCCAGGAGATTATGGGTCGGTCCAGAAAATAATCTTCCACAATTTCCTGGAGGAATTTTTTGCCCACATAGGATATTTTGGTGGAGTTTTTCAAGGCAGTGGCCTGGGCGTCCAGGCACTGTTTGCCCCGGTCCGCAGAGATAAACAAATGCTGCCATAATTTATCGAGACTAACGCCGCGGAGCAGATCGATGGGGATATGAGCGGTATGGGTATTATGCACGGTGTGCAGCGAAGGGATGTCCCGCATTTTAGCGTAGGCTGATATCGCGCCTCCCGCCATCCAGTCATGGGTATGAACGATGGCTCGGCCTTCATATTTAGTCTGGATGTTTTTGATGTAGGTATTGATGACCTGGGTTTGAAATTCCGCGGCGGTGAGCAGGGGGTCGCCGTCGTAGGCGGTATAGTTATTGGAAAAGATAGCGGAGGTAACCAGGTGGACGTTTTCAGGGTCGAGCTGGTGACGCTGTTTAACCCATTCATCTTCGCTGAGATGGGATTCTTCGCGAAACCTACGGGCTAGATTCAGGGTGATTAAATGGGCGGCGAGTTTGCGCTCGACCAGGCCCTTGCACAGGGCGGAAACCACCTCACCCAGTCCGCCGCTCTTGCCGGAAACGTATTGGGCAAACTGGCCCATCCCTTCCGAGGGCAGCCGGGCGGTTTCCGGCGTGATGATGATTATCGGGGTAACATCGGTTTTTTTGTGGATATTGAAGTTTTTGACCGCGAAGTGCAACTTGTCCAAGTTGTGCGTCAGCAGATATGTCGCCATCGCGGTGGAGCCATACGGACTGAAATAGTCGTGCACCGTGCGGTCGGCGCCTTTGCCTTCATGCAGATAATAAAGATGGTCGGAAGTGGTCAGGTGCCGCCAGCGTTTAAAAAGCTCACCACCGGCGGCGTGAGCTTCTTCTTCCATTTTCTGAATATTGTGGAACAGTTGGTATTGAGTTTGATTGCCCAGCCAGCCAAAGGTATTACGCTCGATGTCCGCCCAGGAAGAGGTAGCCAGGGGGTGAATATCCACCACGGGACATTGGGCCTGCTTAAAGTGTTCGGCAATTTCCGTGGGATTGGCCATGACGATGCTGGAATAGCGCGGCAGGATTTCGGCAACACTGCGCCAGAAGTCGAATATTCCCTTATCCGCCCAGATATGCTCGCCGATGTGTTCGTAATCGTATCCCAGCAGGACCGCCTCGCCGTCGATTTTGGCGATATTCTCAATATATTGCTCGGCACTGAGATAGGTATGAGTGAATCTAAAGGCGACATCGTCGCTTAAATCACGGTTTCGGGGAATGACGATCAAATCGCGGGGATGATGGTTTCTGCCGCTGGCCCGGAATACGGCATTAGGGGAGATCGCCCTGCCGTCCTGGGGGTTGAACATATCGTCTCTTTTTTCGCAGAGGATGGCCCGAAAGCCCATATCCGCTACAATGTGGGCCAGTTCGTTGTTGTACATCAATTCGGTGTTGCGAAAGGCGGTGGGCTTTAGCTCGAAAAGCTCTCTCATTTTCTGGCGGTGTAATGAGACCTGATCCCGGAATTCTTTTTTAGTGGAGTCGTCAAACAGGCTGGTCAGGGAGTGGTAATAAGTCTCCTCCAGGAACTCTACCTGATTATGCTGTTGGCCGGCGTCGTATAAGGCCTGCAAAGCCCGGATGACCTGCGGCTGATATAACTCCGCTTGTTCCAGAAACGTACCCGTCATCCCCAAGGAGAGCTTAAAATGGGGGTGTTTCTCCACCAATTCCTTGAACATCCAGGTAGCCGGCAGGTAACATTTGTTAGAGACCTTTTGAAAGATGTTACGATTGTTATCTTCCCAAAAAAACGTCTCACCCCCCGGATGCAGTCGAAAGGGCTGGTGCATTTGAAAATAAAAGGTCACCAAAGGCATAGAAAAATATCCTTTCAAATACATATTTTCGCCGCGACGGTCGAGCAAATCTATACATTTATGGCAAGTTAAGCGGGATGGTTCGCCGGGTTTTTCATAACTGCATATTGCCGGGGGTATTATAGCATAAGTTACCCGACCTGCCAGCAAACAAGTTGTTTTTTTATTTATTATTATAGTTGTCTGGCGTTTACAATGCTGTCCTATTTAACCGCGGCCCGCGGGGAAGTAATTATGGTTTTGACCGCGGGATGGCGAAGCTTTTTTATCTTTGCATACAATGGGTTTGACGGTTAACCTTAAGGCGAAAAAACGAACCGGAATATTCAGGCGATACTTGTCCAGGTGAGGTATATAAGGATATGTCAGATGGTTGCCCGCCAGGTCGAAATGACTATGGGAATTATAATACATCCATAATTCGGCCTAAAATCCATATTGCCGATATCCGCGTACGCGGGGAGGGTGAGCCGCCGGCCCGGCTGAGGCAAATCCGGCGGGGTCTTCTTACTTTACATACGCTGGAACTGATGGCGGTTAACATCTACCGCTTTCAGATCACCAGCGAAAACAGCAATCTCAATTTTAATTTAATCGCGGCGATGTGTAACGAGATGACTCATCTGCAGGATTTTCTGGTCAAGCTATATGAATATGGTTTTCGACCCGGCAAATTCCGCGGGCTTTACTGGATGGTCGGTATGGTGTTGGGATTATACTCTCGCTTAAGAGGGCCGCAGGGGATTCTCAAGATGGGGATATGGGTCGAGACCAAGGCGGTGGAACATTACCAGGAGCTTCTAAGTCGGGTCGAGTGGGACGAGGATACCCGCCGGATTATCGAAAAGAATCAGGCAGATGAATATAGCCATGTAACACGCTGGAGAACCATGCTGCAGTCAAAAGAGATGATCGATATCTCCGCCAAAAATATTTCCCTGCCCAAGCAGGACGGTTAGAAATAAAATTTTGTTTGAATAGACGGGCAAATCAGGGGGGCGTGAAGTCTGGAGGAAATTCCCACATTTTTAAGAATACAGTTGTAAAATCTACGGGTTGCCGGTAAACTGCGGGACCGAATTTTCCCCCGGTTTTCGCGTGATGAGTGGTAAAAGATGCCCAAACGTAAGGATATACATAAGATACTGATTATCGGCTCCGGCCCGATCATTATCGGTCAGGCGTGCGAATTCGATTATTCCGGCGCGCAGGCGTGCAAGGTGCTGCGGCAGGAGGGCTTTAAGGTGGTGCTGGTCAACAGCAATCCAGCTACCATCATGACCGATCCGGAAATGGCGGACCGGACCTATATCGAGCCGATCACCTCCGAAGTATTGGAAAAAATCATTCAGCAGGAAAAGCCGGACGCTATATTGCCCACCCTGGGCGGTCAGACGGGACTGAATACCGCTGTGGAACTGGCGAAAAAAGGGATTTTGAAAAAATACGGCGTCAAAATGCTGGGGGCGTCGTTAAAAACGATCGAACGAGCGGAAGAACGCGACCTGTTCAAAAAAACTATCCAGAAAATCGGACTGGAACTGCCCCAAAGCGGCTATGCCAATACCCTCAAAGAAGCTCAGGCTATTGTCGGTGAAATCGGCTTCCCCGCCATTATCAGGCCGTCCTACACCCTGGGCGGGACGGGAGGCAATGTCGCCTATAACCGGGAAGAATTCCAGGAGCAAGTCAAATGGGGGCTGGATATCAGCCCTGTCCACCAGATACTCATCGAAGAGTCGGTAATCGGCTGGAAAGAGTATGAGCTGGAGGTAATGAGGGATAAGAAGGACAATGTGGTCATTGTCTGCTCCATCGAGAATCTTGACCCCATGGGAATTCATACCGGCGATAGCATCACGGTGGCACCGGCCCAGACGCTGACCGACAAGGAATATCAACTGATGCGGGACGCCGCCCTAAAAATAATCCGGGCAATAGAGGTGGAAACGGGCGGCTCGAACATTCAGTTTGCCGTAAATCCTGCTAACGGAAAGCTTTACGTTATCGAGATGAATCCCCGCGTCTCCCGCAGTTCCGCCCTGGCCTCGAAAGCCACCGGATTTCCTATCGCCAAGATTGCATCTTTACTGGCGGTTGGCTATACCCTGGACGAGATACCCAATGACATAACGAAAAAGACGCCCGCCTGCTTTGAGCCGACTATCGATTATTGTGTGGTCAAGTGGCCGCGGTTTACTTTTGAGAAATTTTCCAAGACCAAGCCGGAACTTACCGTTCAAATGAAGTCAGTGGGCGAGGCGATGGCTATCGGCAGGACGTTCAAGGAGGCTCTGCAGAAGGCGATCCGCTCGCTGGAGATCAGCAGGTATTCGCTGGATAACACCCATATTGACAAGACCATTACGCTGGTACAATTGAAGGAAAAACTCCGGATCAATTGCTGGGATAAACTCTGGTATATCGCCGAGGCGATCAGAAGGAATATGACCACCCGGGAGATTTTTGAGCTGACCAAAATCGACCCCTGGTTCCTGGACAATATCCGGGATATCGTCCATTTGGAAAAAAAGCTGAAATCCACGACGTTGGCAAAAACGACGCCGGCCTTGCTGCGTCAGGCGAAGGAATACGGTTTCAGTGATAAATATCTGGCGGGATTGTGGCAGGAGAGTGAGCTGGATTTTCGCCGGCATCGCCAGAAATGCAAGATCGACGCGGTGTATAAAACCGTCGATACCTGCGGGGCGGAATTCGAGGCTTACACCCCATATTTGTATTCGACCTACGAGCAGCAGTGCGAGGCCAATCCCAGTAAAAGGAAAAAGGTCGTCATTCTCGGCGGGGGGCCGAACCGCATCGGCCAGGGGATTGAGTTCGATTATTGCTGCGTCCATGCCGCCCAGGGACTGCGCGAGATCGGCATCGAATCGATCATGGTCAATTGCAACCCAGAAACGGTAAGCACCGATTACGATACGTCGGACAAGCTGTATTTTGAGCCGCTGACCTTCGAAGAGGTAATGACCATCGTGGAAAAGGAGAGCCCCGATGGTGTAATCGTGCAGTTCGGCGGCCAGACGCCGCTGAACCTGGCGCGGAGCCTGCAAAAGGCGGGGGTAAAAATAATCGGCACCAGTCCCCGCAGCATCGATCTGGCCGAGGACCGCCGGCTCTTCAGCAGGATAGTGCAAAAGCTGGAGCTTATGCAGCCGTTCAGCGGCACGGTCCGCACCCTGGAGCAGGCATTAAGCCTGGCGAAAAAGCTCGATTATCCGTTATTGGTTCGTCCGTCTTTTGTCCTGGGCGGCCGGGCAATGGAGATCGTTTATAACGATACCGATCTGAAAGAGTGTTTCACCAAGGCGCGGGAGGCATCACCGGATCATCCGATATTAATCGATAAGTTTCTGGACGACGCCGCGGAACTGGACGTCGATGCCATATGCGACGGCGAAATAGTGGTAATCGGCGGCATCATGGAACATATTGAAGAGGCTGGCGTGCATTCGGGTGACAGTGCCTGCTCGCTGCCGCCGGCGTCTTTGGCTCCGCAGACCATAGAATTAATCAAAGAGCAGACGAAGAAACTGGCGCTGGAATTAAAAGTTAAGGGATTGATCAACATCCAGTTCGCCGTTAAAGACAACCAGGTATATGTTTTGGAGGTCAACCCGCGTGCCTCGCGTACGATTCCTTTTGTCAGCAAGGCTATTGGTGTGCCCCTGGCCCGACTGGCGGCTAAGGTAATGGCGGGCAAAACGCTCACCGAGCTGAATTTTACCCGGGAAATCAATAAAAATTACTATGCGGTCAAAGAGGCGGTGTTTCCGTTTCTTAAATTCCCCGGCGTAGATGTGATACTGGGGCCGGAAATGCTTTCCACCGGAGAGGTGATGGGCCTGTCGGATGATTTCGGTCTGGCCTATGCCAAATCGCAGATAGCAGCGGGAAATTCTCTGCCAACTTCCGGGACGGTTTTTATCAGTGTAAAAGACAGTGACAAATCCCGCGCCGTCGAGGTGGCTTTGAAGCTGCATCAAATGAATTTCAAGATTGTCGCCACCAAAGGCACCTGTATCGAGCTGATTAATCACAATATCCCTTCGGAATTTGTCCTCAAGCTCACGCAAGGTCGGCCCAACATCGTTGACGCTATCATCAACGGGGAAATCGACCTGATAATCAACACCACGGTGGGCAAGCAGACCATCAAGGATTCCTTTTCCATTCGCCGAACCGCGGTGGAGAAGCAGATTCCCTATGTGACCACCATCCGAGGGGGTATTGCCGTAGCGAAGGCCATTCAGTCGTTAAAAGAGAAAAAGCTAAACGTCCAACCGATACAGGCCTATTATCAGGATAGAGGGTGAAGATGGGCAAGGCTATCTTATTACTGGAAGATGGGACGGTTTTCCGAGGTCGGGCCTTCGGTACCAAAGGTCAGGCGTGCGGCGAGGTCGTTTTTAATACCAGTATGGCCGGCTATCAGGAGATTTTAACCGATCCCTCGTACCACGAGCAGATAATTACGATGACATACCCCCTGATCGGCAATTACGGCACGAACCCGGAGGATGTCGAGTCGTCCGGCGTCTATGCCCGTGGTTTCGTTGTCAAGGAGAATTGTCCTTACGCCAGTAACTGGCGGTCGCAGGATTCGCTGAACGATTTTCTCATCCGGCACGATATTGTCGGACTGGAGGGCATCGATACCCGAATGCTGGTGCGCCATATCCGAGAAAAGGGGGCAATGAAGGGTATTATTTCCACGGCGGAATTGCGGCTGCCGGTCCTGAAGAAACAGCTCGAGCAATACCCCGGCCTCGTCGGCAGGGACATTGTCAAAGACGTTACGAGCAAAAAACCTTTTGATTGGCAGGAAGGGGTTATTGATATATTTGATAACACCCCGCGGCAAATTAAGCCTCGGTTTAAAGTGGTCGCCTTCGACTTCGGCATCAAGACGAATATTTTGCGTCTGCTATATTCATTTGGCTGTGATTTGCGGGTGGTCCCCGCCGCCACCGAGGCTATGCGGGTCTTAGCCCTGAAACCAGACGGGGTATTTTTGAGCAACGGGCCGGGCGATCCTGACGGTGTGGATTACGCGATAAAAACAACGCGGCAACTGCTGGGAAAAGTTCCGCTTTTCGGCATCTGTCTGGGCCAGCAGATTCTGGCTTTAGCTCTGGGCGGCAGGACCTACAAACTCAAATTCGGTCATCACGGCGCCAACCACCCGGTTAAAAACCTGATGAATAAGGGTAAAATCGAGATTACCTCCCAGAACCATGGATTCTGCGTCGATATTGACACCCTGAAGGATAAAGACGTCGAGATTACCCACCTAAATCTGAACGATCAGACGCTGGAGGGCTTTCGCTGTAAGAACCTCCCTGCTTTTTGCGTCCAGTATCATCCGGAAGCCTCGCCGGGTCCGCACGATTCAATCTATCTGTTCGAAGAATTCCTGCAATTAATGCAGCGCAATAAGAAGTAGGCATCTGGCTTATGAATTATGGTCAGCGGCGGGGGGATTAGGGGGTAAGTTTCTGGCACTTGTTCGGGGTGATGCCCAGGATTTTGAGAAATTTTCGCTGAATTTGGTTTTCCAGCCGGGCGAGTTGCTTTTTATCGGTTTGTTTTAGGGGTATCTGTCCGCCGGCGCGGGAGGCATGGCCGCCGCCGGTGCCTCGGCGAGCGGCGATGCGGTGGGCTATTTCATCGGCCCGGCCGCCATCCTGGGAACAGCGCAGGGAAAAGAGCAGTTTCCCTTCATATATACCGTAACACAAGGTCCATTGTGTGCCGTCGTCGCGCAGGAAAAGGTCCGCCAGCTCCGCTATCATATCGGGATTGTCGATTTCGCCCAGGCCGGCGATGATGGCGTAATCACAAACCTTGGCTTTGGTTATAGCCGTCGCCAGCATCTGGTAATATTCCCTTTGAACCTTGCCCTGCTGAATCTCGCTTAACATTCTCTTATTAGCCAGGGGGAAAAGCACATAAATAGCATCGATATCCGCCTTTTTCGCCTGCATACCCAGGTCCTGGGTATCGGACCGGATGCCGTACAGCATGGCGGTGGCCAGAGGCGCTTCCGGTGTGATATCGGCTACGATGAGATATTCCAATAAAATGGTAGAGGTAGCGCCGTAGCTGCTGCGGATGTCGATTAGTTTGGCGCGGGCGGTAGCCCGGCGGAAAGGGTGGTGATCCACAACGATATCCGGTACGACATCCGCCGCGAGAGAATTATTTCCCGTGTCCGGCTGGGTATCGACCAGGGCGATTACGTCGAATTGGGCGGGATTTATCGTTTTATAGGGCCGCAGATTGACTCCTAAATAGCGTACCAACGCCCGGTTTTCGCCCCGGCCGACGGTGCCGCCGTAGGTGATTGAACAAGGTACTTTCGCCAGATGATTGGATAATTGCCGCAGGGCCATGGACGAGGCTATCGAGTCAGGATCGGGATTATCCTGCAGAACTATCAGCATTTGACTCTTGCCGTCCAGTATTTGCCTGAGTTTTTCGATTTTTAAGCGGATCTTTTTCTTGTCCATGATGATTTATCGGGCTACCTGGACTATTGATTTTCAGCCGGGATACGGATGGATTTTTCCAAGTTCTTTTCCGAAGTAAAATTGTACTCCTTTTGCGCCTGCAGGGTTACACTATGGTTATTGGCAGTCAATATTATATCCAGTTGCGGGTTTTTCTGACGGATAACATTGGCCAGGAGTAAGGCCTTTTCGATGCCGTCTCCCGTTTGGTAATTTGCCACCTCATCCGGCTGAGCCAGCCGGGGGCCTTCGTAGATCGAGACGTTCGGCATATTCTTCAGCCAGTTGTAAACCTCTTCCTGTGACATCGAGGCCGTTTTTTCCCGGGAAACAGGGTTGCGGTCTATCGCTGCTTTGACGAACGGCTCCCAATGACAACTGTTCATGTCGCGATAGGCATAGAAGGCCAGGTCCGCCGTTTGGTTTACCGCCCGCATCTGTTGCAGATAATCGATAATTTCCTCCCGGCTGGCCTGCACATCGATATGAAGCGGCTCCGCGGGTATAAATTGTTTGTTCGGTGCGGGCAGCTTCGGTTGAACGTGAATAAAATCCGCCAGTTGCTCGACTAATTGCCCGGCTGGCGGGATTTGCCGGGCAAAAAATTCCGTCAAATTTCTTGTGTCCTGTGGTTTTTTCAGATCCGGCTTATTTTTGGCCAGGTAGTCATTCAAATCGTCACAGCGGATTCTGCCCGGCAGCTGGTAGGAGACGAAATCCTCGTCGGAGACTTCCGCCAGCAGTTTTTCGTGGGTGTTGTCCGCCACCCGATAATGGCTGCCGTGCTCGTAATGAAACAGCAGCTCCGCTTTCAGGAACTGAGCCTGACCATGACAATCCCGGCAGACCTGAAAGTATTCTTGATAGTCGCTGTGGCATCTTAAAAAATTGGCGAAGATCAGCAGATTCAGTTCCGTGTTTAGATAGGAATCGAGTTTGGTGACGAAGTTATGATAGATATCCCGGTTGATGGTCGCATCCTCGTACAGGCAATGAATATAGCCGGACGAATGGGCCACAATGGTAACGTTTTCATTGCGCAAGGCCCGCTGGGCTTTATTGGAAATCTCGGTGCCGTTGAACCACATGCTCTTGGTAATCAGCCGGCGGTTGTTCGTGAGCACTCCGTCCTGGATATCGATAAAATTCTGCGAGTGCAGCGGCGTCAGGATCATATAGATATCTTCCAGCGGAATCCCGCAGATGATGAAGGCCGCCGCCGCGTAAAGCGTGGAAAGGGAAACGCATTCACCCGCGCCCACCGCATAACCCGGCTTTAAATGAAAGGCGGCCATCGCCTCCACTGTCTCGGTCTTCCAGTAGGGGATCACGTCGCTGTCATATTTATCCAGTCCGAAGTGTTTGCGGATGTCCACGTCGAAATAATATTTGTCACCTTCGTAGCCGAACAGGGCGTTGCTCGCGTTGATCGCCACCGGCGAGATAAAGTTTTCGAAGCGTTGGCGTTCCTTGTCCTTGCGGGTCAGGCCCCAGGTCTCCAGGTCGAGATTGAACTCGAACTCGTCCATGATAAATTGACGCAGACGCAGTAATTTCTTGTAACCGTTTTTGTTTTCCAGCTTCTTGAAGCAGTCCAGCTCCCGCCATCGCCAGATAACCGGGCTCATAATGTTGGCCAGTACCAGCGAATACATCAGCTCCGGGAAAACAAATACCTCCATATCCGACAGGGTAATCGCGGAAGAATATCTTTCCAGTTCTTTTGGGTTCATCTGGCTGATGCTCCTGTTTGCATGGGGAGAGATGATTATATCAAATGTCAGCCTTATCGGCTAGGTTTTAAAAATACTTCGATAAATAACCGTTGAAATAATCACTCGGAAATTTTGAACCGCGTCATGAAGTTACGTAATTTATCTCTGTCCGGCTGATGCTGATATAAAGGCTGAGGGTTTTGCCCGCCGGCGGTGATATTTTCCTCGAACGAGGTTTTATGAGGATTTATATAGAAGACGCCCAGCGGTAGTTTGTCTTTTTGTGTAGCTCGTTGGAAAGCCTCATTTCTATTATATGGATCATAGGTATCCTCCAGATAATAGGTGTTTTCCTGAAACCATTGCAAGGTGTTGATTTTGTTGAAGGTCACGCACGGCTGAAAGATATCGACCAGGGCATAGCCTTTGTGGCTTATGGCTTTTTTGATGATTTCTTTAGTCTGTTCCTGGTGGCCGGAGAAGGCTCGGGCGACAAAACCCGCATCCAGCGCTATGGCCGCCGCCAGGGGGTTGAACGGCTCGAGAATCACCCCGTTCACCTGGACCGGTGTCTTGAAGCCCAACTGGCTGGTCGGTGAAGCCTGGCCTTTGGTCAGACCGTAAACCATGTTGTTATGTACGATGTTGGTGATATTGGGATTACGGCGGATCGTATGCAAGAAATGATTGCCTCCTTCACCGTACATATCCCCATCGCCGCTTTCCGCTATTACGGTAAGCTGTTGATTAGCCGCCTTTATCGCGGTAGCCGCCGGCAAGGCCCGGCCGTGCAGTCCGTTGAAGATATGGCACTTGAGATAATGGGGGATTTTGGCCGCCTGGCCGATGCCGCTGACGACGACCAGCCGGGTCGCGGCGATTTCCAGCTCCGCCAATGCCTGTTTTAATATCTTCAGAATGGCGAAGTTACCACATCCCGGGCACCAGGCAATATCGATATTCTCATAGTCAAATACCTTTGCGTCCATCGTTTGCTTCCTAATCTAATATCGCCTTCAATCTTGCAATGACCTCTTCCACCGAAAAGCTCAATCCGTTATATTTTAGTATCTTCTGATTTATTTCCATGCCGGTGTGTATTTTTATCAGTCGGGCAAATTGTCCCGTGGCGTTGTTTTCCACGACGATGGTTTTTGTCGCCTTTTGCAGGTAGTCGCCCGTCCGCGGATGCAGCGGATAAACCTGGGAAAAATGCAGTGACGCGACGTCATTCCTGCCTAATATAGATATCGCCTCATTAATTATTTCGCAGGTGGAGCCCCAGCTTACTACCAGGTATTTATAATCTTCTGGTCCTGATAATTCCGGCAAAATAGCGGCTTCTTTGAGCAGTGCCATCTTCTTCAGCCTTTTATCCACCATTTTAACCCGCAGGTCAAGGTCTTCGGTGATATGGCCTGCTATATCGTGCTCATCGCTGTCAAGGCACACCAAACCCTCGCCCAGGCTGGGTATCCCGCGCGGCGATATGCCGTTTTCCGTGAGTTGATACCGTTTGTAATCCTGGGTGGTGGTAATAATATGTTTTTCTATTTTAGCATCGGAGAGATCAACGCCGGCAGTACTATAGTAGGTATCCGTCAGGTATTGATCGGTCAAAATAAAAACGGGCACCTGGTATTTATCAGCCAGATTGAACGCCCGGCGGGCAAAATCATAGGCCTCCTCGATGTTCCCCGGAGCCAGAATTACCCGGGGAAATTCGCCATGGCCGGCATAAAGGGCGAGTTCCAGGTCAGCCTGTTCCGTCCGCGTGGGCAGCCCCGTTGCCGGTGCCGGCCTTTGACTGAGGTGAATCACCACCGGTAATTCCAGCATACCCGCCAGACTCAGTCCTTCCGTCATCAGGGCAAAGCCGCCTCCGGAGGTGGTAACCATCGCTCTGCCCCCGGCGTACCATGCGCCCAGGGCCATATTTATCGCGGCGATTTCATCCTCCGCCTGTTCCGCGATAACCCCAAAAACCCTGCCATGCTGCGCCAGAAACACCAGCACCCCCGTCCCCGGCGTCATAGGATAGGCGGATATAAAATTACAGCCGCCCGCTATCGCCCCCAGAGCTATTGCTTCACTGCCGTTTAGCAGCATTTGATCTTTAACGTTGGTATTTTTATTTACCTTTATATTTATCTTGCCGTTTTTTACCAAACCCAACCCCAGTTCGTAGCCCGCTTGAACCGCGGCAAGATTTTTCTCGATGATATCCCCAGCTTTGGCGGAAAAATATTTTTGGACATAGCCTTTTATCACAGATAAATCAATGGAGAATAAAGCGCAGACCGCTCCGACGGCGACGATATTGGAATAGATCTTACTGCCGATTTTTGTGGCTATATCCGTAAATGGAATGTCGATATACGACGGGTCCTGCTCTTTAAAATCCTCTCCCAGGATGTTTTTTTCCGCTAAAATAACGGTCTGCGGGGAGATTCTGCTGCTTACGTGGCCGATAGCGCCGCGATTAAGAGGTATCAGGATATTAATTTGCTCAACCATGGCTCGCACCGGCTCGGAGCCGATACGTATCTCGGTGGAATTCATACCGCCGCGGACTCGCGACATGTATTCTTTAGTGGCGAATACGTTATATCCGCTCTGCCATAAGATGCGTGTCAGCAGATTTTCCACCGTTTGGATGCCTTGTCCCGCCTGACCGCATAATACGATAGAAATTCCTGCGGGAATTTCCGTTGATGCGTTGTTACTCATGGATCTTGGCTTTCGTCATAAAAAATCGCCGCCTGCCCGACTCTAGTTGTTGTAACTTGGGTAATTTTATTGATTACATTTTCGTTCTTAGCCGTTGGAATTGGTTTTTTAATACTCGTCCAGATGGTAAAACTCCGACGTTTCCAGCCAGGTTTGCGGTCGAGAGACGAACTCGATCAGATTATCCAGGATATAGTAGTGTCTTTTTTCTTCTTCTGCCAGTTGCAGGAAGAGCTTTTTTCCCGCAGGTTTTGGTGTTTGGGGGGCATTTTCCCGGTAGAAATCTTCGCTTTTTTTCTCGATATCCTGGGCTTGGCGATACAGATCGACCTGAGCCGACTTCGGATCAAAAACGTCGTTTACCTCTTTTATCCGGGCAAAGACATTTTTAACCCGGCCCAGGATATTCGTCTGCTTATATTCCGGATTTTCCTGCGATAATGCATTGATATGGTTGTAGTGTTTTACTTCCTCGTCTGCCAGCAGGGTAAAGATAGCTTTTACTCCCTTATGGTCCGTTTGCTCAGCGAGCCGGCGATACAAATTTTCGCCGTCTTTTTCCATCTGCAGGGCGAATGCAATGATATCCATTTTTTTGCCTTTCACCGAGTTAAATTTTCGCAGATTATTTTACTGAATTTTGCCTTCAAACCGAGGAGCCTTTTCCTCGAACGACCATGAATTACCGCTTCGAAACCGTCATTGTGGCACAGCAAAATATTATCACACTATGTTTCCGGCTCAGTCGGTTTATTAGGTTTGCGGCTTATCGGCCGTTCCCGTTGCCGGCGGGGTGAATACCCTGGCGGCCATTTCCTTATCCAGCATAAACAGGCTGGGTGAGTCTTTTCCGACCAGCTTAAGTTTTTTTAATATTTCATCCGCTGATTTTTCTTCTTCGACTTGTTCGGTGACGAACCATTGTAAAAACGCATTGCCGGCGTGATCTTTTTCCTGCTGAGCCAGGTCCACCAGGTTATTTATCAGGGCGGTAACCTTTTGCTCGTGCTTTAAGGTATCCTCGAACATCGCCGCTGCGCTGTTCCATTTATTGGGCGGCTCTTCGATCGCTTTTAAGGTTACCGTACCACCGCGCTCGATGATATGAGTGTAAAACTTAAGCGCGTGCACCATCTCTTCCTGGGCCTGCACCCGCATCCAGTTGGCGAAACCGGGCAAATTCATCGCTTCCAGGCCCGCCGACATCGACCAATAAAGATAAGCTGAATAGGTCTCCGCGTTAATTTGTTTGTTAAAAGCATCTTGAATATTTTTGCCGATCATATTTATTTTCCTTTCCATAATCCGTGGATATTACAGTATTCGCGGGCGGATACGGAATCACCTTCGATGTTGAATATCGCCTCCGGCGCCGCTCCGGGCCGCAGGAACTGGCGATAGGCCTTGCCGTCTGCCAGCAGCTCGATCCACTCGATGTAATGTTTTTCTTCCATCGGGTGAGCGACGCTGCCGACCTTTACTTTATAGCCGCCCTTGACTTTTTCGATTACCGGGACATGCTTTTCCCGGGCGGCATCGACGGTATTTTCCGCCATCAGTTTCATCGGCTCGCCGCAGCAGACTAATTCGCCTTTGCCGCCGTCCAGTACTTCCACGATATTGCCGCATATGTTGCATTTATAAACCTGTAATCTTTCCGCCATGATTTTTCTCCTTTTTTCAAAAACGAATTTTCTTGTTTTTCAACTTGACGTAAAATCACGTCGCAGCTACACCAATTTTTTAACTGCTTGTAATACTGCTTCGTAATCAGGTTCATGAGTCAGCTCTTTGACCAGTTGGGCGTATCTGATTACCGCGGTTTTATCCAGTACAATAACCGCCCGTGCTAATAAGCGTAGTTCTTTTATTAATAGCCCGTAATTTTTGCCGAACGATCCTTCCCGATAATCCGAGAGCGTCTGCACGTTTTTCACTCCCGCTGCTCCGCACCATCTTTTTTGGGCGAAGGGCAGGTCCATGCTGATGGTAAGCACCACGACATCTTTGCCCAGCTTGACCGCCTCCTGATTAAAGCGCCGCGTCATGGTATCGCAAACGGAGGTATCCAGCGAGGGCACCGATGAGATTATACATACTTTTCCAAAAAAGGATGATAATTTTACCGGTGACAAATCGTTGGCGATTAATTCGCAGTCCCGGCCTTTTTCTCCCAGCCGCGCCTCATCACCCACCAGGGTAAGCGCCGCGTCTTTCATCGTGATTAATCCGCTTCTTTCCCGCATAAAACATTTCCTTTAATACTAGAATTTATTAATTATAGCGTCGAAAACCACACTTGTGGTTGAAATCAATTTATTTTTTGCGTGATAAAAGTAGTATCAGCAAGATTTTTATACCGGCAAATCTTGAAAGTAAATACAGATAATTGTTATTAATATAATAGACTCAATTGGTGTATTTTTCTGGTAAAAATTAAAAAATATCCTGAAAATTTATTCACTATATTAGCTTTCGCGGATTTTTTTGAAATTTGCCCCCTAAAACGGGCCAATTTTTACCTAAAGAAAGAGCAAAAGTACTCTATGTAACTCTTCTTATGGTTAAAATGCCTATTTTTATCAATATAAAAGCAATCCCAGGTAAGTCATAGACTTGCGATTCATCAGCATTAGCGTTGTTCAGCAATAAACTAACTTATACTGGTTGTTATCAAATAAAATACTTCGAATCTTAAAAAATCTATTGACTTTTTGATTATGTTGCATTAGTATAAAGTAACGTTTGGGAAAATGTAAAAGTTTAGTCATTATTTGATTTTGTTGAAGACAAGGGACGAGGGAGGAGGTGAATGTATGAGGAAAATGTTTTCCCTGTCTGTTTTGGCTTTTTGTCTGATCGTATTTTTTATCATGACAACTCATGCTTTGGCTCACGATGGTTCTTGGAATATAAGTATTACCAGTTGGGATCCTAACTCATCGGGTCCGGATTTGGGTCACAATGATCAAGATCCCTTTAAAGGCTGGGCTTATATAACGGTTACCAACAGCATGCTGGATGATTGGGGTGATTTCCATTTTCAAATTTATGAGCCGCTTACTTACAGTGTCATCTTTTCCAGCGCGGAAACTTTTCTCATGAAGGATAGTGGTGGAAACGCCTATTCCGGTTATTCTTATTCGATTGACGGGACAGGAAAGCAGGTTGATTTCACTTTTTATGGCAATCCTGTCGAGCCGTCTGAGACTGTAACCTTCGAAGTATATACTGACAATACCGCCAACCAGCATGCCTGGTTTGGTTTGACGTTATATCCCACTCCGGTACCGGAGCCGGCGACGCTTTGCCTGCTCGGTCTGTCGGGATTGGCGTTACTGCGAAAGCGCCGACGTTAGATATTTTATACGATCAGAGGGAACAAAAGCAAAAAAAGCCCGGGTGACAACCATCCGGGTTTTTTTTATCAAGTTGACGGGGTCTGTTTCGCCGTTTTCAGCGATTGTTCTGTGGAGTGGTCAGTTTGATATTTCCCATATTTCGCAGCAACTTACTGTTTTTGGCCAGGGAATTGCTTTTAACGAATCGGGCCCCTTTGGTCTCCATCATTCTCTGGACCAGCATTTCCTCGCGGGTGGGGAGGGCATCGATAGCGTCGGATACTACTTGTACCTTTTTTCCGCGTTGCAGCAGGCCCAGTACGGTAGATTTAATCGCGGTTTCCACGCCGATGCCCATGACTATGAATTCGTCGAATTTGATTTCGCTGATCAATCGGTCAAAGCGATGCTGGGTAAATGGATCATCCAGGCGTTTGGCGAAGATTACCTGCTGGTAGTTTGCCAGCAGGCAGCGCGGCAGGTCCATAGTGTTTTCCGGGCCAAATTGGATGTGCGAGGGTAAAATGGTGTATGAGATTTTCCGTTGTCCGGGTGTATCTTCTATGCAAATCTGGTTGGAATCCTCATTAACTGTTAAATCGTCCGCCCGACGGCTCAGGGCGGTGGATATTACGGGTATACGATGGCGACGCGACCAGGCAATCAACCGATGAATGTTACGCAAGACTTCGCTGCGGTCGCGATCATCATGCAGGACCTTATCGTATTGGGTATCGACATCGATTATTATTCGGTGACGAGTTCGACGTCTTAATATACTCACCATCTGTCCGACCCGCGCCCCCGCTAGTTTTATGCGTCGTGAGATAATGCGTTAGACCCATATTTTGCATCGGCATGTTATATGTATGTCTTTAGATGTTTAAATATACCCTTTTTTTGACCAGCGGTGTTACTTGCGAAACTATTTCTACTACAATATAATAGGATTTTAAAATACATTTTGCTTAATATAAGCTAAAAATGCCTATTACGGAAGAAAATATCGCTGTTGACCTTTCTAACTACAGTTCTCCCATGGACTTACAAAATTTATTCCCCCGGCCGGGCCCCCTTCAGATCGAGATCGGTTCGGGCAAGGGAACATTTTTGTTGAATCAGGCTCGGCTCCATCCGGACATCAACTATCTGGGGATCGAATGGGCCAATAAGTATCATCTTTACAGTGTCAATCGCATGTTCCGTTGGCAGGTTTCCAATGTGCGTCTTTTGCGTTGTGATGCCGGATATTTTATCGCCCGATATATCCCGGCGGGCAAGATTTCCGTCTTTCACATTTATTTTCCTGATCCCTGGCCCAAAACCCGCCATCATAAAAGGCGGTTTTTCACTTTGAATAACATATTGCAGGTTATTCGCTGCCTGGAAGCCGGCGGCCAACTGCGGTTGATTACCGATCACGCCGATTATTTCGAGATTATTCAGCAGTTGCTTCTTAGCCACCCGCAGATCGCGTCTCATTTTGTGCCCATTGATTTTTTCCCTGCCGATGCCGCCGATGCCGGCGAATGGGTCGGAACCAACTTCGAGCGTAAGTATCTCAAGGAAGGGCGGGATTTTTACAAGCTGGCGTTGTTAAAACGCCCTTGAGGTTTTGCTTTTTTTCTGGGCCGGGGAAGATAGCCGGGATTATCTCTTTATACCGTATTTACGGATATGAGTAATCGAATAACTCGTTATAAAACAGTTGCTGGACTTCGTTCTGGTTGAGACTGCCCATATTTTCATTGTTTTCGTTCAAAAAGCGTAGGTTCTGTCCGGCGAAGGAATGGATTTTGATATCCGTCCGCTCACCCAGATAGAAAGGTTTCTCCAGGTCATTCACATCCAGCGGATCACCCAATTCGTCGAAAGCGATGATAATCTGCGGCTTAAATGAATCCTGGCGATTATGGCGGACCACCACCGCCCATCGGCCGTCTTCCAGTTTTAGTTTACCGCCGATGGGGAATGGCTGAATGATGCTGGCCAGCACCTTCAGCAATATCGGATCGTAAAATTGTCGATACTTGCCGTACAGCATTTCGTAGAGAGCGATGGTGGGATGTTTGGCGGATTCGTATATTTTGTCGGCGATGGCGGCGCTGTAAGCGTCGGCTATCCGGATAATGCGGGCGAAAATATTGGTCTCCTGGCCCGGCAGACCATGGGGATAACCGCTGCCGTTATAATTTTCATGATGACTGCGGATTACCAGGCGGACCATGGGGTCTATTTCTGCCGGCAGCATTTCCGCTCCTCTGATCGGATGAGCCCGGATTTGTTCCTTTTCTGCGGCGGTGAGCGGCTCTTTTTTGTAATACAGGTAATCTATCGGTACCATCCCCATATCGTGAAATAACGCCGCCGTCGCCAGCGGTGTTAGCTCCATAGCCTTGCTGATGTTAGTGGCGGCGCTTAAGCGATATCTTTCCCTGCCGATGTAATTGCGAATCGAATTGCCGATGACCAGGCTCAGATAAAAAACATTGGCACTGTGTTCCTGGAGATAATTATCCCACCCGCAGCTTTGCTCGATCAGCGCCATGGTCACGGGATTTTGCCTGAGATACTCCAGCATTTTCCTGACGACCTCCTCCATGCCGGAGATATTTTCCGCGTTTAGGATCACCCCTTCCCGGATCTTGCTGCTGACCTTTTGGACCACGCTGGAGATATTTTTGCGTATCTTATGGGATACCTTTTTGTCCTGGCTGTCATCTTCGAATTGTACTATCTGGTCCAGCAGGGGGTCGATGATGTCTATCGAGCCGTCGGGTATTCGGCGGGTCAGACTGGCGATATCGTCGTCGGTCAGGGTATGGCCGGCCGGCAGCAGTACGCTATACCGATTGACCACGTTCCTCGCCAGGCACATGCCTGCTTCCAGCTCGTCAACCTTTAGCAAAATAGGCATTTTCTTTTACCCGTTAAAAATATCGGACCATATATTTATCGGACATTTTTTACCGCCTGGCTGCCCTATGGCGCAGCAACAGCGGTGGGACCTTACTCCGCCGGTCACCAATATTCCTGCTTTATGTCGCTTCTGTTGCATCGGCAATATCAATCATGCAGTTAACGCTGAAATCTTGCTGACAAGGACTCATTGGGGTTAAGAATCGACGGGTTCAGATGGAAGAGAAGCTGAATTGTGGGCGATCGACTTAAAAGATTTGGCTTATACGCCCGGCTGCGGTAGGGGGCCGGTTAATTCATCGCCTTCCGCGAAAGTTTTGGGAGTAGCTGCTTTTTTAGTTGAGACTGCCGGTTGTTGTTTTTGCTCCGCCTCCAATAAATCTGTTACGGTCGGCCGGCTTAGGGTTTTGCCTTCGATTATCTGTTTGACTTCTTCCCCTTCGAGAGTCTCGTATTTTAGCAGGGCATCCTTCAGGGCCTCCATTTCTTTGCTGTGTTCCTGGATGATTTTCTTTACATTGGAGTATGCGTTTTCCATTATGGATTTTACCTCGTTATCGATGACCTCTGCGGTCTTATCCGAGTATTCCCGACCCATGGAGAGCCCGCTTAGCCAATGTTCGCCGTCTTCGTTATTTCCATAATGGATAAATCCCAGCCTTTCGCTCATTCCCCATTCCATAATCATCTTACGGGCCACGTGCGTTGCCATCTGTATATCGCTTTGCGCCCCGCTGGTGATATCGTGGCAGAAAATCTCTTCTGCCACTCTTCCCCCGAACGCCACCTGAATCATCGCCATACAGTAGTTGCGCGTGTACATTGTCCGGTCTTTTTCCGGCAGGCTGAACGTAGCCCCGCCCATATTGCTGCGGGGGATGATGCTTACTTTGTGGACGGGGTCGGCGTCCTTGACCAGGGTTTGCACCAGGGCATGGCCTGCTTCGTGGTAAGCGGTTGTAGATTTTTCATTTTCATCAATAACCCGGCTGCGGCGGGCTCGGCCCCAGCGTACTTTGTCGCGGGCCTCCTCCAGATCGCTCATTTCCACGTAATCCTTGTTGGACATGGTCGCTGCCAGCGCCGCTTCATTGATAATCGCCTCCAGGTCCGCTCCGCTGAACATGGATGTTCCGCGGGCCAGCCGCTGTAAATCGATATTGGGGGCTAACTTGATTTTCCGCGAATGGACTTTCAGGATTTCGATGCGTCCCTTGATATCCGGCAGCGGCACATAAATCTGTCGGTCGAACCGTCCGGTGCGAATTAGCGCCCGATCCAGCACATCAGCCCGGTTGGTCGCCGCCATTACGATAACCTGGTCGTTGGTGCTGAAGCCGTCCATTTCCACCAGGATAGCGTTTAGTGTCTGTTCTCGCTCGTCGTGTCCGCCGCCCACGATGCCGGAGCCACGTTTTCTGCCCACCGCGTCGATCTCATCTAAAAAGATGATGCAGGGTGAATTTTCTTTTGCCTGTTTGAATAGGTCGCGTACCCGCGATGCCCCTACGCCGACGAACATCTCCACGAAATCGCTGCCGGAGATGCTGAAGAACGGGACATCCGCCTCGCCGGCTATCGCCTTTGCCAGCAGTGTCTTCCCGCAGCCCGGCTCACCGATCAGCAGGATACCGCGTGGTATTCTCCCTCCCAGCCGCTGGAATTTCTTCGGGTTTCGCAGAAATTCGATGATTTCCTGCACCTCTTCCTTAGCCTCGTCGATCCCCGCCACGTCTTCGAAGGTAACCTTGGATTGTTCCTTGTTGGACACTTGGTGTCTGCTTCTGCCGAAGCTGCCTAGCATTCCCATCCCGCCGCTGCCGCGAAACTGGCGAAAGATGAAGAAGTACATCACTCCGAATATCAGCAGCCACGGCGCGATGGACAAAAGCACCTGCAGGAACTTATTGAACTGTTCATATTTGAAATCCACGCCGTTGTTTTGCAGCAGGACATTTAAATCCTTTGGCTCGCCCGGTCCGGGCAGGGTAACCTCGAATTGTTCCGGGCTTTTCGGTGATCTGCCCTTCATCGCCTCCGGTTTCATTATCCCGGTCAGGCGATCATCGTAAATGACTATCTCTTTGACTTCCAGATTTTTTACCCGCCGATAAAACTCTGAATAGGGTATCTGCTCCGACTTCGCACCCAGGTTGGGCAGCATCGTAAATAACATAACACCTAGCATTAGGAACAATAACAGGCTTATCACATTCCGCGATTTGTTAGGCGGCATCTGTATGGGCGGCCGGGGGGGGAATCGCCGCTTATCTTTGGAATTACGATTATTATCTGGTGTTCGATTATTCATATTATGCTTAATAGATTATACTTACATAATCATCAATTACCAGGACCGTTCCATTTCCTGTACGATTCTGACTGCCATTTCCTCTACTGCCTGCCGCGTCCCGCTGGCTGACCCTGCTGCTGCCATTACGGCATATTCGCCGCTTACCTTGAGGGCATTATGGTCTTCTCTTTTGCGAGCCAGGATTATTTCTCCGTTTCGCAGGTCTTTCCAGGTAAAATCCACGGTCAGTATTACCTCATTTTCCAATGGCCGGTCCAGGTCTCGTTGTTGGGTCAGGGTTCGTTCTTTGATATTATTTATACTGCCATATAATACTGTATCGGCTTGGCTGCGGTTCGAAACCACTTTATAGGGGGTATTCAGTTCGATTTGCAGGCATATCGCCCGCGTCAGGTCGAACTCGAATCCCCGGCGGAAGCTTTGATTTTGAAACATCTCGACGAATATGGTTTGGACATCGCTGCGGTAGAGCGGTTTGCTGCTGTAGCCTTTGACCGGATCTACCGACTCGCAGCCTGTCTGCAGGAGGGATACCAACCAGACCGCCATCAGTGAAATAAGCACCCTTTTAGCCGTTATTCGGCTTTTGCGCCAGCCAAGCTGATTATCCTTGGTTTTTGGGGCTATGGTATTCATGGTTTTTTCTGCTTTTTCTGAGTTTTTTTGTTGTAAGTACCGCAGGGGCATATACCTTGGGCTGCGATTGACACAACTATGATTATACCCCAACCCCCGCTCCGCCTCAAGAATCATTTACCATACCCTGATTTCTCTTTGCTGTTGAACGTTGAACTCTTGCCTTCTTACTTTCTTACCTTCTCACCTTCCCACCTTCTCACCTTCCCACCTTCTTACTTTCTTATGGCAACAAAGGTATATTTACCGGAACCCACCCGATAGACCGCAGCTTTTCCTTCCCAGCGGAGAAATTCCACTCCTTCCGCCTGATCTGCCGGCCTTTTGCCTTCGGTAATCACCTCTCCACTGCCGGCCGGTACATGCACCGTAGCCGTGGTATTGACAGGAATCTGGACCTTGAGGGTAAATTGCTCCTTATCTTTTTTCCATCGGCTGACGATTTTACCATGGATCGAATTATAGCTTGCGCAGGCCCAGTTCAAATCACCCACCACCGCCGGCTTGATAATGAATTGCTTAAATCCCGGCTGCTGGTCGTCGGGCCGGATACCGCCCACGCCGTTAATAAACCAGGCCCCGACCGCCAGCAGGGTATCGTGTATCTGCGAGTTATTGCCGTTCCATTCTTCCCAGATTGTCGTCGCTCCCTGCCCCAGCATATAGCCCCAGCCGGGATAACTTGTTTGATTAGTGATTTCGTAGATTAAATCATCGCGATTTTGCTGGTTAAGTAATTTCAGCATGAAATATGTGCCGTGCATTCCCGTGTTAAGGTGTCCCTGGTGTTTGACCAGAATATCGTTTGCCAGTTTTTCCATAATCCCGCCGCGCCGGTTTTCCGGCACGATACCGAACAATAGCGGCATCGCCAGGTATGTCTGTTCGCCGTTGGCGTAGGTGTTTTTCTCGGCGTTATAAAATCGTTGCTGAATCGCCTGTTTTAGAGCCTGCCCTTTTTTCTCGTAAGCCGCCGCGTCATCTGCCTTGCCCAGTACCGCCGCGATTTTCGCTGCCAACTGCACGTTATAAAGATAGTAGCAGTTATTGAAAAAGAGGGTGGAGTATTCATCAACTCGCTGACTGGGCATCTGGCCGCGGCCGGGCGGCACCCAGTCGCCCAGAAAGCACCACTCGAAGCTCCCATGCCCCTTTGCGAGGTACGGCTCGAGAAGGTTGTCTTTGCTCTTACTCTCCAGAAACGACAGCCATTTTTGCATCATAGGATAGGATAACGCCAGAATCCGGACGTCGCCGTAATAACGGTACAGCTCCCACGGCAGCGTCACGCATATTCCGCTCCAGGCTGGCCCGCCGCCCGCTGCGTACGTTGTCGGCGCCGTATGCGGCAGATTACCCGTCGCCTCATCCTGCACCAGCCGCCAGTCCCCCAGCCACTTGGTGTACAGGGCCGCCACTTCGAAATTATTCATTCCTGTTTCCATGGAGGTCCCGGCATCGCCGCCGTAGCCCAGCCTTTGCCGGTGGGGACAATCCACGATATACCCTCCCAGCGTCAGGCAGCGATAGGTCCAATTCACCGTGCGATAAATCCGGTTCAGCAGTGTGTTGGAGCATTCGAATTCCGACGTGGGTTTGTAATTGGTGTGGATAAAATATCCCACGGCATCGCTCGGTTTGGGTTTGGTGCTTAGCCCGCTTATTCTCACCCAGCGAAACGCGTGGTAATTAAACCTGCTGCAAAAGCTTTGTTTTGGCTTATCATTTAGTACATATTCATCCCGTTGGCTGTAGCTTTGCAGCCGCGAATCGGGCATAATCTTATCACCGTATTCCAGCTTAACTACCTCGCCGGGCTGACCTCCCCGGATATGCAGTTTCAGCCACCCCGAATAATTCCGTCCCATATCGATCTGGTAAACTCCCTTCGGCAGTTCTTTGATAGCCACCGGGTGGAGTATTTCCTGTATGCGATTCGGCTGAACCATTTGCGCCGCCATGACCGGATTTACCGCATTCATAATCCGCACCGACTGCCACTTGGAATCATCCAGACCGACGCTGTTCCAGTCAGCCAGCTCTCTCCGGCCGTCGTAGCGCTCACCGCCGTAACGGTCGGAGAATGCCTGGTCCAGCGGCGTGATCGGGCTGGGATGACATTTCCATGATTCATCGGTTACGATTTGCGTCTTCTGCCCGCTTTTCAGGGTTATATCCGCCTGGGCCCGCACCGGCGGGTTATTATAGATTTCGCCGGGCAGCACCCTGCTATTCCAGCCCCGCCCCAGCCACAGGGCGATGCAATTTTCCCCTTTGACCAGATACTTACGGATATCATGCGTCAAATACAGTGCTCGTTTGGAGTAATCGCTTACCGCCGGCGTGAGCACATAATCATCTACTTTTTCCCCATTGATGTATAGTTCGTAGTAACCCAGCGCGCTGATATAGATTATCGCCCGGCCGGGTTTTTCGGTCAGCGTGAAATTTTTCCGCAGCCAGGGCAGCGGCGGGACATAGTCCTTGGGCTTATCTTCGGGTAGAGCAGCGCATATCCATTGCCCCTGCCAGTCTGACGGTTTCAGCAGACCCATCGTCCAGTGTCCCGGCTTACTCCAGCCGCCGGCTCGGCACTCTTTATCCCAGACTCGCACCTTCCACCAGCACGCCGTTTGGGACGCTAGTTCTTTGCCTTCGTATTCTACGTTAACCGACTGGTCCGAATCTACCTTACCGCAGTCCCACAGGTCCGCCAGGTTTTTTTTAAGATTTTCCTTGCTGCCGGCTACCATGATTTGATAAGCGGTCTGTCTTTGGCCCCGCTGACTGCTCTGGAGCGTCCAGCTCATCCGCGGCTTAGTCGCGTCTATTCCCTGCGGATTAACCAGGTACTCGCATCGCAAATCTACCGCCGTCACCCCTTTACCTGCGATGGTACAGCCGGCCAGACTCACTCCCGCCAGAATCAGCAGTAAACACCCGATATGTTTCATTACCTGACCTCGCCTCGTTTAGATATTATTTCTTTTTTATTATTTGGCACGGTAGGAGGTAACTTTGGTTTTCTGCCGATCGCATTTATATCTATTTTACCAGAAGCCTCTTACAGACAACCGAGCGAGATTTAAAATAGCAATTAATGGTATAGAAATCAAAGCCCATTTTAAATAAATCGCCCCTCTACGATATTTTTAAGGCCCGGAGCATGGATTTTATTGAAATTGGCGGTAATATTCATAAAAAGTGATTCGATTTGTTGTAATTCGATGAGGATTTTGGTATCATAATAGGATTAATAACATTGGTTATATAGTCAGGCGTTTGATGTTTGGAAATGTCGGTTGACAATCCCTTACGCTGATTATAATGGAAAAGTTGGAATTATTTACTTGTCAAATGAACAATTATTGATGCCCCTGGCTCAAATAATACCCCCAAAGGAGAATCGCAATGACATTGCAGAAAGTTTTCCGAAGAATGCGGAGTTTTTCCTCTCATAAGAAAGGTTTCCCGCGAACATCCCAGGCCCAGCGCACCCCGCTATCGCTGCGACTGGAGCAGTTGGAGCCGCGACTGCTTTTGAGTCTGTCCGTGACGGACCTGACCAGCCTGACCGCCCTGCAATTGGCTCAAAGCCTCGTGGGCAGCGGCGTGGCCATCAGTAATGTCAGTTTTACCGGCGCCGACATTGCCGCGGGCAGTTTTACCGGCGGACTGGCTGATGGTTTAGGGATTGACTCCGGGGTGATTCTCAGTTCCGGCAGCATCGCCGGCGCCATTGGACCGAATGATTCCGATAGTACAACTTCCAATAATGGTGAATCAGGTGACTCTCAGCTTGATGCCCTGATTCCGGGATACAGCACCTATGACGCAACGGTGTTGGAATTTGATTTTGTGCCCGTTCAGGGTACTCTGAGTTTCCAGTATGTCTTCACCTCGGAGGAATATAACGAATACGCACCCGGTGGTGAATATTCCGCCAATTATAATGATGTGTTTGGTTTTTTTGTGAACGACCAGAATATCGCTTTTATTCCCGGCACAGTAACGCCGGTAGCCATTAATAATATTAACCAGACCACCAATTCGACCTATTTCAGGAATAATGATCCCAGTAATCTTGGCTCACCCACGCCTTACGCGACGGAGTTTGACGGTTTTACCGCCGTTTTGCAGGCCACCGCCACTGGTCTGACACCTGGTGTGTTATCGCATATTAAGTTAGCCATTGCCGACGCCGGCGATTCTTCTTTGGATTCGGCGGTGTTCCTGGCGGGCGGCAGTTTCGTCAGTGGGCAGGCGGATGTCTCAATCGTCAAGACGGCCTCCCAATCGTCGGTCGCGGCGGGCGGGGCTTTCTCTTATACCCTGACGGTGGCCAACACCAGCGGCACCACCCCAGCCACCGGCGTGGTCGTCAGCGATCTGTTCCCCAGCGGTATTAACTACGTCTCCTCCAGCAGTTCGCAGGGAACCACCAGTGTTACCAGCGGCACGCTGACCGCGGCACTGGGAACCCTCGCCGTCGGCGGCAGCGCCACAGTGACCATCAACGCCACCGCCAGCACCAGCTCGGCGATTGTCAACCAGGCCTCGGTCACCTCCAACGAATATGATCCCAACTTAAACAATAACACCTCGACCGTATCCGTCAATTCCGCGTCCTCAGCGGATTCGATTTCGGGCGTGAAGTTTATCGACCTCAACGGCAACGGCGTCCGCGACGGCGGGCTGATCCAGGGTACCGATCCCGACGCTATTTTCATCATTGACGTTTCCGGCAGCACCTCCTCTGGTTTTCAGGGTACTCCCGTGGGCGATCAGAACAGCGACGGCATAGCGGACACGATCCTCGATGCGGAAATCGCCGGTTTCATTGCCCTCAATGATCAGCTCATCGCTCAGGGTTTTGGCGCCACCGGCAAAGTTGCGATTGTCGCCTTTTCCTCCAGCGCCACCGCGCTGGATATGAATTCCGCCCTCGCGGGAACGCAGTATTACACTACCCCGACTGCCGATACCAACGGCAATGGCGTGTATGATGTGATTGATAAACTAAAGGCCCTGACCGCTTCGGGTGCTACGGATTATCAGGATGCCTTCCAGAAGGCGATTACCGCCTATAGTGCCATCGGGGCCGCCGCCGGAAACGGCAACGTCATTTTCCTCTCCGACGGCGAGCCGAACGACCCGTCGAGCAGTTATTCGGAATATACCGATGAGGTCGCCACCCTCAAGGCCGCCGGCGCCAATGTGCGGGCGTTTGGGGTGGGGACCGGCGCTGCCCTGCCGCCGTTGCAGCAGATTGACGCCGGCGCCCAAATCTTCACCTCCACCAACGAGTTGCTCAGCGTCTTTAGTGGTGCGGGAACCGGTGGGGGAACCAGCTACACTGAACCCGTCATGGCCGGTGTTACCATTTATCTCGACACCAACAACAACGGCGTGCTGAACAGCAATGAACCTTCCACGATTACCGCTTCCGACGGCAGTTTTTCTTTCACAGGTTTGACGGTTGGCCAGACGTATATCGTTCGCGAGGTGGTCCCTGTCGGTTATACGCAGACCTCAGGACCCTACACTATCGTTTTTGGCACGACGCCCTCCGAGAGTCTGACCATCGGCAATATGCCCATTGCGACGACGGCGGATGACTTTACCATATCCGGCTGGAAGTTTAACGACCTCGACGGCGACGGCCTTCGCGATCCCGGTGAACCGGGACTGGAGAACTGGGAGATTTTCCTCGACTCCAACGCCGACGGCACCAGGCAGGATTGGGAGGAATATACCCTGACGGATGAAGACGGCTATTTTGAGTTTACGGATCTGGACAGCGCCACCTACCGGGTAGCCGAAGTGGTCCAGACCGCGGACTGGTATCAGACGTATCCCGGCAGTCCCAACTTCCCCGCGTGGCACACGGTGACCATCAGTGCCAGCCAGGGCTGGCTTTATGTCAAGGATCTCCTTTTTGGCAATCACGAGAAAGCACCTTCGAATATTTCTTCGGAAGTGATTTCGGGTACGAAGTTCGACGATCTCAACGGCAACGGCGTTCGTGACGGCGGGCTGATTCAGGGTACCGATCCCGACGCGGTGTTTATCATCGACATTTCCGGCAGCACGACCAACAGCTTTATTGGCACCCCGGTGGGTGACCTCAACGGCAGCGGCGGGCCGAACACCATCCTTGATGCCGAGATCGCCGGTTTTATTGCCCTCAATCAGCAGTTGATTGTGCAGGGATTTGGCAATACCGCCCATGTGGCCATTGTCGCCTTCTCCAGTGCTGCTTCCAATCTTGATATGGACCCGGTCGCTTCGGGCGTGCAGTATTACACCACTCCGCTGGCGGACAAGAACAACAATAGCGTTCTGGATGTCGAGGAAGTCCTCAAGGCCCTCGCTTCCACGGGCGGTACGGATTACGAGCAAGCCCTCCAGGCCGCCATTACCGCCTACAGTCACCTGGCCACTTCTGCTGGCAACGGCAACGTGATTTTCCTTTCCGACGGTGAGCCCAACTATCAGAATTATACCGATGATGTCACCGCACTCAAAGCCACCGGCGCCAATGTCCGGGCGTTCGGCGTGGGAACCGGCGCCACCCTCAGCACCCTCCAGCAGATCGACACCGGCGCACAAATTTTTACTTCGACCAATGAGCTTCTCAATGTATTTTCCGGTGCGGGCACCGGCACCGGCGGTTCCACCACCTTTACCGAGCCGGGCATCGGCGGTATTACCGTTTACCTCGATCTCGACAACGATGGCGTCCGCGATTCTGGTGAACCCTATCAGATTACCGCAACTGACGGCTCCTACACCTTCTCCGGTCTGGAGGACGGGGAGACTTATATCATCCGCGAAGAAGTCCCCGCCGGGTATGTGCAGACCTCCGGACCTTATACCGTAACTGTCGGCTCAGACAGCACCTTGAATCTAAATTTTGGAAATATGCAGCAGGAGGAGGAATACCCTGATCTTTTGGCGAAATCGCTGACGCTGACCGGTGGGCCGATTGTGGTGCCCGGCGACAAGCTGACGTTGTCGTTTATTATCTCGAATGTCGGTACGGAGACTGCTGTCGGCCCCGTCAACCTCTACTTTTACGCCTCGACGGACGGCACCTTGGACGCGGGTGATACCCTGATGGGCAGCCTGACCAATCAGAAAATCAACCTGGATCCGGGTGAAGATTCCAAAGCGTATGTTCTGAAGAACTATGTTCTTCCGCCCACCATGCTGCCCGATGATATGACGCTCATCGCCCAGGTCGAACCCGCCGACAGCTCCATCGACGAAATCAACCTCACCAACAACACGACCAGCACGGCCATGAATGTCCGCTGGCGGTTTGGAAGCTGGGATAATGACGGTGACGGCGTGCTCGACCGGAAGAACGTCAAGCTCACCGTCAACGACGCTTCTCAGGTATTATGTACCTTCACCATGAGCGGAGAGGGTTACGGCGAGCTTGACGGGCCGGGTTTCAACCTTATGACCCTCAACAATTCCACTCTGAAATCCAAGGTAGCCGTCAAGACCACCGGCGGCAGCGCCACTATTCAGGATATTACCTGTGACGGCGATTTGGGCGACCTCAAGGCCAGCACCACCAGCCTGGGCGACTCCTTTTCCTCTGTGGGAACCGTCGCCAGTCTGCTTATGAATGACGCTATCGCCAGTGGAAAACAGATTCCCTTCTCTATCGGACCGGCTATTGGTTCGGGCAAGCCCGGCAAGATCGGTTTCCATCAAATTAAAAATGTCACTTTCTCCTCGCAGTCCGCTTTGGATTCGCTGACCTTTGCCGAATGGCTCGATGACGGCGCCGCCGACACTATCACCGCGTTGAGCATCAACAAGCTCGAGGCCAAGGGTGACCAGAAAGGCGGCCTGGACGGCAACTTCATGGCTGACGCGGTAATTTCCGATGTCAGTTCGACCATGTCTGCCCTGACGGTCAACGGTTTGCTGAACGGTTCGGTCCGCACCGCCGGTAGTATCAAAACCGTTAAGCTGGTTGCCGCGGTGGACAGCACGATATTTGCGGGGATCAGCAACAGCGTCACTGGCTTGCCTACCAGCGGCATAACGAACCTGACTGCCTCCATTGGCAGCGTCAAGATGGGCGGCAAGAAGAACATTCAGGACATGACCGGTAATGCTTCCTACGGCAGTCATTCTTATGCCAACACCAACATCAGCGCCCCGAACATGGGTGCCGTTTCACTAATCGGCGTCCAGCGGAACAACAGCGGCCTTGACCACGGACTGGCGGGCGATACCTTCAAATCTATCAAGGTGACTCAGCCGGACAAAAAGAGTTACAGTTGGGACGCCAAGACCAACACTTGGAAGACCAGTCCGGTTGAGACTTGGGGTGATTTTACCGTCAATCTTCTGTGATTTTTGTTCAGGAACAGTTGGAAGCCGGTAAAAATGGCGCGATAGTTCGTGCGGGAGTGTGATTTTCCGGCTTAAACCGTCGGTTTGCGTCACGCGGGCGCAGGGATATTCATTTTTAGCCTTTGCCCGCCCCCGGCGATCTCCAGTTCTGTGTCCCCCGTGTCACCGTGTGAGAAAATTCTTTCTTTTATCTTTCTCCTGTTCGTCTGCTTGCCTCGTCGAAGCTTTAGAGAAGACGGGGTCGCCTGTTCTCGCGCAGCGACGCCTTCTTACTTTCACCCTTCTCGTTATTCTGCAACTTAAACTGCGTTATCCTCTGCTGATACGTTAATCTGTGGTTCCGGTTTTCTCCAGACTTATTTCTCTGGTATTTCATAGACAAAACAAAACAGCCATCCGACACATTCTGACGGGGGCTGAGTTTGTGCGGGCCAGATCCAGCGCGCTTGCGTACCGGCAAATTGAGCCGGACCATCTTCCCACGGCGAATCTCCATATCCGCCAAGGTCGGTAACTGCAACTTTTTGCTGCCATTGGTCTGGATTCGTTAACCAGGAATGGGGAATTTCTTCCGGGCAGGCAAGAACCGTCACCTCGTCTGCATGAGTAGCTATGATACGATTTCCTGATTGTATCGTACCAATCAAGGCAGGACGATTTGCTTTACTGCGTGCTTGAACTACCAGAATATTCTTCTTTTGTCGGGTATATACGGAGACTCGTGGAGACTCCTCCCAGCCGGCATGTTGGAACACCTTCTCGCCATTCATATATATTTCATATTTACCATCGCAGGCAAAGATGATTTCTACCGGCGTTCCCATTTCAGGAGGCGGTTCTGCCTGATGGGTAAGCTGCTGAAATGAATCCGGCTCGATCATTTCTGCGTCAAAAAGTAGCACGCGACCACCGGGAGGACACTGCGATAGAGGAACCAGGCTGCTCCGCTGCCAACGGGAATCAGCCCCTTTTAATAATACGGGTATTTGCTCAGGATTTGAAATCTGATTAGGTATTAGAATTTTCGGCACGAACTTATCAGCCCGGAATTCCTTGGCGACCAATGCTTCCGGTAAACCGTACATATCAGGCCCGTAAAAAACTCGAACCGGTTGATCTTTTATGGGCTCTGCCTGATAAGCTCCGGCAATTTTGATCCGTGTCGGCATCTGTACTTCCAGTTTAAGCTCTCCGGTCCAGTCACAGGAAACATCCGCCCATCCATTTACTGCTTTGCATTTTTTCCCATCTACGCGGATGGCGTCGGCCCAGCCCGGAACACGTAGTTTCAAAATGGTTTTTGCCTGCGATGGCGCTTTCAGCGTCACCTGCCATAAATCGCAGCCCTGTTTCTGAATTGCGGCCGTAATGGTTTGTGCCTCCAGACTGAACTCGGCACTAACCTCTGCCAGCCAGGTAACCCAAAGCGCCTGATTCGATTGCAGAATGGACCAGCGGGCAATATCGCCGAGAATTCCGGTGCCGTGCATCGAACAACACCAGTATGCCTCGGTTCCGAAATGTAAAATCCTGCCGCCGGGGAAGGATTGATTCCCATATTGAAGAGGTGCATAGGTAACATGGCCGAAACCACCGTTCGATAGCTGGTCACTCAACATTTGGTTCCGCAAAACAAATTCCGCCATGTCCAGATATCCGGCTTCCGCCGTCGCCTGCCCAAGCAGCAGGTTCACCCGAATCCAGTCCGCTTCACTGCACCCCTCATCTCGATGGTGATCAAGATCAAATACCTCGGTAACACCACCGGTCGGCAAAAGATATTTATCACGGATGATTTTGCAGCCGGCTATTACCGCGGGAGTAAACTCATCGCTTCCCGTAAAGCGATCAAGATCCAGCATTCCGCGATAAGCGGTCAGCCGACCATGACTATGATGGTGGGCAAATTCCCCGTCGAGCAGGGAAAGGCGGGCAATGTGCCGCGCTTCGTCATAATATTTCTTCTGGCCGGTAATTTCTCCCAGCCCCGCCAAGCCATCTATCAAAGATGGATAACACGTGGTAAAACCGGAAGAATATAAACCGCCTACCTGCGTGAAATTTTCCTCTTTCCCGAAATGTTTACGGGTAGAGATAATGTAGTCCCCCAGCTTCCGGGCCGAGTGTAGTAAAGCCGGATCATTATGATCTCGGCAGTATTCCACCATCGCCAGCAGCATCCGACCGTTTCCCCACAGGATAGGCATATCCTTTTCCTGATCGGGTTGCTTTTCTAGGTCCTGCTCAACCCCAAAGTGCCCATCCGGTTTCTGCAAAGTCGGAATTTCCTTCCTCAATAAGTCGAGAAATGGAATTTCCTGTTTCGTCAGAGCAGCCGAATTATTAAGCGCCCCAAGCATTCGGCCGGAAACATCCCCGCTGTAATTTGTAAACCGGCGTTGCCGATGAAAATTAATATCCGACAGGACAAATTCAATATCATCCAGCGGGGCCGATTGCAAGCGCTGAACGGCATGACTTAGATGTTGTTGAATCTCTCCCTGTACTTCAATTTTATTGCCAAACCGCACCGGTTCAGCACCGTAAAGACTAAATTGCCCATTGAATAATAGAAATGTCATGAAGACAAATAAATGGGAAGTTGTATAATTCTTAAGGCTGCCCTTAAACATAGTTCATTCCTTTGTGGCTTATTTTCATAATTTTATCTGCCCGATTTGGTTACGATATTTATCTCCTCAAATTAACCATTGCTCAGTTTTGTTGATTACTTATGCAATTATAAGATACTAACTTTCGCAGATTATTTTATCATAATTTGCCCTCAAACCTGCCGCGACGGGCGCTAGCACGGCGGGTCGAACATTGCAAAAAAACTATCAAATGGGCCCCAAGGCCCTGTCGATTCATCATGGCTAATGTTGCGCAAGAAAAAGTACGAAAGTACTATAAGATAATACTATAGTTATATCTAGCTTTATTCTAGCCCCGTCAGTTGGTAGGGTGGACCTTCAGGTCCGCGCGAATAATAATCTTTGCCTCCTGCACTGCAGGAGGTTTCTCCCCATCCACCTTTCCCACCTTCTTACTTTCTTACTTTCCCACTTTCCCACTTTCCCACTTCTCGTTATTCTTTCTGCCAATTTTCCGCCAGGGCGGCGAAATCCAGCAGGTTCACCGCCCCGTCGCCCGCGGGCAATGGGGCAATATCAGCCGACGGATTAACTGGTGCTTGCAGCCACTGACTGGCCAATCGCGCCAGATCCTCCAGGTCCACCCTGACCTCCCCGGTGATAGTCGGCGGTTCCAAAACAATATTACTGGTGAATACCTGGGCAAGAGATGCTCCCTCCGGACATACTTCATAATTCGCCCGCCAACTGATGGTAGCGACATTCACCGCCGCCGATCGGTCCACCCGAATCGTAAAGCTATCGCCGCTTATCGCCGATTGCCCCGCCTCTATCATCTCGAACCCAACCGCCGGGTCTATTATTGTCACATTATTGCTGGCCCCCAGCAGTTCCAGATTAATATTGCACCGCGCCTCCGTCCCGTGGTTAGCCAGCCGGACCTTATAGACATAATCGAACAGTGTCCGGTCAATCCGGTTTTTTTCTACCAGGTTATATCCTGCCAGCACCAATCCGCCCTTACTGGTCGCTTCCAGCGTATTGCCATACGCCCCCATATTAATCCTGCCGCCGTCCGGCTCCGGCTCCCGTGAAAAGTCCGAACTGGGATTACCCGCGTCGATGCCGGGTGAATCCCCCCGCAAGTGATAATCACCGCTGGACGCGTCCACCAGACAGGGGTCACTCGCTATATTACCGCCGCCGCTCGCACCCGGATAACAGCTATACGTCGGCATCACACTATTATCTATCACACTGGCTCCATTGTCCCAGATAATACAGTTCGTAACCGTCCCGTCGCAGTCTTTTAGTCCCCCGCCCACGGGTGCCGAGTTATTGGCGATGGTGCAGTTAACGATAGTCCCGTCACAGTTATTCAGCCCGCCGCCGACATTCGTCGCTGAGTTGCCCGCGATAATGCAGTTGCTGATGGTGCCCATGCAACCTGCCAGACCGCCGCCCAGGTCGCCGCTCGTATTGCCCGTGATCCGGCAGTGGCTAATTGAACCGTTAATTCCTTTTATTCCACCGCCCTTATTGGCGCTGGTATTGCCGGTGATATTACAATAACTGATGTTGGCCGATGTCCCAACTCCATGAATCCCTGCCCCGTCCAGTCCCGGCCCGCTCCCGCCGGTAATGGTAAAGCCCCGCAGCTCGCAATCTACCGTCTCCGCACCGGAAAATCTCACCGTCTTATCCACCCCGCCGCCGTCGATAATCGTTGACTGGACGATAGCTGGATCACTCGGGTTAGTGGAAGTAAGAATAATATCCTTGCCGCCAAAATCGATGTTCTCCTGATAGGTCCCCGCAGATACTATTATCGTATCCCCCACCAAGGCCGCATCGATCGCTGCCTGAATCGTGGCGTACTCACCCGGCACCAGACGGTTTTGCGGATTATGTATCGTAAATACGCTGTTACTGCTGTCGCTTCTGGTCTGGTCACCGGCGTCACTTATCCTCACCAGGCATTGATTAGTACTTACCTGTGGTACCGTCCAATCGTACGAACCCGTGTTCTCAACCGTATCAATATAGTTCCACTCCAGCCCGTTGTTGGTGGAATATTCGATCTTTACTGGCGGTATATTTATGAATCCGATTTCTGCCCACCGAATTTTCCGTGTCTTTCCGCTCGGCCAGACCTCCCCTCCATTGGGTACTACTAAAAATATAGAACCTTCCTTAATCTTTAAAGCCAGTCCTTGAATGCTTCCTGCGGCAATAGCCACGAAGTTTTGCCCAACAGGCGTGTTTGTTTGACCATAATCATTACGCCCCCAGCCCACAATCGAGCCGTCCCACTTCAGGGCCAGACTGTGATATTCACCTGCGGCAATGGCTATATAGTCGTGACCTTCTGGTGGCGTAGCTTGACCATAATAGTTCCAGCCCCAGCCGACAATCGAGCCATCCGATCTCAGCGCCAAGCTGTGATTACCACCTGCCGCAATAGCCATGTATTCATTACCTGCCGGCGGTGTGACTTGGCCATAATCATTTCTGCCCCAGCCGACAATCGATCCGTCTGTCTTTAGCGTCAGACCGTGTTCATATCCTGCCGCAATCGCTATGTATTCATTTCCTGTCGGTGGGGTGGATTGACCATAAGAGTTATTCCCCCAACCGACAATCGAGCCGTCCACCTTCAGTGCCAAGCTGTGCAACCGGCCTGCCGCAATCGCAATGTATTCATTGCCTGTCGGCGGCGTGGCCTGACCAGAAGCGTTATATCCCCACCCGACAATTGTGCCGTCCGATTTCAGTGCCAGGCTGTGACACCAACCTGCCGCAACAGCCACATAGTCATTCCCCGCCGGCGGCCTGGCTTGACCGAAATCAAGAATATCAAACTGATTACGATTATAATTAAGCCAGCCGACAATTGACCCGTCCGACTTCAAGACCAGGCTATGCGTCATACCTGCCGCAACGGCCTCCAATTCATCGCCCCTCGGCGGATTAGCACAACCATAACTATTAAACCCCCAGCCGACAATTGTGCCGTCCGACTTCAGCGCCAGGTTGTGGCCTGCTCCTGCCGTGATCGCCACGTAATCTTGCCCTGCTGGCGGTGTAGCTTGACCAAAAGTATTATCTCCCCAGCCGACAATCGATCCGTCTGATTTCAGGGCTATACTGTGATACCATCCTGCCGCAATGGACACAAAGTCTCCGCCTGCCGGCGGTGTAGTTTGACCAAAATGGTTCCAACCCCATCCGATAATCGAGCCATCTGACTTCAGAGCCAGACCGTGATACCCACCTGCCGCAATAGCCACATAGTTGTTGCCTCCCGGCGGTGTAGCTTGTCCATAATAGTTATACCCCCAACCGACAATTGAGCCATCCGACTTCAGGGCCAGACTGTGAGAACCTCCTGCGGCAATGGCAATAAAGTTATTGCCTGTCGGCGGTGTAGCCTGACCATAAGAGTTATTCCCCCAGCCGACAATCGATCCGTCTGACTTAAGCGCCAATCCATGACTATTACCTGCAGAAATCGCAACATAATTATTGCCTGCCGGTGGGTTGGTTTGGCCACTACGATTATCTCCCCATCCGACAATCGAGCCATCCGATTTCAAAGCAAGATTATATTCCCTACCTATCGCAATCGCCACAAAGTCTGCCCCTGCCGGCGGTTTAGCTTGACCATAGTAGTTATCTCCCCAGCCGACAATTGAGCCATCCGACATTAAGGCTAAGTTATGATTGGTACCTGCAGCTATTGCCGCAAAGTTATTATTGCTTAATTGTTCTGAATCAAGATGATATTGTCCCCACCCTACCACCGCTCCGGCAAAAACAATAGATGTGCCGAATAACAACAAACCGGCCCCAGCCACTAGTATCGCCGCCTTTGCGTATCTTATCGGCATAGCTTCATCTCCCGGATTATTATTGATTAGTATAATTTAAATACCCGTAAAATTCAAGCAAAATCGCCTCTCCTTTGGGGCATTTTATCATTTCCTGATTCGGATTTAGATATTCGAATTTCCGAATGGATTCGCGTTCTTAGCGTCCACCTGTTGCGACCTGACGTGACCTGCCGCGACCTGCCGCGACGGGCGAAGCACGGCGGGCGGGCGCTGGCATGGCGGGCGGGCGCAGGCACGGCGGGCGGGCGCGGGCACGGCGGGCGGGCGAAGCACGGCGAGTTAGCGGTTAAAATAAATTATGTAAATCTTGTTATCCTTTCGAAAAATATCTTATTTCTTGACGGGGAAAAAAGATTAAATTACCCTTGGGAATCAGTATTTTGCGTATTAAATGCGTCGATTTGCGTCACAATTGCGCAGGAATTCGCCGGTTTTCGCCATCTTTCGCCGCTTTTTTCACCGAAAAAACCGTTTTTAACCAACCAATACCCCTGTTATTTCACGAGTTTTTTGGATTCTTTAATTTGGCAGTAAATGTCTTTTACGTATGACATTGCAAATTATTACCCAGCCGGTATAATGCCGCTTTAGTAATCTGCCAAACGCTGTTTAGGCCGAGGCGGATCACCGGGAAGGTGCTTAAGCTATGTTCTGGCTATGATTTATCACGCTAAACTTTAAGTTCAGGAAGGCCCGCTTATGAAACGATTACCTGTCATCTACAGTTGTTCGATATTATTAATGCTAATTACCGGCTGCAGTCGGGTTTATCAGTCACCTATTACAGTAACATGTCCTGCCATTTCTTCGGAGAAGATCGCCCAGCTCCCGCCGGACCTGCAGGAAGTCCAGCAATTACTCACGGACGAGCGGCCCCGCAAAGCGCAAATGTCGGCTGAGAAATGGGCTAAGGATAATCCCAACTCATCCTTTCTGGACTATGCCCTTTTCTTCCAGGCTGAAGGCCTTTTCGGCCAACGGCTTTATTACCAATCATTTAATGCGTATGAAAAACTGCTGGAAAAATATCCCGCTACGGACCTTTTTGCCCCCGCCCTTTACCGGGAGGTGAAGATCGCTACGCTGTTTCTCGGCGGCACCAAGCGGAAGATATGGAAGACCATCCCCATCAGGGCTACGACCGACGGCGAAGAGATGCTGGAACGGGTGGTGGAGCATTGGCCGGGGTCGGAGCTGGCGGCGACGGTCCTGATGATACAGGGTGATTATTACTACGCTACCAGCCGATATCCCGAAGCCCAGCAGACCTATCAGACCATTGTGGATTATTACTCATCGTCGCAGTACTATGAGCCTGCCTTCTTCCGCAGCGCGGAGGCAACCTATGCCCAGTACGAAGGTTACAAATACGACACCAGTTGCCTGGCCAACGCCCGGGTCCGCTACGAGCAATATCGCCTGCGCTTCCCGGAGCTCGCCCGGCAGAAAGATGTTGATCAAACCATAGCCGAGATCCAGGATCTACAGGTCGAAAAAGAATACCAAATCGCTCAGTTTTACAAGCGTACCGGCGAGACAGCGACGGCCCGCTATTACTGGACCCGCATCAATACCAATCAGCCCGAAAGTAAGTGGGCCCAGCTTTCCCGCAAGATGCTGGAAAAAACCACACCCGCGGCGGAGGTGAATAATTAATAAAAACTCGCGGAACAAGAGGGTTATTTTCAAGGATACTTGCATATTAAAAATCAAAAAGCAAAAACTCGCCTCGCTCCGCTCTCGCCTAGCTTTGCAACGGCGAAGCTGGCGTTGAAGCGGGTCACATACACCTTTATTATATTCAAAAATCTTTTTGTCCATTTTTGATACGTCCATCCCAAGGCATCGCAAAAAGTGAATTGAACAAAGCGATTGGCAAGTACTCACCGTTCTGCTATACTATTCGAAGTTGTCTGGTTTAATGAGCGTTTTTGCGAATGGAAGGATTGTAACGATGCAGACAGGAACCTTGATTCATCTTGTTTGGTCATTAAGGAAAATCTTTCCGGTGATGCTTGTCTTGCTCCTGGTATTTCTTGATGGTGGTTGTGCAAATGTGCGTGTAACAGATCCCTCCCGGACAGCCACGGAACAGTTTCTGCTGTCGCAGGCAGCGGTTGAGGCAGTGACCCCTCTGTCATTTGAAGTAATGCATGGGCGCAAGGTTTTTGTTGATTCCAGCTATTTTGCCCCCGTGGAGAAGGAATTTATGCTGGGTGAATTAAGAGCCAAGTTATTGAATTCAGGAGTCCAGGTAGTTGGCAAACAAGAAGAAGCTCAAATCATTATCGAGGTTCGCAGTAGCGGGGTGGGCATTGATCGCTACGAGAGTCTTTTTGGAATACCCGCCCTTTCGGCGCCGTCGGGGGCAACTTCCGCAGCAAGCGGTACTCCCATGGCCACCTTGATTACCCCGGAGCTGGCGATCAGCAAAAAAATCAAGCAAGTAGGCTTTGCCAGCGTTGCCTATGTGGCTTATTGGTCAGATACCGGTGAGGTGGTGTCCAGCTCCGGACCCACCATTGGAAAAACCTATCGGGAAGACTGGTGGTTTCTGGGCTTCGGACCGAAAAGCGTCGGCAATATCCCACCCGTGGATCATGAAATCGAATAATTTTCATCCCGAGTGAAATATCGCTCTGACTTTTCCCGGAGTAACCGCATTTTATTTTAAGGAATGGATAGATTATGAAACGCTGGTGCTTTCGGATTATTCTAGTTCTTATAATACTTATATTGGTTTTGACGGGGGTTATTCAGTTGATACTATGGACGGATTGGCCCCGTCGGCGAATATTGGATACTCTCAGCACACAATTGGGTATGGAATTGAAGGCGAGTTCGTTATCTACCGGCTGGACGGGAACAACTAAAATTGAAAATCTTGTAGTCAAACTACCACACGAGGAGAAAGCTTTTCTTACTATTCCAGAAATACACTTGTCGCATAGCTGCCTTCCCCGGATGCTTCTAAACCAATCCGTAGTATTGGATTCGATTCAGATATATTATCCCGCCGTGGATCTAAGGCAAGATCAAAGTGGTCATTGGAATGCCCAGGATGTGGTAACTCTGATCACTGAAATTAGCCGGTCCAACGCCAAACGATTATCAGATCTCACATTACCGGACCTGGAAATAAGGGAGGGAAATATTACGATTACGGATCGTAATGATAAAGTTACCCCAATAGGCTCTTTGAGATTAGACGGCAAATGCAAAAGACCTCCGGCCTGGTGGTTTGAGTTGGCAGTGCCGGATAAGATTCATCTAGAAGGTGAAATAGGGGTTTCGGCAGTTCACGCCCACAAGATTGTGATTAAAGTTGAACGAGGCGCGGAGTTCCTCGGAACCGGCATAACTGGTGAAACCGCGCCCTTAAATCCGCCCGGCCAAATCGATGGCCAGGCTACCATTTCATTGAATAATTGGCTCCTTAGTAGTTCGCAACTGAGCTGGCAGAACATCGATCTCGCTATACTAGGTGATTGGTGGCCGATACTGGATGGCTTGACAGGAAGGTCAGCAGGAATCCTGACCGCCCAGCCAGCCGACCAGCAGCGACCACTGGGACCGCTTTATATTCAAGCCCAGTCAGACCTGTCGGATGCTGCAATAAATGGGGCGCAACTAGGAAGCTGCGAAGTAGTAGCTTATGCCGGCGAAGATCGTTTAATAATAAAACAATTAATGCTTGAAATGGCGGAAGGTATCATTAGAGCTCGGGCCACTTTTTCCCGACATGACGGCGAACTGTTCACTTATATGAACTGCAACTTTAAACATCTTGACCTGGACCAGCTTGTGCATATGTTTCAGCCTCAAGCCAACAAAGTTGCCGGCTGTCTGACAGGAAGTGGATCGGTAGTTTTTTCCCGCGATCTTAAACGTTTGACGGGCAATGCCGATTTTCAGCTTAGTGAAACCGATCTTGTGAACAACTTTGTAATTGCCACTTTATACAACAGCTTAAACTTGAAGTTTGATCAAGCACAGCTTACGGGCGTAGGGCGGATTAGCTTACGAGCCGAGGGGGCAATATTACATATTCCCAGTTTCTACTATTTTAATCGAGGAGTTGAGGTTCGCGGAGCCGGAGTCATTAAAGATATAAGCCTGGGATTAGCCAGTCCCATAGAAGGATATGCGATCGGTTCTACTCGTCCTCTTAAGGGGATGCGCTTACCTGGTGTGGAAGAATTGGATAAGTTAATGTCATTCCTGCAAAAAAGTGTGGCTTCGGTAAAAATTGAAGGCACCTTGGCTAAGCCAGTAGCGAAAGTTGTTCCCTTTCCTGAAGTCAGTTCATCGATACGGCGACTTCTCTGGGGGCAACTGCGCGAATAATAATCTCGCAAGGCAAATTGACGTTTTGTGAGAATTTGGAATGATGACCGGTGAGAGACACCATGGCCTGGCAGCAAAAAACCGGATTGACCGGACACTGTTCGATTCTGTTTATAAGGTCCGGCAGGCAAAATAAGTGTTCAAAGTTCAACGTTTAAAGTTCAACGACAAAAGCGAATGCCATAAATTATTTAGGCCAGAGGATGCCGGAGGGAGTGATGGTAAGATAGCCCACGGTATGCAGGCCAATGGCGATTACGCCGTGGGCGTGAACAGCAATGGCTAACGCACCCCAACCCCAGTAACCCAAGGCACAGCCGCCCACGACAAAGCCACCCACACTAATCCCACCCAAGGCAAAAAGCCCGCCGGCTAAACCGGCGACACTAATCAAACCAAAACCAATACCGCCGACCACCACAAAGCCGGTAGCCAGACCACCCAAAGCAAAAAAACCAACAGCGATGTCGCCGATAGCAATAAAGCCTTTGGCAATGCCGGGAGAGCGCAGGCCACCCCGGCAGATGTGGATGAAGGGGATGCCGAAAAGCGTAAGCTTGCTGCGGTACTCAAAGCCGACCAGTTGACGGTTGACGGCCAGGCGCAGGCGAGGCTGATCCTCCGGCGGATACTGAGTCTGGATTTTAATCATGATTAATCAACTCCACAGACTCATTATAACTGGGAATTTCCCCAAAGCCAGCGGCGAGTGAAGGAAAAATTCGGCATTAAAAGCAAGGTTATGGTAAAGCCGCTGGCCAGGGTGCAGACGGCAGCGGCTAAATGCAGAAAAAGGGAGCCAATGGCGGCGGCGGCAATGAAAAGGGCGGCGAGTCCGGCAAATAAGGCAAATAATAAAAATGTGGCGGTCGGCTGATTAGCAAAATAGCCGGCGGCAACCAGGCGACGGCAGAGAATCCGGCCAAAAAGCAAAACCAAGGCGGCAAGCAGGATTAAAATCAGCCGATAGGGTAAGGAAAGGGCGGGAATGGGAAAAGCGGCGCCAGGTGTGCCCGGCTGACGGGACAAGGCGGTAAGCTGCTGGAGCAGCTCCGGCGGAATCTGGGTGGGGGGGATAATCTGGTTCGGCTGATCGGACGGCTGGGCTGGGGGCGGGGGTGAAGTCGGCTCCTGACAAAAGGCGGGTGAGGGAACCAGGCAAAATACCAGAACGGCTAAAAACAAATATCGAACTCTAGCCGGTTGTTGGAGGAAATTATACATAATAACTTAAACTGACTGATGGACGGCCTAAAAATTAAAAGTTAAAAAGGAAAAGTTAAAAATTACATGTAAAAGTTTAAAATTACTCCTTACTCAAAAGTTAAATCAGTCAAGAACGCAAAAGTCGTTATAGAAGGGCCAGACTAAGCCGCTAGGTTCGCAGACGTATATCTTCAGTCGGCCCCGGCCGGGAGTTCTGGCGGTGAGGATGATGGTTTGAGTCTCGTTTGACGGAGGGAGGGCGGGTTTCGGCGGGGACTGGAGCTGGGCGGGGTCAGGCAGGGCGGCGCAGCGGACACTAAAGGGTCGGTCTTTCTCCCGCGGGGTAATAGTAAGAGTTATATTAGCACCAACGACGGCCTTTTCCGGGGAAAGGGCGACGTCATAAGGAGCGGTCTCCCACAGGCGTACGGTAGAGGCGATGACGACCTTGTCGATAAGCTTGGCAACATAGGTTAAGGTGGAACGGGCTTTATCGTCCGCTGAGGTGATATGGGCGTGGGCTAAAACATTCTTCCGCACGAAATAAATGTCATGGTCGGTGTGGAAAGAGGCGTCGCCGATTTTGTCATTGGGGTCGGATTTGGGCGGTTTTAGCGGCAGGGGAGCGAGAACGTCAGCCAGGGCAAGCTGGGACTCGGCAGGGCTGGGATAGACAGCTAGTTTCACGCTGTCCTCAAAAGAGTTATATGACCAGCGGTAAGCAGAACCCTCCAAACTAAGCTCGGATTTATCAACAAGCTCGAGTTTAAAGACCGGCAGCTTCTGGGGCCAGGGGATGGGGGCGAGCGGTTTAGACTTTTTGGGCAAGGCGAGAAAATCAAGGTAGCGGAGGATTTCTTTTCGGCCGAGGGTGAAGGCGGCAAATTTTTCATACTCCTTTTCCTGCTCTTGCGGATCGGCGGACGCCGGAGCGTTTTTTTGCGGGGTGGAGTGTTTCCGGGCAGGGGGATCGGCCTGGGCGGATAAGCAAAAGTAAGAGCAGGTAAGGAAATTGGCTGTCAGAAGCAGCAGGAAAAATTTCAAGGATTTCATAAATTGAACCAACAGCATAACATATACAAAAATACAACAGTAAAGCCTGGTAATCAATAATATTATCCAGAGAATAATAGCTGTAATAATGGTGAAAGGGGGGAAATTGGGCGGGCAAGAGAGGCTTTTACGGGGATGAAGGGCGGCAGTTAATGTTTGACCCGGCGGGAGAGTTGTGATAAATTACCTATTTTGTTGAGTGAGCAGTCGGCGCTGCGCGAGAACAGGTGAGCAGGGGATCCCGTCTCCGCTAAAGCTTCGACGAGGCAAGCAGGTGAACAGGTGAAAGATAAAAAGGTGTGAAGGTGAGAAAGTGGGAAAGTAAGAAAGAATCATAAGGGGCGAGTTTCGATAAAAAAACTGCGAAAGATAACTTGAAGGTTGCTTATGAATATTTGTGTGGTAGGGCTACAGTGGGGAGATGAGGGCAAAGGGAAGATCGTCGATCTGCTCAGCGAATCGGCGGATGTGGTGGTACGGTACAGCGGCGGAGCAAACGCCGGTCATACGGTACAGCGGGACAGCAAAGAAAAAACGTTTGCCCTGCACCTGCTGCCCAGCGGGATACTACGGGAAAAAATAAGGTGCGTTATCGCCAACGGCGTAGCCCTGGACGCCGAGGTGCTGCTGGATGAGCTGGCGGAACTGGAGACGCGGGGGATAAAAGTGGGAGATAATCTGCGGATTGCAGGCAGGGCACATTTGGTGATGGATTATCACAAGAAACAGGACCGGCTCAGCGAGGCGGCGCTGGGTAAAGCCAAGCTCGGTACGACCATCCGGGGGATCGGGCCATGCTATAGCGATAAGGCGATGCGGAGCACAGCGGTGCGGGCGGCGGATTTGCTGGATCTGGAGCGGCTGAAAGAAAAACTGCGGGTGATTGTGGAAGGCAAAAACAAGATGTTCGCGGCACTGTACCAGGATAGCGAGCCGTTGAAATCGGAATATTTGTTTGAAAAGTGCCGGCTGTGGGCAGAGGCGCTGGGGCCGATGATAACCGATACCACGGCACTATTACATGAAGCGTGGGGCCAGGGCAAGCGGATTTTGTTCGAGGGGGCGCAGGGTACACTATTAGACCTGGATCATGGGACGTTTCCCTACGTGACGTCGAGCAATTCCAGCGCGGTGGGACTGTCGGCGGGAACGGGGATACCAGCTAAAGCAGTAGATCGATTCCTGGGAGTGGTGAAGGCTTACAGCACGCGGGTGGGAGCGGGACCGTTCCCCACGGAACAGGATAACGAGATCGGCGAGTATATCCGTAATAAAGGACATGAGTACGGGACGACGACCGGTCGGCCCCGGCGGTGCGGCTGGTTCGACGCGGTATGCGTGGATTACAGCATCAAGGTCGGCGGAATCGACGAGATCGCCCTGCAGCATCTGGATACCATGAGCGGATTAAAGGAACTGAAAATCTGCACGGGATACAGGTATAAAGGTAAAAAGCTCGATTTCTTCCCGGCGGAGGCAGAGGTCTTGCAGCAGGTGGAGTGCGAATATGAGAGGCTGGGCGGATTCGAAGAGGATATAACGCAAGCTAAAGATTTCACGGAGCTGCCGGCAGCAGCACGCGAATATGTCGAGCGGCTGGAAGAGATTCTCGGCCGGCCGATTAGGTATGTGGGGGTGGGCAGAGGGCGAGGGCAGACATTAACAAGGTAAAAAGTTAAAAGTTAAAAGGGAAAAGTTAAAAATTATCTGTATTGGGATTTTAACATAAGTAAAAAAAGATAGGCAGATATGGCGGAAGAGGCAAATCAAGAGCTGCATCCGATATTGGGGATACCGTGGCAAAAGATGCCGCGGCATGTGGCGATAATCATGGACGGCAACGGGCGGTGGGCCCAGCAGCGCGGGCTGCCGCGGCTGGAAGGTCACAGCAGCGGTAGTAACTCGGTCCGCAGCACGGTAACGGAGTCGGCGCGACTGGGAATCGAGTGTCTGACGCTGTATTCGTTCAGTACGGAAAACTGGAAACGGCCGGCGGAAGAGGTAAAAGGACTGATGGACCTGTACGCCCAGTACCTGGTGGAAGAACGGCCGACAATCGCAGAACATGATATCCGGGTGCGACACCTGGGAACAGAAGAAGGGCTGCCGCAGTACGTACTGCGGGAACTGCGCGAGACGGTAAGGCTCAGTCAAAATAACGGGGGAATGATACTGTGTCTGGCGCTTAATTACTCGGGCAGGGCGGAACTGACGCGGGCAATCAGGAAGATGGTGGACGACGCGGCACGCGGCGAACTAAAGGTAAACGCGGTTAATGAGCAGATAATCAGTAAATATCTGGATACGGCGGGACTGCCGGACCCGGACCTGTTGGTGCGGACGGCGGGAGAGCGGCGAATCAGTAATTTTCTGCTGTGGCAGATATCTTATACGGAACTGTATGTGACGGAAGTATTATGGCCGGATTTCTCCAGGGAAGTGTTATACGAGGCGATAAAAGAATATGCCCGGCGGAACCGGCGATTCGGGGGGCTAAAACCGAACAAATCATATAAAGCATAGTCGGATGTGAGTACCGGCGTGCGGTTGCTGTAAAGCAAGTTTCGATAAAAAAGCGGCAAAAGAAAACAGATATGATAATTCAGTCGACGGTGGCACGGCGGGTGTTTTTCGGCAGTATAATGACAGCGGCGATAGTACTGCTGGTGCTGGGCGAAGGCTGGCTGGTATGCAAAGGGTATTTCGGCAGTGGGGGGCAGATGAGAGGGGTGGGATTTGGGACACTGATGGCGGTTTTTGTGGTAGCCGGCTGTCGGGAGCTGGTCGCAATCGCCCGGGCCAAAGGATTAAATCCCTCGGGGTGGCTTATGGGAGCCGGGGCGGTCATGATCGTAATGCAGCCATTCTGGACGCCGGGCAAATGGGGGATCTTAGCGGCAGGGGCGGTGCTAATGGGGGCGGTAATGGCAGGGGGCGTGGTCCAGGCGAAAAGGCAAGGTACGGAAAAGACCCTGGGGAATCTGGGCAGCCTATGCCTGGGGATGGTATATCTGGGGTTTGGCGGGTGGTTTATCGTGGGACTGCGACTATTAGGAGAGCAGCAGGCGGGAGTCTGGGGGCAAACGCGGGTGGTACTCTTATTCCTGGCCTGCGTAAAGTGTTCTGATATAGGGGCTTACTTCACGGGCCGATTTCTGGGCCGACATAAAATGGTGCCCTCAATAAGCCCGGGCAAGACTTGGGAGGGATTTGGCGGCGGAATAGGGCTGGCGGTAATTGCGGCATCGATTTTCGCCGGGTTTTTTGATATAATAAACTATTGGGAGACTATATTATTCGGTATCGTGATGGCGGTCAGCGGGCAACTGGGCGATCTGCTGGAGTCGATGCTTAAACGAGACGCCGGCAGCAAAGATTCGGCGAAATTAGTGCCGGAATTCGGCGGCATATTGGATATAATAGATTCGCCGATAATCGCGGCACCCATAGCTTATTTCTTGCTAAACCTATATGGCAATTTATAGAAAATCGGGAAAATGGGAGGAATAAAAAGGACCGTTGGAACTGACATTAACACTGGAAGACCCTGAGAATCGCCTACAGTTGTTCGGGGCGGGCGATGCCAACCTGCGTTTAATACGCCAGATATGTGAGGTAAACCTCACCGCGCGGGACGGGCGAGTGAAACTGACCGGCAAAAAGGAGTCGGTGACCAAGGCGGCGGAACTGCTGGAAATGATGCAGCAGCGGCTTAAGGCAGGGCAGCATATCAGCGAGAAAGAGATGATTGACCTGGCCAGCCCAAAGGCGGTAAAATCCGCCGGCCGACATGAGGGGACCAAAATCCAGGTGTATATGCCGGGCAGAAGCATAGAGCCGCGAACGGCCGGTCAGGAAAAATATATCAAGGCAATCGAGACGAACGATATGGTATTCTGCACGGGACCGGCAGGGACAGGCAAGACCTATCTGGCGGTGGCGTGGGCGGTCTCCATGCTCAAACAAAACCAAATCCGCCGAATCGTGCTGGCCCGGCCGGCAGTGGAAGCAGGAGAAAAACTGGGATTCCTGCCGGGCGATATGCAGGCAAAAGTAAATCCCTATCTTCGGCCGTTGTTCGACGCCCTGGGCGATATGATGGAATATACGCAAGTCAAACAGTTTATGTATAACGATATCATCGAAGTGGTGCCGCTGGCGTTCATGCGGGGCAGAACCCTTAACGATTCCGCGGTGATCCTCGACGAGGCGCAAAATACCAGCGTGGGCCAAATGCTGATGTTTCTGACCCGACTGGGCAATCATTCGAAGATGATAATCACCGGCGATGACAGCCAAATCGATCTGGAGGAAGGGCAGAAGTCCGGGCTGATAGACGCTATGAAAAGGCTAAAAGGTATTAAGGGCATCGGCATGGTGCGGCTCAGTGAGGCAGATATCGTCCGTCATCGGCTGGTGCAGAATATCGTCAAGGCCTACGAAAATAACAGTAAGAAAAAAGGTACATGAATAAAAACCTCAAGAAATCACGACGGGTAGAGACCCGGCGGGTTATCGAGGGCCAACTGGCGGCGAAACGGCAGCGGTTCTACGAGACGGGCGCGCCGGGATTTATCCTGATGCTGCTGCTGTTTGTCATCCTGGCGAGTTTCATACTGAGCAGCGGCAGACTGCCGGAGGTGCCGGTGGAGATCGAGCCGGGATACCGACAGCAAATCCGACCAATGGCGGTAGATGCCGCCCTTCTATTGATAATGAGTATCCCGCTGGGTCTGTACATCGCGGCGTATAAACCGCGGATCGTCAAAAACCATTTGCGGGGCGGGGTGCTGCTGGGTGTGCTACTGCTGATGTTCACCTTGATCCGCCTGGGAGTGCTGAATCATTTTTCGCCCTACCTGCTGGTGGTGCCGGTGATGATTACCGGAATAATGATAACCATAGCCTATACCCAGCGATTTGCCCTGGGAGTCAGCTCCTTTCTGGTCTTGACAGGAATACTCACCTTGTCAGACAGGCCCATTTCATTCCAGGAAGGGCTGGGCGTACTGTTGTCGGCGGGCAGCGGGATGGTGATCGCGGTTTTATTTCTGAAAGAAATCCGCACCCGCAGCAAATTAATCGAAGTCAGCGCCATAGCGGCGATAATGGTGTTTGTCGTTATCGTCATCCTGGGCTTGTGGCAGGACAGCTTGTGGGGGGCAATAATCATAAACGGGGCGTGGGGAGCAGGCGGGTCACTGGCGGTGGGATTTCTCATGCAGGGCCTGCTGCCGGTGGTGGAAAAAGTGTTTCGCACGGCGACCAGTATGACGCTGCTGGATTACGGGGAAGCGACCAAGCCCCTGCTGAAGCGGCTGGCGGTGGAAGCACCGGGTACCTTTAATCACAGTTGGCAGATCGGCATGCTCGCGGAAGCGGCGGCAGAGGCAATCTCCGTCAATGGACTGCTGTGCCGAGTGGGCAGCTATTACCATGACGTCGGGAAAATCAATAAACCCCGGTATTTTGTGGAAAATCAGGCGGAAAGCGTCAGTCTGCATAAAGAGCTTTCACCCACCATGAGCCGAATGATTATTGTCGGTCATGTCAAAGACGGAGTGGAGCTGATGCGTGAGTATAAAATACCCAGGGTGCTGCATCAGTTCGTCGCGACGCACCACGGAACGACACTGGTGGAATATTTTTACCACGAGGCGGCGAAGAAGGAATCGGATCCGGATCTCAGCGCGATGGAGCTGGAGTTTCGCTACCCCGGCCCCAAGCCCGCCAGCAAAGAGTCGGCTATCGTCATGCTGGCGGACGCGGTGGAAGGGGCGACGCGGGCGATGCAGGAACCCACGCCGAATCGGATAGAAACGGTGGTCCATAATATGGCGATGAAACGCCTGCTGGACGGCCAGTTCGACGAATGCGACCTGACGATGAAGGAATTACACCTCATCGAAGAAAGCCTGGTCAAAAGTCTGTGCGGCATGTACCATGCCCGCATCGTATATCCCCAGCAGGACAAACTGCTGAAAAGCAAAGCAAAGGTTCCTTAACCGGTGAAAAAAATAAGTATCGCGATAACCAATCAACAGCAAGCGATGCCGATAAAAACGCCAGAGCACAAACGAATACGGAAAACGATAGAAAAAGTTCTGCAGCACATGTCGGTCGCCCAAGGCGAGGTTAGTCTGGCGATAGTAGATGATAAAACCATCGCCCGAATAGCCAAAAAATATTTTGGAAAGGCCCAGGTGACCGATGTAATCAGTTTTGATCTGCGGGATAAACGTCCCGCTAAGACGAATAAGCGGATAGATTGTGAAGTGGTGGTCAACGCCCAGGAAGCTCTCCGCCAAGGCCGGACTAAACCCAAAGATGTGTGGGCGGAACTTAATTTATATGTGGTCCACGGCTTACTACATCAACTGGGCTATGATGACCGGCAGCAGCGACAGGCGAAACTCATGCATGCCCAGGAAGACCAACTTCTGGAAGCGCTGGGTTTGGGCAAAGTATTTTACCATAAATGAGGATAAAATAAGTGGACGAGCCAGGATATTGGGGTATCGCATTTGCCCTTGTTTTTGTGATTCTGACGACGTTTTTTTCGATTATTTATCTGACACTGCGTAACGTATCGTGGGGAAGACTGGCAGAGTCTTTTGCCCGGCGTGGACATCCGGAAAGGGAGCAAATATTACACCAGCGGCAGGGGGAACTGATCTGCAGCATGGGGACGCTGCGACTGCTGGCTAATCTGGCGTTCCTGTTGTGCGTGGTGGACTATTATATCGCGGCTCAGGGGGCACAGGCGAGCGGATCGGTAATCCCATTGTTGAAGGCTTTTCTGGTCAGCGGGATTATTCTGAGCGTGTTTTCCATAGCGATACCCCATGCCTGGGCGAAATATGCGGGAACATCGATACTGGTACACAGTTACAGGCTGATAATCGGGATGGAGCTGATAATTCGGCCGGTGGGAAAAGTACTGCACTTGTTCGACCCGCTGGTGCGCTGGCTGTCGGGGGTGGGCAAGGAAAATGATAATTCCAGTCTGGAGTATAAACAGGAAGAACTGCTCAATGTGTTCGCTGAAGGAGAAAAACAGGGACTGGTGGATGAAGTGGAAAAAGATATGATCGCCTCGGTACTGGAATTTCGCAATACCACGGCGGAAGAAATCATGACGCCCCGAACCGAGGTGATCGGCGTGGAAGCTGATGCCCCGCTGGCGCAGGCTTTGGCGATTGTAATACAAGAAGGTCATTCACGCTACCCGGTTTACGAGGGCGATATCGATAAAATTATCGGGATGCTGTACGCCAAGGACCTGCTGGTGAAACTGAAACAGCCGGAAAGCACCAGCGAACTGCGTAAGCTGATGCGCAAGGCATATTTCGTGCCGCAAAACAAAACGCTGCGCGATTTGTTGCACGAATTTCAAAAACAAAAGGTGCATCTAGCGGTAGTGCTGGACGAATACGGCGGTACGGCAGGGATAGTAACCATCGAGGATATCCTGGAAGAAATCGTCGGCGAAATCAGCGATGAGTATGAGCTGCCGGAGACGGAACCGATCAAAAAAATTGACGAGCATACCTACGAGCTGGACGGGCGGCTTAAAGTCGATGAGCTCAATGACGAATTCGATATGAGGATACCGGAAGACGAAGATTACGATACGGTGGGAGGCTTTATCTTTTCCAAGCTGGGATATATTCCGCAAACCGGGGAGAGTTTCGCGCATGAGAATCTGCAAATAACGGTGCTGGACGCGGGCGAAAGAAAAATCAACCGGGTGAGAATAGCGGTTAAACCAAAGCAGGCAAAAACCGACGAGCCGTAGGGTTTGAACCTCTAATAAAATGAAAATGAACCTTATGGGGTAAGAAGGTGGGAAAGTGAGAAGGAATCATAACGGGCGAGATTCGATAAAAAATCTGCGAAAGCTAACCATAATATATGGCTGCAATTAAAGATCAGATGATCTGCATACGCAAAGTTGATTATTCGGAAAGCAGCCAGATTGTGACGTTTTTCGGCCGATGCAGCGGTAAGGTGAGCCTGATCGCCAAGGGCAGCCGACGAGACAAAGGAAAATTCGACGGGGCCATCGATCTGCTGACGGCAGGGGAGCTGGTATTTACCCCGCCCCGCGAGGGGCAGACGGTGGGGATACTGACCGAGTTTGCCCTGCAGGAAGAGTTTGCCGGCCTGCGGGGCGAACTGCTGCGGCTGCACGGCGGAGAGTATCTGGCGGACCTGGTGGGGGCATTTACCGAAGAATCAGATCCCCACGAAAAACTCTATGATCAGTTGTACCAGGCGCTGCAGGATTTGCAAAAGGGCCAAAGGCCAGAGGTAGTGCTGCTGAAATTTGAAAAGACCCTGCTGGAGGAAATCGGGCTGGGGCCGGCGTGGCAAAATTGCAGCCGATGCGGCAAGGCAGTAGAAGGCGGCGGGAAAGGCTATTTCAGCAGCGACAGCGGCGGGCTGCTGTGCCGGAATTGCCATAGCGGAGCGCGGCAGAAACACCTCGTCGAACCGGCCGTTTTAAAACTGCTGCAAAATCCGACGGCGGCGGCAGCAGCGGACCGCCAGGCGGTAATCGCGGCGCACGAGCTTCTGAGTATGCACCTGCGGCATCTGCAAGGCAAGGAAAGCGCGATAATGAAGTTTGTAAATCAATTGCTGCGTCGGGCCAAGGTAGGCAAATGAAGGAAAATGATTTCGACGACGAAGAAATTGTTGATACGGGCGATTTCGCGACCGATGAGCAGGAAGAAGAGGAGCTGCGTTATCGCAATTTCGTCAGATTGTGTCCCAACTGCAAAAAACCGATATCGGAAGATGCGGATAGCTGCCCCTTTTGCGGAGACATCATATTTCGGTATTTAACCGACGGGACCTTTGCCCCACGAAAAGGGATATGGGCGAAGATGACGGCGGCAATAGTGCTCATCATCGTGGTGCTGGGGGTATTGATGCTGCTGTGGAATCTGGTGTTTCCGGGGTAAAGGGATTTTTGGTAGCCGGGCGGGGGTTAATCCTGCTGCCATTGTTCGGCAAAAAGGGACATGTCCGTGTTGTCAACGCCGCCGCTAAGGTCGAGGTCGCAGCGGTCGCACCAGTCGGAATCGGCGCAGTTGGGATCCAGCCAATGAGCAGCGAAGAACATCAGGTCATATAAATCGACAGGGCTGGTATTATCGAAATCAGCGGAGGCAATTCCGAGAAAGTCCTGGTCTTGCTGTTCCGTGATCACGGGTAAAACGTAAGTGCGGGCGTTAGGTTCAAAACGCCAGTTATCCATCTCGGGCGTTATCGTGCCGGTCCAGCCGAAAGGCACGGACAATTGGTAGAAGCCATTAGGCTCAGTGACGCTCCCGTCGCCGCCGTTATCAGCACTTACCTCCACCCCGGGGACGGCAAAATCACTTTGCGTCAGCAGATAGCCGGAAATGATATTGGAGCAATTTTCGCCGACTAAAACGCTCGGCTGGTCGGAATAATCGCCCTCGCCCTGGTCATTGTAGGCGGTGACGGCGAAATAATAGGTCTGGCTGGGGTCCAGCGAGGTGATTATCACCTCGTTTGCGTCATCAACATCACTGCCGGATGCAGGGGAGCCGTCCTGGTTCGGATCAAAGGGTGGGCCGGGGCTGTCTTCCTGATAATAAATATAGTAACCGTCGGCGCCGTTGGAGGGCTGCCAGCTCAATCGGACCTGACCGCAATCGGGCAGGCTCAGCACCTGAACCTCGGCGGGAGCGGGCGGCGGATTGGTGTAAATCGAACCGGTCAGCAGCAGCGAATAATATTGCTGGACGCCGGTCGGGATAGAACTTTTGGTGGAGACCACTACCGAATAAGTGCCACTGGGTACGGAAGAATTAACATAGACCTGTTCGACGTTGTCCCGGACGTTATCACCGGTAGTAGCGAGATTGGCAGGATTAGCAGGGTCGAGCACAAAAGGATAATAGGTGGTGGGCGAGCCTTCCGGGCCGATTATTCGTAAATCAAGGTCGCGAACGAGCCGGGGGGTGGTACTGTCCAACGCCGTGGTGGCAGTACCGGCAGGGTCCGTCCAGCAGAGGGTGGCGCGAATCGGACCGCTGCCGCCATAGGTGAAATTGAAGGTGCGGGAAGTGGTGTGTTTTTCTAAATAATTCTCGACGATTTTTTTCATTTGCGGGTAATCATGATGATCACGGATATGGTCCGCCGCTGCCTGGGTGTTGATCAAGCCCCAGCCGAACTTGTAGTCCGGACCGGAATTGGCGAGATCGTCGGCAGTGTGGATGATCAGGCCCTTGATAGTACTGGCTCGAAGGTATTGGCCGGGAAAAAGCTCGTGGTAATAATCCAGCAGCAGGGCCGCCGCCCCGCAGGCGCCGGGTGAGGCATGGCTGGTGCCACTACGAGAACCATAGCTGGTGTCCGAACCGGATTCAGTGGAATAAACGGTAATGCCGTTGGTCACAATGTCAGGCTTAATTCGACCGTCGTCCGTAGGCCCCCAGCCGCTAAAGCCGGCCATCGTCGCCTTGGAAAGATCGCGAGTGCCATCGGTTACCGCATCATAGACGGCGCCGACAGTTATGATATTTTTGCCTGAGGCCACAGGTAAAATCGTGTCGTAGCCGCCATTGTCCCAGCCGTCAGAATAGGGGTCCTGGTTGGGATCGTAGGTTTTTGACAGCCAGAAACCATTGTAAAAATAATAAAAGGTGGTCCCCGTGCTGGGATGAACATCATCGCGGTCATTGCCCACCGCATTAAAGGGTAAATAATAGGGGGCGTCATAGCAGAGCGAGTCCCAGTCGGCGGTGTCGGACAAGTAGCAGCCAAAATAATTGGATTCGCGATATCCCAGGCCCCAGGCGCCAAACCAGTGCTTTCCGTAGGAGCCGGACCAATAGCCGTTTTCCCAGCCGCTGGCAATACCATAAGAATGATTGGAAAGCTGGATATTATTCGGTTCGCCGGCATAGCTCATGGCGCGATTAGTCATTTCCGATAAGTCAGTATTCCAATCGTAGGAATCGATGAAAACCCCGGGCGCCATACCCATAGCGCCGGGGACGACGCCGGCAGCCCCGATGGTTCCGCCGACATGGGTAGAATGAGGCGCGATGGTAGCCTCGTCCTTGACGGTGACTCGGCCGACGAATTCCTGGTGTGTCGATCGCACCGCGCCCTGATCCCAGATGGCGACCCGCTGACTGCCGCCGTCGATATTATAGGGAGGGGTGTTTCGGACCAGGTCGTCAGCGATGGAGATAGCGGCGTTGGCGTTTTGGGTGAGGTAAATGTAAATATTATTGTCCTCCATCGCCATCAATTCAAAACCGCCGCCGTCCCGCGGACCTTTGGTAGGCCAGCCGTGACGCCGAGCCTGGGTCCAGGCAAAATTTTGACGGTCGCGGAAATTCCGGGCGGAATTCTGCACTAAATGGCGGCGAAACGCCGGATCGGAAAGCCTCGCTGATTTATCGGCCCCTGGGCCGGCAAAAGAGGCGGGGCAGAGAAAAAACAACAATAAAGCAAAAAGAAAGGTAATTATCAGACCAGACGGGATAAAGCGGACAATAACATCGGGCCGATAAATAACTTGACGGCTGGGCATAATGCTTGCCGCAGAGAATATGAAGCAAAAACGCAAAATTCCTCTCCTTTGGCGCTGATTACTAAAAAATATAATAGCAAAAATTTCTTATAACTTCAAGCATAATATTCTGTTATAATTACAGTTTGGTGAGCAGGAAGAAAAGCATGTATAGGTACATGACCCCCAAAAACCTGGTAACGTTGGTTCTGCCGGCGATTTTATGTCTGGCGCCAGCGGCGCAGGCCCAGATTATTCAGCAGCAGGATATATCGGCTATCGACCAGCCGCGAGGAAAGTGGGCCGAGGATGAGATTCTGGTCAAATTCCAAAAAACGGTTACGACTGATAATATCAGTCGGCTGAACCAGAAGTTTGGATGTACCCCGAAAAAGACCAGTCGATTCGCCAAGGTAATGAGAATCGGCCTCGGCAAAGGGGTATCCGCTAAAGAGATGGTAGAATTATATCGGTCTAGTCCCGAGGTTGAATATGCGGAGTTGAATTACCGGGCGTGGGCTTTTTTTGTACCTAACGACCCATACTTTTCCTATCAGTGGCATCTGGATAACAATAACCCCAGTTACGGCGGGATACATGCCCAAGCAGCGTGGGAGCTGCAGCGGGGAGATCCCAACGTGATAGTGGCGGTGGTGGATACCGGCGTAGCTTATGAGAATTATAAAAATTATTATCAGGCGCCGGATTTATCGAGCACTTCATTTGTCAGTGGGTATGATTTTTATAATGATGACAGCCACCCTAACGATGATAACGGACATGGCACCCACGTTACGGGGACCATCGCTCAAAGCACCAATAACAACGAAGGGGTAGCGGGGGTAGCGTTCGGATGCTCCATTATGCCGGTGAAAGTTCTGAACTCCTACGGCAGCGGGACCTACGCTGATATCGCGGATGGCATCTATTTTGCCGCGGACCATGGGGCCGAGGTCATTAATATGAGCATAGGCGGGACGGCGGATTCCATTACCCTGCGCAACGCGGTAGCCTATGCCTACGAGAAAGGGGTAACGATAGTCTGTGCCGCGGGAAACGAATATTTAAATGGTAATCCGACAGTGTATCCCGCGGCTTATAATGATTATTGTATCGCGGTAGGAGCGACGCGTTATGATCAGACGCGCTCTTACTATTCCAGTACGGGCAGTTACGTGGATATGGCGGCCCCCGGCGGGGATCTGACGGTCGATCAAAATAATGACGGCTATGGCGACGGCGTGCTGCAGGAGACGTTTAATTTAAAACCCGGTAATTTTGCCTACTATTTTTACCAGGGCACTTCCATGGCGGCTCCGCACGTCAGCGGCCTGGCGGCATTATTACTGTCCAAAGGGGTAGTTGACCCGGATAAGATCCGGCTGGCTCTGCAAAGTACGGTCAGGGACCTGGGACCGGCAGGTTGGGATGAGCAGTACGGCTGGGGACTTATCGATGCCCCGGCGGCCCTGCAATTTACTATTCCGGGTGATTTGACGGGCGATCTTGAGGTAACGCCGGAGGATCTGATAATGCTCGCCGACCAATGGCTGGCGACCGGTTCGTCGCTGCCCCCCGATTTTAACGACGACGGTGTTGTAGATTTATTGGATCTGGCGATACTGGCGGAAAACCTGCAGCAGTAAACAAAGCCGGTATAGCAAGTAAGAAAACGATAGACAACTTCACATCAATGGTTGATAATGATAATGGGTCAAATATTTTCAGGAGGCAGAGTGTAAAATTGCGATACATTTCAAAACTTCGGCCTGGATATGTCAAAACCATTGTTACACTATCAATGATTTATCTCCTGCTGGGATTTTTAGCTGGTATAAGCAGGGGGGGCAATATTGATCCTAACATCCCCAGCGACGATAAAACTACAGGAAATGCCGGTATTGTACGGAGGGCAGTTAACCGGGTAAGACCGCCGGCAGGGGCGATTATCCTGCTGGGTGAGGGCGGGGACCTTTCCCCATGGCAGATGGAAAAGGACGAAAAGGAGCAAATCCCCTGGAAGCTCAAGGATAACGTGCTGCAAATAGCCCCGAAGAGCGGCAGTATAATGACGCGGCGGAATTTTCGCGATTTTCGGTTGCATCTGGAATTCAATATAAACGATAAATCCGATCCCGCGGGAGACGGCACGGGTAACAGCGGCATTTATATTCAGCGGCGTTATGAAGTGCAGATTTTTGATTCCCAGGGCAAGGTAGATTACACCTATCAGGACTGCGGGGCGATTTATAAATTCCAAAAAGCCGATGAGAGCGCTTGCCTGCCGGCGGGGCAGTGGCAAAGTTATGATATTATTTTTTATGCCCCCCGCTGGGACGCCGCTGGCAAAAAGCTCAGCAACGCCCGGATCACCGTCGTCCAAAACGGAATATTAATCCATGACCATGTCGAGATATCTAACAAGACTGGAATGGGCCAGCCGGAAGGGCCGTCTGATGGGCCTATTCTGCTGCAGGACCATAATAATCCGGTGCGGTTTCGCAATATCTGGATTGTCGAACTGCCGCAGGCCAAACCGCAAACTACACATAAGACTGATACTGGTACCGGGGGCAAAGTCAGGATCACGGAACATGACGATAAATTAACGGTTCAAATTAACGGAAAACTTTTTACCGAATATTACTTTAAAGATGTTCCCCGGCCCTATTATTACCCGGTGATCGGGCCGACGGGAGAGGGTATAACCCGTAACTGGCCTATGAAAGAAACTGCTGATGAAGAACGGGATCATCCGCATCATCGCTCTTTGTGGTTCGCGCACGGCGACGTCAACGGTAATAATTTCTGGTCGGAGGAGAAGACAGCGGGCAGGATAATCCATGATAAATTTCTGGAAATCTCTTCCGGTCCGGAGGTGGGGGTTATCCGGTCACAGGATAATTGGGTAAGTAAAGAAGGAGAAATCGTCTGCACGGACACCCGCTCGACGAAATTCTATAATCTGCCCGACAGTCGAATGGTGGATTTTGAAATCACCATTCATGCTTCGCACGGTCAGGTGACATTGGGTGACACCAAAGAAGGATCCATGGCCATCCGGCTGGCGCCGACGATGCGCTTGAAAGGCGAGGTCGGCCAGGGGCACATTGTTAATAGCGTGGGTGTCCGCGACGGCGATGCCTGGGGCAAACGAGCAGCCTGGTGCGATTACTACGGGCCGGTGAAGGGGCAGATCGTGGGAGTGGCGATTTTTGACCACCCGCAAAATCCCCGGCATCCCACCTGGTGGCAGGTGCGGGATTACGGTCTTTTCGCGGCTAATCCGTTCGGTATCCATGATTTTGAAAATCAGCCGGCCCACGCCGGAGACCTTACCGTCGAAGCGGGAAAAGAGGTTACTTTTCGCTACCGGTTCTATTTTCATCAGGGCGACGAGCAGCAGGGGAAGGTGGCCCAGATGTACCACGACTATACCGCCGTCAAACATTAAAATTAGTTGTCGGCAACACGAAAGTACACTGAAAGGTAATAGTATGAAAAAACTTAACCGACGCGACTTTATTAAAGGCTCATTAGCCGGTGCCGCCGGCGTGGGTATATATAACAGTTTAGCGGCTACCACCTGGTCGCAGGTTATAGGCGCCAACGGTGATATCCGCGTGGCGGTAGCGGGCGTGCGCGGGAAAGGCGTTGCTCATATTGAAATGTTCAGAAAAATACCCGGCGTACGAGTGGTGGCGCTGTGCGATCCGGACCGCGATATCCTCGCGAGCCAGGTGAAGAGCTTCACCGACCGGCAGGAAAAGATCGATGCCTATACCGATATTCGCCGGCTTTTGGAGGATAAAAATATTGACGCGATAGCCATCGCGACGCCCAACCACTGGCATGCCCTGATGGCGATTTGGGCGTGTCAGGCGGGCAAGGACGTTTACGTGGAAAAACCGGTCTCGCACAATATCTGGGAAGGCAGAAAAATAGTGGAGGCAGCCCGGAAATATAACCGCATTGTGCAGACCGGCACCCAGTTTCGCTCCGACGAAGGGTATCGCCAGGCGCTGGAATATATCAATCAGGGCAATATCGGCAAAATAGTTCTGGCCCGCGGTTTTTGCTATAAGCCTCGCTCCAGTATCGGCAAGGTTCGCGGCCCCCAGCCGATACCAGCGGTGGTGGATTACGATATCTGGACGGGTCCGGCTCCGCTGGAGCCGCTGCGGCGGACGCAACTGCATTACGACTGGCACTGGGTATGGCAGACCGGCAATGGTGATATCGGCAACCAGGGAATCCATCAGATGGACCTGTGTCGCTGGGCGATTGGGCAAAACCAACTGGCCCCGCGGGTAATGAGCATCGGCGGCCGGTTCGGCTATGACGACGACGGTGTTACCCCCAATACCCAGATCGCGATTCTGGACTATCAGCCGGTGCCGATAATCTTTGAGGTACGCGGTCTGCCCCGCAAGAAAGATGACCCGGCGATGGACAACTACCGCGGCGTTCGCATCGGCCAGGTGATTCAATGTGAAGGCGGTTATTTAGCTGCCGGCGAAGGCGGTGGATGGATATATGATAACGAATATAAGAGGGTTAAGCAGTTCGTCCAGCATGGGCCCAAAGAGCACCAGGCGAATTTCATCCAGGCGGTCCGCTCCCGCAAGGTCAGCGATTTAACCGCTGATATTCTGGAAGGACACTTATCCAGTGCCCTTTGTCACATGGCGAACATCTCCCATCGCCTGGGCCAGTTATCCACCCCCGACGAGATAGCTCAGGCGATTAGCGACCTTCCCGGTGCACAAGATACCTGGGAACGTTTTAAAGATCATTTATTCGCCAATTGGGTGGACTTAACCAGGGACTTGGCGGTTCTGGGGCCGAGCCTGACCATGGATCCGCAAACCGAACGGTTCGTCGGGGAGGGCGAGTACAGCTTAACCTGCTTTGCCAATGAAATGCTGACAAGAGATTATCGCCGGCCGTTCGTCGTTCCGGAACAAGTCTGATGATATTTGCCGGCCCAGGGTTCCCTTCTGGATTTACCGGATTTAACTCATATAATATCATGGGTGGGGAAACTTATCGATGAAAGCAGAGGTAAAAAAAGAATGGCGGATACCACGGCCGAAACCGCCTGGGAACATTTTCCGCATCAGGCGGATATCGGCGTTCGGGGCAGGGGCAGGACCAAGGCCGCAGCTTTTGAGCAGGCGGCAATCGCCCTGACCGCGGTTATTACTAATCCGCAAATTGTTGAGCCGAAAGAAAAAGTAAAAGTTGCCTGCCGGGCGGAGGACGACGAGACATTGTTTGTCGATTGGCTGGCGGCATTGATTTATGAGATGGACATTCGCAAGATGTTGTTCAGCCGATTCGAGGTGCGGATTGAGCGGCATAAGCTCGATGCCGTGATCTGGGGCGAGAAAATAGATGTCAGCCGGCACTCGCCCGCGGTGGAGGTTAAAGGGGCGACCTATACCGCCCTGAAAGTCGAACAGGATGAACAGGGCAACTGGATAGCTCAATGCGTGGTGGATGTGTAAATCTGACGATCGAGGTTGGTGCTGGGGCGACGAGCCGTTGGACAAAAGGGATATGATATGAATATCGAACAATTAAGGAAATGTTCGGATTACGAATGGCTGATTGAGCCAACTGGCCAAATGAAGGTTCCCGTAGTAATCTTCGCCAGTGAATCCCTGGTCCGGGCGATGGATGAAAAGGTGCGGGAGCAGGCGATTAACGTGGCGTGCCTGCCCGGTATTGTCCAAGCTAGTTATGTGATGCCGGATGCTCATTGGGGGTATGGCTTTCCCATCGGCGGGGTCGCGGCATTCGATCCGGACCAGGGCGGGGTGATCTCCGCGGGCGGGGTGGGGTTTGATATCTCCTGCGGCGTAAGGACCATCACCACCGGCCTTGCCGTCGATGATATCAAAGGTGTGAAAGAGCGCCTGGCGGATATGCTGGCCCAGAGAATACCCGCGGGAGTAGGAAGCACCGGGAAATTGCATCTGGGTGCCAAGCAAATGGACGAGGTGCTGACCGGCGGGGCGCGGTGGGCGGTGGACCGCGGCTTCGGCACTAAGGAAGACCTGGAGTATATCGAAGAACATGGCACTATAGCCGAGGCTGAGCCGGCCCAGGTCTCGGACCAGGCCAAAAAACGCCAGCAGGATGAGATGGGTACGCTCGGCTCCGGAAACCACTATATGGAGGTCCAGTGGGTCGAAGAGGTATATGATCAGAAAGTAGCGGCTGCCTTTGGAATTAAGCCGGGTGATATTGTGATTAGCCTGCACTGTGGCTCACGCGGGCTGGGCCATCAGATCGGGACGGAGTTCCTTAAGAAAATGGCTGGCGCCGCGGCTGGTTACGGTTTTATGCTGCCGGATAAAGAGCTGGCCTGTGCGCCTCTCAATTCCTCCGTGGGCCGGGAATATCTGGGGGCGATGCGTTCGGCGATCAATTGCGCGCTGGCCAACCGGCAGATTTTGACCGATTTGGTCAGAAAGGTCTTTGCCCAGGTTCTGCCCAAGGCTCAGCTTAAGTTGCTTTACGACGTTTCTCATAATACCTGTAAGCAGGAGCAGCATGAAGTAGCCGGTAAAAGCAAACGTCTTTTTGTGCATCGCAAGGGGGCGACGCGTTCTCTCGGTCCGGGTGAACCGACGCTGCCGGCTAACCTGCGGCAGGTGGGTCAGCCGGTGCTGATCGGCGGCAGCATGGGCACCGCGTCATATATCCTGGTGGGAACCGGCGCGAGCATGTCGTTGGCCCTGGGCTCTTCCTGCCACGGAGCCGGTCGCAGCATGAGCCGACACCAGGCGACGCGAACGTGGCACGGCAAAGATATTGTCAGAAATCTGGAAAGCCAGGGCATCTTGATCCGCAGTCCCTCCTATCGCGGCGTGGCGGAAGAAGCGCCCGGTGCCTACAAAGACGTCAGCGAGGTGGTCGAAGCGGCCCACCGGGCGAATCTTTCCTATAAAGTGGCCAAGCTGCTGCCCTTGATCTGCGTTAAAGGTTGATTCGGTTAATAGTGATTCCATGATCGTTCGAGATTCGAAAGGCGGAAAAGGTTCGGCAAGCAGGCGATATTCATAGGCTTTTAGTTTTACAAAAAGGGGCGCCCAACAAAACCGGCGCCCCTTTTTAAGGCATGTGTTAGTAACTATTTAATCAAGCATATTAATCATAGATGTTGGTACTTTCAGTTTCCATAACCGGAGTAGTTAACTGGGTGCTGGTCATTTCGACTTTAAAGCGGACATTAGCCGATTTGACACATTTAACCGTTAGCCGATAGACTGCTTTCGCTTTCGGATTAAGTGATGGCAACGGTGCGAAATCGACAACCTTGTTTTTTACGACGGGTTTGGTGGGACCATCGCTCGAGATATATTCCTGTTCGTCAGGCAGAGTACACACTATGTGGATATTGGTGTCGTCGGCGCTGCCTTGGTTGGTAACGGTAATCTGGTATGTTTCATTGGAGCCGACCTCAATAGGATCTTCCAGATCGATCACTTCCAGCAGGATAGCGGGAATACCTTGTACTTGTGTTGTAACCTCAGCAGTGCTTTCGGTGCAAAGCGCCTGGGCCTTCACCATGTTCTTTAACATGCCTATGCGATCCATTTTCACTGTAATAGACATGGTCTTTGTGGCGTTAGGTGCGAGATTGCCCAGATCCCAGGTGACTTTTCCATTTGCGTATTTACCGCCTTCGGTAGCGCTGATAAAGGTCATACCTTCCGGCAGGGTATCGGCAACAACGGTTTTGTTGGCGGGGCCGTCGCCTTTATTGGTAACGGTAATATCATAAGTCGCGTTAAGATTCATGAAACGTGTATTAGGTCCGTTCTTGGTGATGACCAGCATCGGCTGACGGACAACGAGTTTGTGGGAGGCTTCCGCTTTCAGGTTCCGGTCGGCGGTGGCTATCGACTTGTTTTCATAGGTGCCGGATTTAACGGCGTTGGCTTTGTAGGTAAATTCCTTGCTTTCTCCCGGATCGAGGGAGTCGATATGAGCGGTTACGCTCTTTTGTCCGGAGGCGATCGTGAGACCTTCCGGCAACTGGTCCGTAATGTTGATATTCTCCGCTGGTCCGTCGCCGTTGTTCTTGATCATCAACTTATAGGTGATCGGCTCGCAGATGAGCACTTCATCCGGCCCGGACTTTTGCAGCATCAACTTCGGGGCGGTCACCCTGGTTATCGCGCAAGAACGGCCGGTCAGATTATGATCAGCATTTACCACAGCGCAGTTTTCAAAGGAGCCGGTTTGCGTCGCTTTAACCCGGACGGCGATTTGTTGGCTTTGCTGGGATTTGATTGTGCCCAGAGACCATTGCAATTTCTGATCGGTGCGTTTGGCCTCCGGTTCGCCGGAGACATATTCGATGCCCGCGGGTAAATCATCGGAAACCATGACATTGGAGGCATCGGCCTGGCCGGGATTAGTTACTATAATCTTATAATTAAACTGCTCGCCCAGGCCGGCCTCGGCGGGTGCGGTTTTCTTGATGCCGATCCGCGGTCCCACCCAGGTTTTGATCATTTTGCCGGAGGCGATTCTCATAGGCGGATTACACTCGCCGCAGGGCTTGCGGACGATTTCCATCGTCACAACGTTCTGTCCTTCAACGGGTTTAACCTGGGTCAATCTGACTTTAGCGATGCCGGAGGCGTCTGTTTGTATCGACGCTGTATCCTTGCCATCGGGTGTCAATATCGCCTTGGGGCCGCTGATAATCTTGAAATTAACCACGCAGTCGCTGATCGGCGTGCCATCGGAAGCCCTCATGACCTTGACTTCCATATCGTGTGGCGTGCCGACAGGATTGGTAGCGTCGGGCGGCCATTGCCAGGCGGCATCGGTCCAATGTTTGGCGACAAACAGCTTATGCTTGTCCCAGTCAAAAATCGACGGGGCATAGACTACCAGATGGGTATCGCCATCCACTGCGGAGGTGATAACGCACCAGGTTTGACCTTTCTTGAGCAGAATATCATCCGATGGATCATTGTTGCCCCTGGTTATGATATGGTCATAATGGTTCGTATGACTTACGGCATATTTGTTATTTATCTTGTAGCCGCGCGTATTATACCAGCCGCTTTCATCCACTTCGACAATGGTACCGACACTGCCTTCGGTAATCATCCATTCCACCCGTCGGCCTGGAAGCGGGTTTCCCATGGCGTCTTTAATCGTGGCTATCAACACGTGCTGAGTCATTACCTGGTCGGTATCTTCCATCGGGGCGACTTCGAGGCTTACCGCCTTCGGATCAAAATTCTGGTAATAGCCTCCTTCCATCGGTTTGGCATGCTCACGAGTAATGTGGCCGCCGGGAAGAACGCCTAATTTCGTAGGGTACGAAGAACACCCGATTGAAAAAAACATGACCAACAACATACCTGCCGCTATTCGAAGCGATTTCATAACCATCTCCTTTCGTTAAAGGTGTGTTAAATTAGATAATAATCAGACATTGTTAATATAATAATACGATAAATATCGAATATTTACTTGTAAATGGTTATCGAGAAGGGGTTATTTAATAAGATTCAAGATTATTTTAGAGCCTTTATTTTGTAATGTCAGACACGAAATGAGATTTTGCATAATATTCAATTTCTTCAAAAAATGGTTAGTATTTTGATATCTACAAATAAATTATATTCACAATTATATGACATTCCACTTTTAGGTTTCATTTTCCTTTAACTGGGAGGCCCTGAAAAATTGATATATGTTTATAACTTATGCATAAAATTATACTTATAATATTTATCTTACACCGCCATTCAGTGAGAAGAAAATCTGGATTTACCAAATTTTTCTACTGGTAGGCCCATATGTTTTGAATTTTTTATCTTTAGAAAACTTGGAAATCGATTTTAGGAGAATATACGGAACAGAACGTTAAATTGGAGAGAAACAATGACGATTGGCCAACAATTATTTTCATGATTGTCTATTATTGTCCGGCGATGTGGTCCAATCGGTTTCTACTTTTTGACGCATACTTTCTTAATCAGCCGGAGAATGAATTTCGGGGTATGGGGGAAGAAGTTATCGAAAGGCTGGATGGTTTCGACGGCCGGGCGTTCATCTTTATCGTGTTTGACCCCCGGGCAGCCGGCGTCGTAGTACAGGCGCTGGTCGATATTATACCAGGGATATTCCCGGCAGCCTTTGGGCCGACGAGGATAAATGGAACATAATCCCTTTTTCAGCAGAGTGCATACGCAGCCGTCCGATTTCACAAACATGGCGTCTTTATCTTTCATAATCGATTGATTGCCGATGCGGTCCGCCTCTTCTGCCGTAATGATGGGCGTGCCGATAACCCGGCAGCACAGGGCGCATTTTTCCTTAAAGCAGACGAGCCGGGTAGGTTCTTCAGCCGGCATTAGGCGGTATAAGCCGTTATGGCGAGCCTTGATTACGCTCCGGATAAGAACCCCGTTGACACTTTTCGACCAGCCTGCCGTCAGTCGGTCGCAGCCCATCCCCGCGCCCAGGATAACCGAAGAAGCGATCAAACTGCTGACGGGCGCTAAAAATACCAGGTCGGTATTATTGGAGAATCGGCCGTAGATGGCACTAGCCCAGCCGGTTATGAACCCGATGGATAGCGCCCAGGTTGCCCAGGCGGACAACCGGCTCAGGCGCTCTTTATCGATAAGCAGGGCACAGACCACCAGCGGGCAAAGTCCCAGTTGTGCCCCATATACTGCGAAGACCAGGTCCGCAATGGAAAAACCTGCCTTGGCCAGCAATTGGACCAGCACGGTCGAGATGATAGCCGCCAGGACCAGGATAATCCGGGATAAGGTCAGTTCGCTTTTGGAGTCGAATCTTTCCTTGAGCGGATATTGGGAAAACCGGGCGAAGACGTCCGCGTAGAGAGTGTGTGATACGGCGATCAATTGGGTGGAGACGGTGGATAACATAGCCCCATACAGCCCCAGCACCGTTATAAATAAAACGATCATCGGCAGAAACCCGCTCATGCCGCCGATAGCTTGTAACAATGTCAGAAGCGGATTAATACCGGCAGTAGGTGTTACGATTATAAAGACAAAGCAGGCTAGTATCGCTAACACTCCCCAGGTTATCGTGGCGCTCAGGGCGCCGGTCCATAATCCGCCGGTTACCGTTTCATTTTTTTGCGCGCCGGCTATTCGCTGCCAGATGCTCATATCTGAGATGAAGGAGGGCACATTCATTACAAAAATACCCAGGAGGAAGAACATTAGCCCTTCGTGGCTGGAAAAGTTGAGTGTTCCCGGCGGTATTTTAGCGAGGTTCTCCGTCCAGCCGCCGTGAGTGATAATGTAATAGATATAAAATACAGGTAAGGAAAAAAGCAGCAGCCAAATGGAAAACATTTGGATCCTGTCGGTTACGATAACCGCCCGAAAACCGCCCACCGCGGTATAAAGAAATGCCACCAGTGACAAGCCTGCTACCACCGCCCACGGCGTTACCTCGGGTACTAAAGCGCCGAAAAATTTCGAGCCGACGGTCAATTCCACGGCAAATGCGCCCAAAAAGCCCAGGCTGGTAAATATTGCCCCAACGTATGACAGGGCCGGAGAGTCAAACTCTTTGCCCAGAAACTCGTGTAATGTTGGACGATGCTCATAAACGGCGATCCGCTGCCAGATTCTCCCGGCAAATAGTCGCACTATCAGCAGGCCCGCCGTAGTGGTTATCACCGTCCATAGCAGCCATATCCCCAGGTATTGCGCCAGTTCAAAGAAGGCCATTATTACCGTCGCCAGGGAAATGGTAGTTGCTACGGTGCTGGAGGAGAATTCCGCGGAACTCTTGACCTGTGCTCCCCTGTTGCCGGTCATGGGCAGCAGGTCCGCCAGCCCTTTGGTCCGGCGTCCGACAGCCAGGCCGACCGCGATATAGACAACGAAAGCCACTAGCAGTGCGATAATAACGATTAAGCTCATAGCTGATGCGAACTGACGGCGTGAATTTTCAGCTCGACGCTTATCCTTTCCTTCAGGCCGCGGGGTACACCGGGGTATTTGCCTTTGGCCACTTCCGCCAGCACCCGCAGCTCCGGTCCGGGGTATAATTCCACCTGCCAGCCCTGCTCTGAGAGCGAGCTGAAGACCGCGATTTCTTCGATAAGATATTCGCAGGAAAGCTTTAATGCCTCTTTCATATCCATCGCCATGGTTCGACTATGCTTATCCTGCCTTTTGAGAAAGGCTGTTGCGTCGTTTTCGATTGATGACCTAAATTTGTCATTGGTGTCGAACAGGTCGTCGAGGCATGACTTGGACCGGATAAATTCCGGGTTTTGCACATGTTCCTGCCATCTGGTCAGCTTGATTTTTGCATTATCAACCTGTTGCAGGAGCGGGACATTCTTTTCTAAAAATAAATCACCCTGCCGATGCGCGATTTTTGCCGCTTGTTCTTCATCGAACCCTCCGAAGATCCGCTCGTTGTAACGGCATAGATGATCGCCCACGATGACCAGACACTGCTCGAACCGCTGTTCAATCCAGGCCAGCAGCGCCTGCAGCGAGTGAGCCTCGAAAGAGGGATTCTCCAGACTTATCCCCAGATAGCATTTTTTATGGGAAAACAACTCCTGCAGCGGGATTTTCGGCAGTATTTTCACGATGCTGATCGTCGTCGGCGGGGTATTTTCACAATTTGAAGCCAATCTCACTGCATAGTTTCCTTATCTTGACCAGTTTTTCGGAGGTTTCATCGTAGCCTGGACTGGTGCCGTAAAGATCTCGGACGGTACTGTCAACCGTGGCGTTGTCGATGAAAGGCACTACATATCCATTATTCATTATGTAAACCCAGAGGTTGTTCATCGGCACATTGCGGTAAAGCAAAATTTCGTCGATATCGTTTATCTTGCCTCTGACGGATTTAATTTGCAGTTTTTCCTTCAGGACCTTATCGAAGTTAGCCAGCTCGCGCTCGTATTTTATTTTTTCCGCTTGAAATTTTCTCCGTAGATTATCGGCGAGCCTTTGACATATAACTTCCGCCCGTCCGGCGGTTTCATCGTTATAGATTATCAATATTTTCTGAAAAGTTTCTTCCCAGAAGTAGCTGTAATCGAACGTGCTGACATCGAGAATAACTTCCGGCCGGCGGACGACGCCGATTATATGTGATATCCTCGTTTTATGCAATACTTCCCACCCTGCCAGCTCCTGGGCGGTTACCCGGGGCGCGACGCCCCGGAGGTTATCTATCAGTTGCAGCACGGCATCCAGGTAGAAGGGGGCTACGCCCTGCAGGATATTGCCGATTTTGCTGTACAATCGGCCGGATAAGGGATGTTCGTATGTCGGACTCATGAAGTTGTCTATCTGCTCGGCGGTGAAGGTCACGGGTTCCGTCGTTAGGAATCGGCTTAGTTCATCTTTTAGACCGCCTTTGGCTATGGCACGTGCCACCTCCGCCGTTTCGCCTTGCTCAGCGATGTCCCAAAGCGGCGTCAGCATGGACAGTAAATCCGACATGGATGGATTGGATTCGATAAGCAGATTGGTTGAGGTTCGCATATTCTGAACGGTATCTTTGACGCTGTCCAGCACCTGGATGGCGACCAGGAGCTGGCACAGGGGGATAAACTCGATGGTATTAAATGTCTGGATAACCCTTATCGTCCGGGAGGGCTGCAATATCGCCGAGCCTGCCTCGATCATCCGATAATGGCTGGCAGCCAGTCCCAGTTTACCGGCTATCTCGGATGATGAGATACCACCCATCTTGTCACGCATTGTTTGCAGCACTAATCCCAGCGCCTGTGCCAACGGATTTCTGATTTTTTTAGCCAATCTTTCCCCTTTTACAAATTGTATTAATCGTAGCCTCTTTCTTCATGGCCGGTTTCATTACCTGCTATCAATTATACCTTTATGTGCAAATACGAGCAAACTAATATGTTAAAATATTTTTGCAAGGAAAGATTGCTAATGAATATAACTACCTTAATAATAAATAGATACAATAATTTATTTTAAATGTTAAAATAATATGACAAAATAGCAAAATGTACTTGACATTGATGCCTCGCGCGTTTATTATTACAGTAGTGAAAGACCAGAACGAAAAAAGGAGTTGTACTGCTCAAATGGATACCTTTAACTAGATCGTTAATGATTTGGTTTAGAGAGCAGGGAAAGGAGGCGTAACATGGTGACACCGAAACATCAAAAGCCAATCAATATAATTTGTGTTATGGTGATGTTGTTTTTGGCCGTGATATTATTGCCGGCTTCCGCCAGGAACTCCGCCAACAAAACCGACAGCCGAAACCGGGCGAGCACCTCGTCAGCTAAGATTAATACTACAAGAAATCAAAGGTCATTTTTGTCGTCGTCCGGCAGAATCAACCAGTCAAACCGGTCGATTTCTAAAACATCTTCTAGTAATATTGTCAGACGCGAATCCACCATAAACAGAACCGGATTAACATTTGGTAGCCGCACCAACAAGACAAATATTCTTTCTGGCCGAGCGAACAATCCGGGAGCCGGAACGTCATCGGTAAATATTCGAAAGAGTACGGTGATATCACGACCCGAACCAGGCAGGAATACAGGGTCAAGCAGAGCTGAATTAACAAAGAGTAATAAGGATTCATCTCGGTCATCTACGATGTCGTACCGTATCACTCGCCGATCTTCCGCCGACTCGGAAAAAAGGCTTAGTTTATCCGAACCCGCATCAAAAGAGACTAAAACCCCGGCAGCCCCGAAGGATAAAACTGCGGTTGAGAATCATCGGTTATATTCTTCCAAAGATAAGGTAAGCAACATAGGTTCGGCGCGTAATAATGGCAGGGAACAGATTAAAACCCGGACCTCTCACCGGGGATTTTATGACAAAATAACCGACAAGAAAACCCGTAATGAACCCGGGCCGACATCCATTGAAAGGTTCCGCGGTATCGGGTCACGGGATACGGAATCGAAAAGATTTGAAAGACACGTAAGAGATATGAGAAATCATCGCGATCCCGTCGTTAATAGAAAGACCGACCGGGGTACGGCTCTGCATCGTCCCAGGGAAACGAAGCGGATTATCTATGAGGACCGGGAGAATTTTAGGCGTCATCACCGCCATGAGCACGTTTACCGGGACCGGCACGATCACCTGCGTTTCCGGATTATCTGGCCCGGTTTTTCTTGCGGCATTTTTTACGATTGGGGGCCGTACTTCCGGTTTAGTTGGGTATATCCCTACTATCACCGGCGATATGTTTTTGTAAGTCTGGGCGGATACTGGCCGGTTGATTATCGCTATATGCGTTATTATTGGTATCCCTGCCACGAATATTACTGGTATGGTTATGACCCGATAGCCCGGCAAATCAGCGGCGATACCTGTAATTATTACACCTACAATTATTATTATGACACGGGCAATACCGCCGATGACGACTACAGTTCAGTTAATAGTGCAGTCGGTTCTGCCGGTACTACAACCTGTCCCGACGTGAGCAGCTTACCGCCTCCCCCGCCGCCGCAGGAGCCGTTGCCCGTGACCTCAGCGGACGATTATTTCGATGAAGGGGTGAAGGTTTTTGAAGATGGTGATTATTCCGCCGCCGCCGACAAATTCGCCCAGGCTATGGCCTTGGCCCCGGAGGACATGGTATTGCCTTTTGCCTATGCCCAGGCCCTTTTCGCCGACGGTAAATATGAAGCTGCCGCTCAGGTCATTCGCTCGATTACTGAAAAGGTTTCGCCGGAAAAGGAAGGGATTTATTATCCCCGCGGTTTGTATGCCGACGATGATACCTTAAATGAGCAGATTGATCACCTGACCAGACGGGCGCAAACCTTTTCCTCACAGGCTGACGTGCAGTTACTGCTCGGCTATCAGTTGCTCGGTCTGGGTCGGATTAAAGAATCGATTGAGGTGCTGCGTCAGGCTTCGCTGGCCCCGCAAAATACCGCCGCCGCCGCGGTCCTGCTGGACCTGGCCGAGAAAATCAACGCCGCTAATGACGATCAGGATAGTGATTGATAAGGAGAAAGATTATGTCCGAGAAAATATGGATCGGAATATTAATTGCGATTGGTATATTCGCCGGCGTAATGCTTGGTCAAGCCGGCTCACAAAACATTATCGCTCAGACACCTGCCGCGTCGGAGATTTACACCGGCCGATATCAGCTCCGGACCGTCACCTTTTGGCCTGCCAATTCGTCCGGCGCCGACCGGCTGGATCCCGTGGGGACGGGCACCATCCTTTTCGATACGGAAACCGGGCTGGTCCAGCATCCGGTAACTGTTAATGTGGGCGGAACAGACGTAGCTATCGGGGCGGAAGTGAAGGATCAGCCGACGTATCAAATCGTCCCCAATGCCAAAGGCGGCTGTTTTATTATGGACCCCACTAACGGTACGACATATTATATAGACAGCAAAGGTAACGCCTATTCGGTTTTGGACAACATGGGATTGTATTATTCCGGGGGGGAGGTCATTTACAAATAATTTCTCCGACATCGGCAGTGGTGAATTGCTTTACTTATTTTTGATATTTTGCTTGGGTAGATAGCAATATGATTAACAACCCGGTGGCGGCGCTCGCCAGACAGGCTCCGATTAGAAACGCCCATTGCGGGCTTAATTTGGCCCAGAACACCCCGAACAATATGCTGGCGGGCAGGGTTGCCAAACCAACAGCCCCGTGGTAGAGTCCGTAAGCTTGGCCACGATACTCCACCGGTACGAAGTCCGCCACCAGAGCTTTTTCCGCCCCTTCCGTCATGCCGTAATAGCCGCCGTAGCATAATATCAGCAGCCAGAAAACCCCCGCCGTCGTTACCACCGCCATTCCCAGATAAACCAGGGTATAAATAATCCAGCCGATTACAATCGCTGTCCGCCGGCCGTACCGGTCGGATAAGCCGCCGCCGGGCAGGCTGAAGACGATCTTGGACAGATGGAGCGCTACCCACAACAAGATAAGGTGAAACAAATCCAGTTGGAACATCGTCTTGCCGTACAGCACCAGGAACAGGTCGGAGCTGTTGCCCAGCGTGAATAAAACCAGGATACCCAGGAATAAATAGAATCGCCGGAAAAGCATGCTTTTGGCCGTTGTTTTATCCGGTTCCGAGTTTCTCGACTTTTGCCGGCTGGGGGTGATTTCGCGCACCTTCAAAATTAGGGTAGCCATCGCCGCTAGCCCCGGTATCAGGGTTATGCCAAAGAGCCACCGCAGAGCACGCATCTCCTGCGTGTCGGCGACGCCGTCCTCTTTCCAAAAACTGGAGCCGAGAAAGGCGTACAGGAACAGCATCGCTGCGACAGGTCCCAGCGCCGCGCCCGCATGGTCCATCGCCCTGTGGAAGCTGAAGGCCAGTCCGCGTACTGTGGGGTCAGCGGAATCGCTGATTAACGCGTCGCGGGGGGCGGTGCGGACGCCCTTGCCCAGCCGGTCGGCGAACCGCAGGCCGATCACCTGCCAACCCGCCCCCGCCAGCGCCATGCAGGGGCGAAATATCGTCGAAATTCCATATCCCAGAATTGCCAGCAGCTTGCGCTTCTCGATAGCGTCGCTGAGCCGGCCGGAAAAAATCTTGATCAAGTTAGCGGCGCTTTCACTTACCCCTTCCATAATGCCGATATAAATCGCGGCGGTTCCCGCCGGCACCAGCCCGGTCAAAAACAGCGGCAGCAGCGGATAGATCATCTCGCTGGATATGTCGGTGAACAGGCTCACCAGACCCATCATCAACACATTGCCTTGAATCGCGCTCCGCCAGGAGTTTCTTGTTGGCCGTTTATTGATATTTTGCGTCATAGCTCAAGGGCTTTTCTTGGAAAACCTGCTTTTTGCCCATAATTGTACCCTGATACGTTGCTTATGATGAGCGAATTTTGTAGCATTGTAGCCTCCGGCATGAATTAATATAATTGTTAATATATTTTTCGTTGGAAAAACGCCAGCCCAATATGCCCAGTTAGGAGTGCCGCTCATGAAACGAGTGCTGTTTTTTGTGGTTTTTTCTTTATGCTTATCGACATTCTGTTCGGCCCAGCCGCTGGATTTTTACGTCTCCACCCAGGGCCGTGACCTGTGGTCGGGTCGACTACCCGCCCCGGACGTCCAGCAGACGGACGGCCCTTTTGCCACTTTGGAGGGGGCCCGGCAGGCGATCCGCGATTTGAAAAAAGCAGGCCGCTATCCCGCGGACGGCGTAACCGTCTCGCTGCGGGAGGGAATCTATATGATGGAAAAATCCTTTTTGCTTACCGCCGAGGACAGCGGCGCCCCGACCGGCCCGGTTGTTTACCGGGCGTATCCGGGTGAGGAGGTTCGCCTGGTGGGGGGGCGGACAATCGAAGGATTTACCCCCCTGACCGATTCTCCTGTCGTTGACGCCCGCATCGACCCCAATTATCGCCGGCATATTCTGCAGATCAATTTAAAGTCCCTGGGTATAGAAAACTTCGGACAGATGTTCGAGGATGGCCGCGTTGGAATGGAAGTATTTTTTCAGGATCGACCAATGCCGCTGGCGAAGTGGCCGAACGATGGGTATGACCATATCGCTAAGCTGACGGACGAACAAAAATTTCAAATTTACGGGCTTGACGGCAGCAAGGCGGGTAAGTTTTATTATCAGGGTGACCGGCCGAATCTCTGGCTGCGGGAGGATGATATCCGACTGGAAGGATACTGGTTTTGGGACTGGGCGAGTCAATTTCAGACGGTGGAATCGATCGACCCGGCAGCCCGGCTGATAAACCTGGCTAAGCCGTGGCATGGCCACGGTTATCGTCTGGGTCAGCGTTGGCGGGCGTTTAATCTGCTAGCCGAGCTGGATGAACCGGGCGAGTGGTACCTGGACCGCCGGCAGGGAATATTATACTTCTGGCCGCCCGCGGCCCTGGAACAGGGAAGGGTAGTGATTTCGCTGCTGAAGGAGCCGATAATCACGCTGGAGCAGGCAAGCTATATTACTATTCGCGGCTTGATTCTGGAGGATTCGCGGGGCTTGGCGATCCTGATTACCGGCGGCGAGCACAATCTGGCTGCCGGCTGTATATTCCGCAATCTCGGCGACGGTGCTGTCCGTATCCAGGGCGGCAAAAACCACAGTGTACTTTCCTGCGACATCTATTATACGGGCAAATTTGGCGTTCACATGGAAGGCGGGGATCGGCTCACCCTCATGCCGGCCGGCCACGTCGTGGAGAACTGCCATATTCACGATTACAGCCGCTGGATACGGACCTATGCCCCCGCGGTGTATATCGCGGGGGTAGGCAATCGAGTTACCCATAATCTGATTCATGATGCCCCTCATATTGCTGTCATGCTCCTCGGCAATGACCACCTGCTGGAATATAACAATATTTATCATGTCTGTATGGAGACTAATGACGCGGGTGCGTTTTACATGGGCCGCGACTGGACCTACCGCGGAAATGTCGTGCAGTATAATTATTTTCACGAGCTGGGCCGGGGCGACGTAAACGCGATTTACCTGGACGATTTTACCTGCGGCACCATGGTGCGTGGTAATGTCTGTCAGGCGGTGACTCGCGCGGTGTTAATCGGCGGCGGCCGGGACAACACGGTGGTGAATAACGTTTTTGCCGATTGTAAAAAAGCGGTGCATATCGATCAGCGGGGGCTGGGCTGGGCGAAATCTTTTTTTGACGGGACTGATAACACCATGTTTGACCGGCTTAAGGCGGTCAACGGAACCCAGCCGCCCTACAGCGAGAAATATCCGCCCTTGGCCACAATTTTGGATGATGAGCCGGCCAAGGCCAAGGAAAACAAAATTATCAATAATGTTTTTAGCCGGTGCGGCCAATGGCTACAGTTGCATGACGGCTTGAAGGAAGACACCCCTTACCTGACAATTCGCGATAATTTCCGCGAGGGCGATCCGGGCTTTGTCAACAAAGGTGATATCGGCTATATCGACGCCTTGAACATGGACTGTCAGCTTCGCGACGACTCGCCGGTCTATCACTACCTCCTCAGCTTTAAAAAAATCCCCCTAACCCGGATTGGCATTTTGCCGGACGAGTATCGCGCCGCCGGACCGGTTGACCGGGCCAAGCCCCGCTAACGTGTTGTATTTCACGCTAAATTTTTCGCTGGGGTGCGACACTTCTCTCTTTCTTACCTGCTCACCTTCCTGCTTTACCGCTTTCTTACTTTATCCTATAATTGTTATCTTCGTTGCCGCCTTATGCCGATAATTAACACATTAGTATAACTGTTAATATCACGCAAGCAAAGAGTTCGATAGAGTTGTATGGTTAAGAATATTAAAAAATTGGTTTTCTTCCTCCTGGCCGTCGCCGTTTTACTGACCCTGGCTTATTTCAGCCGGTACTTTTATTACGGCTCATTAACCGTGCATCAGCTTTTGACCGAGAACCGTCAGCTTAAGCAGGCGATAACTAATCTTACCCATGAGGACCAGATCGGCTATGCCCGCCTGATTTCCCAGGAAACCCGTTCGGGCCGGTTGATCAGCACTATTAAATTTGTCGAGACCGCCCGCGACGACAAGCTCCGTCAGATTTTCTCTAAGGAGTATTCGCTGGACGGCGATGTCATCCACTTTGACGCCTTGATTGTCAAGTTTGGTGAGCAGATGGTCATGGACGGCCGGCAGCGGTCCCTTTATCTCTGGCGGCGGGTATATAGTGACAGTCAGGCCCCGGAGAATGGTTTTCCCATCGAAGAGACCGGCTCGGAGCCGCATCGTTACCGCGACCTTTTATCGCTTTTGACTGCCGAGCAGCGGAAGCTTTTTTGGACGAGCATTTGGGATTTAGCCCACGACCCCGACCGCCTCCAAAAATACGGCATCACCGCCATCTACGGCAACGTCGTGTACTCCAGGCTTTCCCCCGGTTTTATTTACATCTTCAAGATCAGTCCCACCGGCCAGCTCTATCCGGAAATCATCCCCGATATGTAAGCCGTCATCCTAGACGGCGGCTCTGCTTTCAACTCTCTACTTTCGTTTATGCCGCACTTATTTCTATAATGCTTCGCCGTATCCTAAACCTCCGATGAGAATCAATCAGACCCCATAGACAGACTTAATATTACAAATACAATTTGTGATTTATTCAAAGCAACTGGCATTTTCTTGTATATTTCCATATATCCTACAAAAGCAGAAAATGCCAAATATGCCAGAAATACGACGATATAACTTCGCAGAAACCAAAGATACATGTTTAATCTCATTTTATTGGGCCGGAGACATCTATGTGTAGTGCATTCTATGGTTTTATCTTGATTTAATTCAAGTTTTTCGTGCATAACCAATATCTCTCCCATAATGCGGTATTAAAGATATGTATAATTAATAATACCAGGCCTATGCAATGCTCCCCATTAATCAGGCCTTATTTTAAAAAGTATTTCATGTTGATTTTAACCCCCTTTTAACCCAACAATAATTATAACCGCATGTGGCGGACATAAAATGGAGAACAGACTGTTTCTGCCGCTATATGAAGTTCCCGTTGCTTTTTAAATATTTATCCTGAGCCAGTCGAAGGACTTGCCTAATCTCTTTCGTTTGGCCCAGGCCGTTTTTCGCCAGGAATCCCCGGGGACTTAGGACAGCGTATCACGTTCTTTGACTAATTCATACAATCCCTGCCCGCTGTCGCGTAGTTTCCCCTGCCGGCACAATTCATCCCAGACCTCTCGTGGGAACTGGCTGGGCGGACTTATGGCGAAAATGCCCCTCGGCCCACCCGACATCGCCCCGCGTCCCAGGCTCGAATCGTCATCCAGGGCCGTGAGTTTCAGCCGCTTCTTGAACGCCTTCAGAGCACGTTTAAGCACCTCCGGCGTGATGCCCTCACCTTGTCCTTGTGGTTGCTGTTCTGTCATAATCTGCCTCTTTTATATATAGAGAACTATGATTATATCCGACGGAATCGGTCATAAAATGTCAAATACTAACTGTTTCTTCCAGTATAATAAATTCCCGTTGCTTCTTCTATCGTCTTGTAATGTTCCCCATCAACCAGGCCTAATTATAAAAAGTATTTCATATCGATTATAACCCCCTTTATTTTCCTTATCCAGCTAATTATTATCCCTCTTTTCTTCAATTATTTATTAATAGTTGTCATAATCTCTGCGGTCTCCGTGGCTCCGTGCGATAATTCTTATCTCTTTGCTTTTAATCTTGTTTGTTATTCGGATTTTGAATTTCCAAAAGTATTTGCGTTTATTTGCGTCCATTCGCGGTTAAAAATAAATCCTGCCTGCCTCTTCGAAGCTTTCTTCCAGCCTCGCCGAAACTATAGTGTCAGCGGGAGCGAAGAAGGGTTATCCTGTCAAAGATCTTATTTTCATCACGGATATAATATATCAGGTAAATCACTTCTGCCGATTGGCAGAGTTTTAGAACTGGCTCAGGAACCGCAGGTCATTCTCGAAGAACAGGCGAATATCGGTAATCCCGTATTTCCGCATCGCCAGCCGTTCGATCCCGAACCCGAACGCCCAGCCGGTATATTTCTCCGGATCGTACCCCACCGCTTTGAATACGTTGGGATCGACCATTCCGCAGCCGCCCATTTCCACCCACGATTCCACCCCGTTTTTATCCCGCAGCAGCAGGTCCACTTCGCCCGACGGCTCAGTGAACGGGAAGAAGCTCGGCCGGAACCGCCACTGGACCTCGCCCCCGTAGAATGCGTTAATAAACTGATCGATAGTGGTCTTCAGGTCTATCATACTGACGCCCTCATCGACCACCAGCGCCTCGATCTGGTAGAACATATACATATGGGTCGCATCGACCTTATCCGGCCGATACACTCTGCCCGGTGCTACTACCCGGATAGGGGGTTGGCGTTTTTCCATCACCCGGATCTGCATCGTCGAGGTCTGGCTCCGCAGCAGGGTAGTATCGTTGATGTAGAAATTATCCAGCGGGTCGCGGGCGGGATGCGACTCATCGATATTCAGCGCCACAAAATTATGATATTCATCCTCGATCTCCGGACCGTACCCCACGTCGAATCCCATCCGCCCGAAGATTTCCAGCAGCTCATCGATAGTCTTGCTGATCAGATGGCTGCACCCTAACGCCGGCGCGATACCCGGCAGAGTGACATCGATCATCGGCTTGACAGCGACGGCTTTTTGCTGCTGCAACTGCTCCTGGCGATTCTTGAAGGCTTCGTTGACCTGGTTTTTGATCTGGTTAGCGAGTTTACCCGCCTGGGGCTTGAGCTCTTTGGGCAGCTCGCCCAGTCGGCCCAGAAGTTCTGTTACTTCGCCTTTGCGGGACAGATATTGGATGCGAAAGCTCTCTAGTTCCTCCAGCGTATCTACCTGCCCGAGGTCCTTTAGAGCCTTCTGCCCTATAGCGGCGAAATCTTTCAGGATATCACTCATCTTCTGATCGGCTGGGTAAATCGATTCGCAACCTGTTTGTTATGCGGCACTTTCCAATTTGGCGCGGACGATATCGAACACCTTCTCGAAACCTTCCGGATCGTGAATAACCATCTCGGAGAGCATCTTACGATTAATGGCAATCTGGGCTAGTTTCAAGCCGTAAATGAATTGGCTGTAGCGGATACCCCGCTCCTGGCAGGCGGCACTGAGCCGGATAATCCATAAACTACGGTACTGCCGTTTCTTCTGCCGACGACCCCTGAAGGCATTAGCCAGACCGCGAACCAACGCCTCCTTGGCCAACCGAAGATTCTTGCTCCGCGGCCCGCGATAGCCACGCACCGCCTTTAATAACCGCTTCTTGGCCTGATGCCGAGCGGCACCCTTCGTTACTCTGGGCATGACAGCTTTCCTTTCTTTTAAACCGCGCTAAACACGGTACTTATAAATAAATATTTAAAATATTTCACTCGCTGGCGGCAGCTGCTGGCCGAGAAGCAAGTGTTACTATTCTTAATAGTACTTAAATAATTTACAAAGAAGGATTTACATTACAAAGCCAAGGCGGCTATGGCCTTCTTGGTCATGGTCTTCGACATGCCGGTGGCCTTGCCGATAAATCGGCAGCGATTGCCGCTTTTATGGCCCATCAGGTGTCCGCCGCCGGCTCGGTAACGCTTGATCTTGCCGCGGGCAGTAACCTTGACGCGTTTTGCTAATCCTTTGTGTGTCTTCTGTTTAGGCATATAAATATCATTTCCTTAAAAGTCCCTGCAATATACAACTATTATCGTAAGACCACAATAAAACACATAATCATAGCAAAAATAATGGACTTGTAAACTATGATTTCACAATTTTTCGGCCTAAATCCAGGCTAAGTTAGGGGGATCCGGGGACCAGAAAGCGGCAGGAGGAGATTGGGATACACTTCAACATAGAGCGATTGCGTAGGCGAAAGATGCGTAATCCCGGCGGGATAGGCTGCGTAGCAGCAGCTCAAAAAGAGCTTGCCAAGCGGTGAAAAAGGGCAAATTGCCGGCGAAAAATGGTTAAAAGTGGCGGAAAATGCGAAAAAACGCGACGAAACTGCGCAAAAACGACGGAAAACACCCTTAAAAATACCTCAAATCTATCAATTTATGACTTATTTTAAGCAATTTTTCAGCAAAAAGCAGCGGGCGATTGACATGACCGACCCTGACGTCCTGAAGGAGTTGGATTCCTGTATCCCGCTCATCCAGCAGGGCAAGGGCACCGGCGTATGGCGATTTTGAGTTTATTGCCTTTGCCGCGAATTGATTTAACCGAATATTTAACCCCGCGATGTGTCGCGGAATGGTTGGTTTGCGTCTCAGGGGGTTGTTTTTTAAAAGTATGATGTTATATATATCTATGTCGAGGCGATTGGCATTGAATATGAAGGTGCGGTGCAATCACTTGTTTTATCAGTTTCTTGAGTTTTATCATGAATTACACGTACCGAGTATAAAAGTAACGAGAATTTGGTTTATGCACTGATTTTTCCAGGGAATAATATTATTGGAAAGGGTAAATTATGAGCTTAGCCAAAGAATTTAAGACGTTTGCCATGCGCGGTAATGTGGTGGATATGGCGGTGGGTATTATAATCGGCGGAGCCTTCGGCAAGATTGTAACATCGCTGGTCAACGATATTATTATGCCGCCTATCGGGATGTTGATTGGAGGCGTGGATTTTGCCGAGTTAAAGCTGGTCCTGAAACAGGCTGCCACCGATGCCGCGGGCAATCCGATACCTGCGGTAGCGATAAACTATGGTGTTCTTGCCAACACCATCATCAATTTTGTCATCATCGCTTTTTCAATATTTATGGTTATCAAAGCCATGAATTTTGCGAAAAAGAAAGAAGCGGCTGTTCCGGCAGCGCCGCCCGCCCCGTCTGCCGAAGAAAAAATTCTAACTGAAATCCGGGACATTTTACAATCAAAGTAATATTTCGACCTTTAGGTTGGATTAACTTAACCGGTTAAAATCCCGGCCTGCTAAAGGGAAAAATTATGAAAATGAGGAAAAACATTATTTGGATAATGGCGTTAGCTCCTGTTTTTTTCGCGGGCTGCGAGACCATAAGTTCTTTGGGTATTGCCAAACCCGCTGCCCGAATGACGGATCTGAAATTTGAGAACGTCAAAATGGATTCAGCCACCCTGTTATTCGATATCGAGGTCGATAATCCTTATTCCGTCGCTTTACCGCTGACGAATCTGGACTATGGTCTTGCCAGCGGCGCCGAACCATTCCTTAAGGGAAATGCCGATTTACAGACAACCGTACCAGCCAAAAGCAAGAAAACAGTTTCCCTGCCGGCCAGCATCAATTATTTGGATATGTTAAAAGCCTTGAAGGGTATCAAGCCCGGCTCGAAGATTCCGTACCAGGCTGACTTAGGCCTGTCGGTGGATGCTCCGGTCCTTGGCCTGATCAGATTGCCTCTGAAAAAAGAAGGTGAAATAGTCTTGCCCGCGGTTTCTGATATCGATGTTAAAGACCTATGGGATATTATCAAACCCAGGTAAACCGACAGAGTACTTTCGTACTTTTTTTTGAGTAACATTGTCCCTGACGCAGCGACAGGGCCTTTAGGGCTGAATAAGGGGACATGTATTGTCTATAGTTACGTAGTAATGTAGGCCGCGATATCTCGCACCTTCTTTTCTTAAAGCCCTGAAAGGGCGTAATATAATAGCCCAGGGCATCGCCCTGGGTTCCTGAAGGGGCGCATAATATTTTCCCGCCCATCGCCCTGGGTTCCTGAAGGGGCGCAATAAAATTATCCGGCCCCCCGCCCCGGAATTCTGTCTTTTAATTCTACCGCTCGTCGGCTGTCACCGCCGAAAAAATGTCATTGCGAGGATCCCTATGTACATCGGCCGACGCGGCCATCTCTTTTACTTTGAACATTAAACGGTTAACGTTGAACTGTTTCCTTTCCCGCGCAGCGCCGCTGTCGGGGATTCACCTTATTTCCCTCTCTTAATCTTTTTCTGTCCGCCCTGGTCCCCTATTCTTTTCCCGATAAAAAAAATGAAATGTCTATTATCCAAGGAATGGGCCAATTTTGTATATATGCTGATTACCGAAGGATTTTAAAGAAACGACATCTTCCTTCCAACTTTCTTCAACTGGAAGGTCTGGACATGATTTTTCGATAAAAATATAGCTACCGGGACAATTCGAGCATAGTCTCGATGCTAGATTAATTGGGCGACCTATATAATCAGGATAATCTGCCATTTTGGAAGCAAGACCATAAGCTATACCAGCTGACAATTGTTCTGGAGCACCATGGACAAAAGGGGGAAGTTTCTTAAATTGTTCGTAATCAGAGAACAGTGAAAATAGCCCCTTCAACCCGCATTTAATGGCAATAGAACGATCGATTTCTGAAACTTCCCATAGCGCCAATATGCCATCACCAAGATATTTAGTAAGGTCTGGGGGATAACGGTCAAGATATTTTTTAAGAAGTGCGTAAAATCCTGTTAAAAGACCAGAAACGTATGGGGATTCAATACGAGGATCCTCGCAAAAGGTAGTAAAACTATTCATATCGACTACAAAAGCCAAAATACTACAAGGATTGCCCATCCGCGGAGTTGGAAATTCCTTAGTAACCAATTCAATTTTTGATCGCAAGCGTTCCTCAAAAAAGAATATGTCGATTTTTGATGCGTTTGAAATAAAGGAAAGGCCGACTTGATCTCTAACATCTGTTGCTATTGCCCTGTAAGTAATGCTAATTGATTTGCTAATTGTTGTATGGAGTCCTGGTTCTCCATTAGTCAAGAAAGCTTCAAACTTTCTGATTGGGCTTGTTTCGTTTCGAACCTTGTGTAATATTTTATCTGGGTCAACGACATTGCGCATGTCCTTTTGGGCTTCCTTTTTAAGATAAGCAAGTGTATAATAAGTATGTGTAACCCAGGGAAACATTTTTTGCGCGAGTTCTATGACTGATAAGAATTCAGTAAAGCTCATAGAAGATATCTGGTAATAACGAATCATATTATAAATCTGTTCCGATATTTCGTGTAATCTTTTTAATAAATAAAGTCGCCGTTTTGGCAAGAGCTAAATATTATATGAAGCTTTCGATTTTCGCTACGCAAAACATTTAATTTACTACGTTTAGTTTTTGGTGTTCGGCATAGGTGCGAGAGACCTTTTAATTGGATGTTATTATATCCTAAACCGACAATCCTACAACCATAATCTGTTTTTCTGTTTTATAACAAATTATTGTTATCATGCATTTTTCTAGTAGTGCAACCTGATTTCTCTAAATCCCCGTTCGCTACGTTCTGGTTTTCGCAATTCCAGCCGAACCATCGTCGTGTCCGGCCCTCTTCCGCTCGCACCAAGGCGGGAGGTTAAATGGCGGGGTCTAAGGGGCAGCGCCCCTGTCAAAATCGTCCCTATCATTCTAAATCCTATCTTGAAATAAAACAATCGTTTTTTTAAGCAGCGTAAAATAATATTCTGTAATTCACACCCTTTATGATCTGGTTTTCGCAATCCCGATGTGGTTTCGGTTCTTATATTATCTTAATACTTAGTGTTCCTTCCAGCCTCGCCGAGCTCGCCTCACTTCGCTTGCCCGCCTTGCCAACGCTTGTCGAGGCAGGTCGAAGCGGGCTCGCCTAGCTGATGCTTTGACGAAGCTGGCGTCAGCTAGGCGGGCGTGGCCTTTGTGGTATAAATATATCTAAATAATCTATAATTATAAATATCCTTGCCTTGCCTTTAATCCTAATCCGTACTACAATTCTTCAACTCTTTGTTTTTTATGCGTGTTTTTTAAGCATGGCAACGGTAACCAGCTTATTTATAATGCGTTATGAACCTTTTTCAAGAAAAGAACTTTTGTTTTTTGCAGCCTTCACCTCGCACAAAGGCTGGAGGTTAAATGGCGGGGTTTAAGGGGCAGAGCCCCTTTCAAAATAGACCTTCTTCCTCATTATTTGGTTGCGGCTCTGCCGCGCTGTGTAATCAGTGAAATCCGTGGTTGAAAAAATATCTGTATTTCCCCCTTTTTAAACATTGAACCTTGAACGTTAGATTTCTCGCGCACCGCGGGTGTTATATTATGATTGCTCAGCTTACAAAGAAGGCTGTCTACCTTCGCGGACCAGGCGGGGGCTTTGGACGAAGCTCGCTTCGGGAAAAAGCTCCTGCCGCCGTACGCCCGCCGAGCAAAAACCGTCTTGGTAATCTTTGCGTCTGCATTCTTTGCGGGAGAAATAAGTATCATCGACTCGTCAGGTCGGTATATGTTATAAGGCAAAATCTCCCGCACCATTTCATCTGAGATCTGAAATCTGAGATTTTAAATCCTGCCTGCCTCGTCGAAGCCCCTGGCGAAGACGGGCCTGTCCCGCGAAGCCACTGCATGAAGCGGGGTTATCCTGTCAAAAATTCTTATTTCTTCCTTCGCGCCTGGCGGGAAAAGGTATTTCTTGTTTGACCCGGCGACAGACACTAGCGCGTATTATCCTTCACCAACCAACCTCAACTTTTAATTTTTAATTTTTTAAGGGTGTCATTGCGCGCAACGAAACAATCTTTATTTTTCGAACAGGAATCGTTCCCTGACGATTCTTATTGATATTGGATAGCGTCGAAATCGATCACCACTGTCGTTTGATCGTCTTCCGGGGGTAGTTTCTGGCGGAATGTTTCCAGCTCTCCAAAGAGCTCGTCGGTAAGTATTTGCGGGTCCTGTTCCCCTGTTTTGATTATGGTTTGGCTCAGCCGCTCTTTTCCGAACCGGTCTCTGGCTAGGTTACCGGCTTCGATGATGCCGTCGGTAAAGAGTACCAGTCGATCTCCGCGGACGAATTGGTGGCAGGACTCCGGCAACAGCCCGCGCTGTACCCCCAGTAGCATAGTCGTGGGTGCCAGCTCTGCGATATGGTGTTTGATGCGATTAAAAATTATCGGATGGGGGTGTCCGGCGTTGACATAAAGCAATATCCCGCTGGGCAGGTCCACCACCCCGTAAATCAGGCTGCACGTTATTGGTTCGCCCACTTGCTCGCCTAAATTGACCAGTTCATCGTTGATAGTACCAGCCACCCGGTTGGGCCGGCGGTTATCCACCCGGTCCGCCTGGAGCAGCCCCATGATCATCGTCATCACCAGGGCGGAGCTGACGTTATGGCCCATGACATCGCCGATAGCGAAGGCGATCTGGTCGTCGTGCAGCTTGCGAAAATGGTAAAAATCGCCCCCGATGGTGCTGCACATCCGGTTTTTCAGCACCATTTTCCCGCAGTGGCATTGGGGTACCTGGCTGTTAAGCAGGGCATCCTGGACGGCACTGGCCAGTTTCAGGTCTAAAGATGAAACCTCTGATTTTTTCATAATTTCTCTGATTTTTCGGGGGAAAAGAGCCGTTTTGCGTCACAAACTGGCAAAATTTGCCGGTTTTTACCCGAAAATGCGCATTTTTAGCCAAAAAATGCCAGTTTTTCACCGCAAAAAGTAACTTTTTCACCGCAAAAAAGGACCTTGTGTCGCCGAAAAACGTCTTTTTCTCTCCTGTATTCTTACTGATATTTCTAGGATTTTATTCCCAAATTTTTTGTCGTGTCTAACATTTTCTTTGTGATTTTTAAAATTGGGGTAAAAATTATGGAATAATGACCCTGGGGAGTGTATAAAAAAAGAAAACACCGAGCAGTTTTACCTAGCCCGATGTTTTCCGGAGGGGAGAAAATTCAATAATGTTATCGGTCAGGCGGCGTAAAAAACTTTAGCATTGGGAAAACCCGCATTTATAACACTTTACGCAGCCTTCTTCGAATGACAAGACCCCGTTGCAAGAGGGGCATTTCACCTTAAATCCCGCCGCCGGGCCTTCCTTGGCCGCGCCAATATTAGCTCCTGAACTGTCGGAAACAGGGTCTTGGTCCTTACATTCATCGGTAATTGTATCATATTTTAACAAAATATTAATATTTACTTCATTAACTTCGCCCAGGAGCAGCGCCTTCAAGCCGAATTTCTTCTTGGCCGCGAGGTATTTAGCCATCGCCTTGGCCAGCCCATCGCCCAGGGACATGATCCTGCCGCCCCGGGCCGGGATGGTCAGGCTCGACCCAATGCCGTCCAGTTGTTTTATGGCCTGTTCAAAGCTCCCGCCGCACCGCAGCAGCAGCGAAAGCAGCCGGCAGATCGCCTCCAGGTCGCTGTTGGCGATATCGCCGCCCTTGCCCAGTTGGGCGAATACCTCCAGCTCCCGTTCGGTTTTCGGGTCAACGGTGATTTTGACGTGCATATTACCGAATGGGGTCATCTGCCGGACCCGCACGCAGGTCATGATCTCCGGCAGGGTTATGGGCTGAACCGGTTTTTGGGCCAGCCCTTTGGGGGGCGGGGCGTCTTCACCGGCTGATTCAGCGGTTTCGCTGGTTGATGAGCCGGCTCCGCCCGCGGCTTCGCTGGTTGATTCGTCGGCGGCGCCCGATTTGGTATGGCTCATCGGCTGGGCCTGCCGGCAGCCGTCGCGGTAAACCGTAACCCCTTTGCAGCCCAGCTTAAAGGCTAAGTGGTATATCTCGTCCACCTGCTCGACGGTGGCGGAGCGGGGGAAATTGATGGTCTTGGAAATAGAGGCGTCACAGTGCTCCTGAAAGGCAGCCTGCATCCTGACATGCCACGGCGGGGCGATATCATGGGCACAGACGAATATCCGCTTGATATCCTCGGGGATTTCCGCCAGAGCAGCTAACGAGCCGCGGCGGGCGATGCGGCGGATAAGGTTATCGCTGTAAAAGCCCCCCTGCCGGGCCATTTCCTGGAAGGAGCTGTTGACCTCAAGAAGGTGCGAGCCGCTGAGCACGTTACGCTCGAAGACCACGGCGAACATCGGCTCAATCCCGCCGCTGCAGTCGGCGATAATACTTAAGGTGCCGGTGGGGGCGACGGTGGTGACGGTGGCGTTCCGCTGCGGACGGTGATATTGGGTATCCCAGATACTGCCGGGCCAGTTCTCAAAGACCCCCCGGTCTTTGGCGAGCCGCTCACTGGCCAGGTGGGCCTCGTCGTTGATAAACCGCATCAGCTCCCGGCCGACGGCGAGGGCGGATTCACTGTCGTAGGGAACGGCCAATTTATAAAGGGCGTCGGCAAAACCCATTACACCCAGGCCGATCTTGCGGTTGGCTTTACAGAGGCGATCTATCGGCTCAATCTGGTAATTATTGGCGTCGATAACGTTATCCAGGAATCGTACCGCCAGGTGGACGGTGCTGCGGAGGTCGGCGAAATCGATGCGGGAAAGCTCCCTGACCTCGGCAGCGGCGGCGATGAGGGCGCCTTCCTCGGTCTGGACCGGCTGGACGAATTTCGCCAGGTTGATACTGCCGAGATTGCAGGCTTCGTAAGGCAGCAGGGGCTGCTCACCGCAGGGATTGGTGGCCTCGATAGGGCCGAGATTCGGGGTGGGGTTGTCGCGGTTAATCCGGTCGATAAAGGCGACGCCCGGCTCGCCGGTGGCATGGGCGCCGGTGACAATCAACTGCCAGAGCTGGGCGAGACTCCAGAATGGGCCGGGGATTTCGAAGCTTTCCAGCGGGGCAGGGTGAGACTGGCTGGGGTCGGTGGGAACGAGGTCGTTGATGTTGTATTGCCAGATATTTAATGAGCGGGGCAGGTAATATTTTTTTCCCGTGCGGGGGTTCTGGACGATATGGGGGGCGTGGGGCTGGGCGTCCAACTGAGCCATCCATTCGTCGGTGATTTTGACGGAGATATTGTAATTGGTAAAGGCGGCGAGGTCCCGCTTGGCATGGAGGAACTTGAGGATATCGGGGTGGGTAACACTCATCATGCCCATATTAGCGCCGCGGCGGAAGGCACCCTGCTGGATGGCGTTGGTGGTTTCACTGAGGACCCGCCAGAAGCTGATGGGTCCGCTGGTGCGTCCGCCGCTGGAGGCGATATAGTCGCCGGTGGGCCGGAGCAGATCAAAGGAGAATCCGGTACCGCCGCCGGCCTTCTGGATCATCGCGGTATGCTTTACCGTATCGAAGATGCCGTCGATACTGTCGGGCACGGGCAAGACAAAGCAGGCGGAGAGCATTCCCATAGCCAGGCCGGCGTTCATGAGGGTGGGACTGTTGGGCAGGAATTTCAGCGAGGCCATCAGGTTATAGAAATGGTCCTGCCACAATTGAACAGCGGCTTCATCGGAGCCGAAGTTTTTTTCTATCCGGGCGACGTGCAGGGCGACCCGGTCGAACAGTTGCTCGGGGGTTTCGGCGGTCTTGCCGTCGGGACCTTTACGCAGATAGCGGTTGGCCAGGACGAAACGGGCGTTTTCCGTAAGCGTCAGAGCTTCGCGCTTCACAAAGGTCTTGGAACTATGGGCGACGAACTTTGCCATAAAATTTTCCGAAATATTGCTAGTCTATAATTCGGTTATTTGACTCCTCCTATATATATTAGACCACAATATATGGTGTTTTTCAAGGTGGTGAGTATAAATTTTTCGAGTAACGTCCGGTAAACAAGAGCGGCGCCGGGCGAGAACAACTAAAAGTGTGAAAGGCGGCGCTACGCGAGAACAGGTGAACAGTAGAGCAGGAGAACAGTTGAAAGAAAAGAATAAGAAGGTGCGAAAAGTGCGAAAAGGAAGAGGTAAGAAGGTAAGAAGGTGTGAAGGTGTGAAGGGGAGAAGGTGTGAAGGTGTGAAGGTGTGAAGGGGAGAAGGTGAGAAGGTAAGAAGGTGAGAAAGTGGGAAGGCGGCGCGGCGCGAGAGAAAAATCTAACGTTCAAAGTTCAATGAAAAGAACATTCAAGGTTCAAAGGAAAACCCCCGCCGGTGGCAGAGGCTAACAAATATACCCAGGGTTTCACCCTGGGCTATTATATTGCGCCCTTTCAGGAACCCAGGGCGTTGCCATGGGCTATTTTATTGCGCCCCTTCAGGAACCCAGGGCGTTGCCCTGGGCTATTTTATTGCGCCCCTTCAGGGCTTAAGAGAATTTTAATTGGGGGTATATCTCCTTGAACCCAGGGTTTCACCCTTGAACCCAGGGTTTTACCCTGGGCTATTTTATTGCGCCCTTTCAGGGCTTGAAGGAGAACCCCCTGCGGTGCAGGGGGCTAAAATTTTTACTAAACATTAGATTGGTTCGTCGCTACCCGGCAGGACGACGCCCGTCGCGGCAGAACACGGCAGGCATTCCACAGACATTTTTAGAGGTTAATTGCGTTGGCCGGGCAGGAGCGGTTAGAATGGCATACTATATAAGTTATGGAGATTCTATCCAGTCAGAGGTGAAGGAATGGACGGCAAAATGGTTGGCCCGGAAGAGCAACAAGGGATATTGGGCGAGATTGCCCAAAAGGTTAATCGAAGTGAACGGCTCGATTACGCGGATGGAATGGCATTATATCAAACGGGAGAGTTACTGCGGTTGGGGGAGTTGGCCCGGCAATATACCATGCAGCGGCATGGGGCGAAGGTGTACTATAGTATCAACCGGCATATCAATTATACCAATATCTGCCGGATGGGCTGCCGGTTTTGCGGCTTTTCGCGGCGGCTGGGTCAGGAAGGCGGATACCTATTGAGCGCCGCCGAAGTGGCGGAACTGGCGGAAGAAGCGCAGCGGCAAGGGGCAAATGAGGTTCATATCGTGGGCGGAATCCATCCGGAATTAAGCTTCGATTATTACCACGAGATGATTGCTGAGGTGCGGCGGCGATGCCCCGCAATACATATCAAGGCCTTCACGGCGGTAGAGATAATAGAGATGGCGGAGCAGAGCGACCTGACGGTGGAAGAGTCGCTTCTAGCCCTAAAAGAGGCGGGATTGCAGAGCCTGCCGGGCGGCGGGGCGGAAATACTGGATGAGGAATATTTCACCAAAGCGTGTCCAAATAAACCGGGGCCGGGCAGGTGGCTGGCGGTACATGCCACGGCCCATCGGCTGGGGTTGATGACTAACGCGACGATGCTCTACGGCTATATCGATACGCCGGGGCAGCGGATAAAACACTTACTGGCGCTGCGGCAGTTGCAGGATGAGTCGATCAAGCAAGGCAAAGGGCGATTTCAATGTTTTGTACCCCTGACCTGGCTGGACCCGAATGAGGGTTACCGGGATAAGGTTGACGGCCTGGTCAAGCTGAAAACCATCGCTATCAGCCGATTAATGCTGGACAATATCGAGCATATTAAGGCATTCTGGCCGATGCTGGGGGTCAAGCTGGCCCAGGTGGCACTGGCCTACGGGGCGGACGATCTGGAGGGTACGGTGCAGCAATATCGCATTGTGGATAAGGAGCAAGTGGGCGTGGATCAGCAGTTAACAGTGAAAGAAATACAAGCCCTAATCAGCGAGGCGGGCGGAGAAGCGGTGCAGCGGGACGGTTTTTACCGGATAAGTCAGCAAGGTTAGGGTTGAAGTTGAAAAGGTCGTCGAGCTTAATCAGGGTGCTTATTGCAAGAGAACGAAATCTTTAATCTGGTCGAGGAAACCGGCGGGCAGGTCCTCAGTCAGTTTTGCGCCCACGGTGAACCAGCCGTTGCCGTAGTCTTTGCAACGAACGATAGTAGCGGCTAATTGGCCGCACTGGGTGCCGGCTAATTGCGACAGGGTTAGATATATCTTCCGCCCCACCTGGAACGGCCGGGGACTTAAAAAACCTAAGCCAGAGCGGGATAGGTTGTGTAAAATCATCTTTTCCGCGGGGACCAGTTTTTTATCACTGTCTTTGACCTTCGTCATGCGGATCTCAGCAATCGCCCGGAAATAATGACGCTTATGCCGCCGGCCGGATAGGGAATTTATTTCCTCTTCCTCCAGCATATCCAAGTAGTCATTTTTTTCGCCCGTCTGCTGGTTGTTGATAATATTAAGAATCATGTCCGCGAAGGTACGCACCATATCCGCATCATATTTTTGCGGGGACTGCTCTTGCAGATACTGGAGTGCTTCGTCAACGGAATGGGTGTGGCTGCGATAAGGCCGAGAGGAGGTCATGGCGTCAAAGGTGTCGATGATGCCGACCAGCCGGCCAAAAGACGAAATCTGCTCACCCTTCAGGCCCTTGGGGTAGCCGCTGCCGTCCAGCCGTTCGTGATGCTGAGCAATCGCCTCCATCACGACCTCGGGCAACTGCGTGACCGACCGCAGGTGCTCGCAACCGCGGTCAACGTGAGTGCGAAGCAGGGTAAATTGCTCGTCGCTGAGCTTCTCCGGCGAATTCAAGACCTCCTCAGGGATAAAAATCTTGCCGATGTCATGCAGCAACGAGCCGATACCCAGTTGCTCCAGAAGCTTGCTGTCAAAGCTCCCCAATTTCTGAGCGAGGGAAATACTGTGGGTGCAGACATTAACCAGGTGAGTGGCGGTATAAAAATCGTGACTGGAAACGTCAAAAAGAGAACTGAAGGCCTGGTCGTTCTTAATTACCATTTCCACCATAGCATGGGAGATTTTCTTCGTCTGATCAATCTGCTCCTGCTGCGGGGGCGATTGCAAAAGCTGATTGGCCAGCTCCAGACTGGTGGAGTAAAGAATTTCCGCCTTTTTCTGCTGCAAAAGGCTGGGATCGGAGACGACCTGGTTGATATAACTTTCCATCGTCCGATAATATTTTTGGTGGTCGCGGACGGAAATATAGACATAATTGACGTTATTGCTGAGCAAACCCTGCTGGTCCTTGTCGCTGAAATCGATGTTAATCGCCCGATAAAGGTTATAGGACGAACCGTTAGCCAGGTAGATTTCCAGGCCATGAAGGGCCTGCGGAGAGACAATCTGTAAAGGGACGGGCAGGAAACCGGCCTGGCAGCAGGTCTTCGGGCTGTCAGCGGCAGGAACAGCAGCGGGAGCGGCGGGAGCACCAGCATCAGCAGCATTATTTGTCGTCGCGGTCGGCATGGTTATTAATTATGCGTTATAAGTTTATTATCTACATGGAGATATGGTTCGAAAACCATTCCGCCAAGCAAGCGCCGGGTCAAAGAATAGTCGTACGATGTAAGTGAAGCGCCGGTAATCCGATACCAAGATCTAGTTTCGACACATCAGGTGTGAGGCTTTAGATGGATCGCGGGAAAGTCTGATAATTTAATTTATTATTCCTTAAAGTGGATATGGTTACGTTTAATATTCCAGATTGAATTGCTATTGACGGCAGGATGAGATTGAGCATAATTAGTCTAACTTTGACGAATTTTTTAACGTACAGGACGACAATGAGGGAGGGGTAACGAATCAAAGTTTGTTTGTAGGGGTTTATCGAATCAGCGGGCGAAAGTTATATATTTATGGGAGTTGAAAGGCAATGATCAGCGTTAAAAACCTGCGGCGCTGCTTCGGACCAATCGTGGCGGTGGACGGCATCTCATTTGAAGTTAAAAAGGGTCAGGTGCTGGGATTCCTGGGGCCGAACGGGGCAGGCAAAAGCACGGCGATGAAGATGCTGGCATGCTTTCTGCCGCCCGACAGCGGCAGCGGCAGCGTCTGCGGATATGATATTGTCCGCCAGCCGAACGAGGTGAGACGGATGCTGGGCTATCTGGCAGAGAACGCGCCCGCCTACGGCGAGATGACGGTGGGGTCGTATCTGAACTTTATCTGCGATGCCCGACGCATCTACGGCGCCCAGCGTGAGCCGGCGATCCGGCGGGTGGTAAAACGCTGCGCAATCGAGTCGGTATATCATCAAACCATCGAAACGCTTTCCAAAGGGTATCGCCGGCGAGTGGGACTGGCCCAGGCGCTGATCCATGATCCGGCGGTGCTGATCCTGGACGAGCCGACGGACGGCCTGGACCCCAATCAAAAACATGAAGTACGACAATTAATCAACCAGATGGCGAAAGACAAGTGCATGATAATCTCCACCCATATCCTGGAAGAGGTCGAGGCGGTGTGCACGCGGACCATAATTATCGCCCAGGGCAAAATCCTGGCGGATTCCACGCCGGGGGAACTGAAGGGGAAATATGGGTGCAGTCTGGATGAGGTGTTCCGCAAAATAACGCAAAGAAAAAGTGCCGGCTAGTTCAATCTTGATGATAATAAGGAGTCGCAAGGCGATGAATGGTTTTAAGACGGTATTCAAGCGGGAATTGAAAGGCTATTTCAGTACGCCGGTGGCGTATGTGTTCCTGGTGATATTTTTGTTCTTCGCGGGGTACCTGACGTTTAAGGACCGGTTTTTCGAGACGCGGCAGGCGGATATGCGGATATTTTTTATGAATATGCCGCTGCTGATGGTGTTCATGGTGCCGTGCACGGCGATGCGACTGTGGGCGGAAGAGCGCAAGAGCGGCTCGATCGAACTGCTGCTGACGCTGCCGATAACGGTGGGTCAGGCGGTGTGGGGTAAATTCGCGGCGGCCTGGACGTTCCTGGGGATAGCCCTGCTGCTGACCTTTCCAATGCCGATAACGGTGGCATACCTGGGCAGCCCCGATGTAGGGGAGATTGTGACGGGATACCTGGGCAGCTTTCTGATGGCAGGGGGATTGCTGGCGATCGGATGCTTCTTCTCGGCGATAAGCAAAAACCAGGTTATCAGTTTTATCCTCACGGTGGTGGCGACGGCACTGCTGCTGGCGGCGGGACTGCCGAGCACGCTGGATTACCTGGCGAAAGTGTTGCCGCTGTCGGTGGTCAGCGGCATCGAAAGCATGAGCTTTCAAACCCATTTCGAGTCCATGCAAAGGGGCCTGATCGATTTTCGGGATATCTCCTATTACCTACTGCTGATTGTGGGCTGGGTGGCGGCCTGCGGGATTATACTGGAAGAAAGGAAGGCAGCGTGATGAACCGAACCCTGCGAGCGGCAATAGCGGTAGTGCTGGTGGGGATAATAACCTTCAGCGTTATCAGCATTTGTCAAAACAGCGCCCTGCTGCGGGCCTGGAAAATCGATATCACCAGGCAGAAATTATATACCCTCAGCGAGGGGACCAAAAAAATCCTGGGGCGACTGAATCAGCCGATCACACTGAAACTGTATTACGCGAAGACGGCGGCGCTGAAAGGGCCGGACCAGATACGCTTTTATAACAATTATTACCAGTACGTAAGGGACCTGCTGGAAGAATACGCGGCAGCATCCGGGGGAATGGTGGATCTGCAGGTGATAGACCCCCGGCCGTATTCCGATGATGAGCAGCAGGCACTGCGCTACGGACTACGCCGGCTGCCGATTACGGAAGAAGAGTATTTCTTCTTCGGACTGGTAGCTCAGACGCAGTTCGGAGTGATAAAAAGCATTCCGCTGTTTTCGCCGGAACGGATGAATTTTGTGGAATACGATATCAGCTACCTGATCGATACGGCGGTGACGCGGCAGAAGCAGCGGATCGGGGTGCTCAGCTCGCTGGAAGTGATGGGCGATGAAGCCTCACCTTATATGATGCAGATGATGCAGATGCAGGGACAGCGGCCGCGACCCGCCTGGTCGATTATCAGGCAGCTCCGCAATCAATATGACGTGAAGGTGGTCGAGAGCGATACCGAAGAAATCAAAAACGAAGACGTCGATCTGCTGCTGGTGATACATCCCAAAGAGCTGCCGGAAAAAACGCTCTTCGCCATCGATCAATTTATCCTGCGGGGCGGCAGAGCGATTGTCTGCGTGGACCCCTTCTGCATGACAGACCAGCCGGACCCGCTGGCCCAGATGCGAGGAAGAATGCCCCAATCACCGGCATCCGATTTGAATCGGTTAATGCGCAAGTGGGGAGTGGAAATGCCGCGCGATACCTACGCGGGTGATAAGAATCTGGCGATCCTGGCGGCGCTGCGTGAAAACCAACGGCCGGAAAAGGTGATCGGAGCACTGGATCTGGTGCCGACAGGGGGATGTCTGAATCGGGACAATGTGATTACGGCGGATCTCGGCCAGGTGCGGGTGCTTTTCGCCGGCGTACTGGAAAAGGTCAACGATAAACCGCAGAATAAAGACAAAGACCAGGAAAGTAAGGAAAAAACAGAGGGTAAGGAAAAGGCCGAACAGGATAAGGAAAACGCCCGGCAGAATGAGCTTACTCTAACGCCGCTATTGCAGACCACGGGGCAGGGAAATACCTGGAAGCCGGACAGCACCTTCGAGCTGATGATGGTCGATCCCGAGCGGTTGATGAGCCATTTCAAGGAAGGCACGGAGCCGGTCATGCTGGGCTATTTGATAACCGGAAGATTTTACACCGCCTTTCCGCAGGGCATCGATGTGCCGGAAGAGGAAAACAAGCCGGCTGATGACACCAACAGCGAGGCTGGGCAGGCGGAGCAAGAGAAAAAGACGCGGCACCTGACGGGCCTGGAAGAGGGGCAGGCAGACGGGGCGGTGGCGGTCTTCTCGGATGTGGATTTTATCAGCGATCTGATAGCTTTTCGGGAGACGACATTTTTCGGCACGACGGTGGTGGGAGATAACTGCGCACTGCTAATGAACACGATAGAGAATCTGCTGGGATCGGGCGAGCTGATCGCGATGCGGTCGCGGGGCAGTTTCGCCCGGCGATTCACCCGGGTGGACGAGATTGAAAAGCAGGTGCAGCAGCAGACGTCGGCAGCGGAAGAAAAGATAGAAGCGGAAATCGCCCAGTTCCAGGATGATCTCAATAAACTGTTGTCCACGGCCCGCAGCCAGGATGAAGCGGTAGTGGCGGCGACCCAGTTGAACCAGAAGAAAGAAGAGCTGCAGCGGCAACTGCGGGAAAAACAGATAAACCTGCGTAAAATCCATAACGAAAGCCGGCAGAGCATCGAGCAGCTCAAGATGCGACTGGAGATTTTCAATATCCTGGCGGCGCCGGCGGTGATTTTGTTAATCGCTATCGTGGTGGGCATCCGCCGGGGCATAAGACGGCGACGTTATATCAGCCACGCCAGCGATGCTTAAATTACTCAAACTGACCGACGGCCAGTTTGAGAATGCAAAATTTAAAAGGCAAAATGCAAAATTGTGGAATCCGCCTACGGCGGATAACTAATTTTATTGGTTTTTGTGTTATAGAACATCTTGTTAAGAAAACAGTTACGTTAATTTCTAGCCGTAAATCGGTCAGTTTGAGTAAATTAATATTTAGTAGAAGAAGTGAGAGGCAGCACAACGAGGTGTAATATATGAGTAATAAAAAGCTGATGCTATTGGCTCTGGCAGCGGTGGGTGCGGTATTACTGGTCCTGGCGCAGTCGCAACTGGCCCAGCGGCAAAAGGTAGAAGCCGGCGGGGCGAGGCCGCTGATCCAGGGGCTGGATACCCAGAAAATCGATCGGATCGAGCTGATGTCCGGTCCGAAGCTGGTGGTGCTGCAGCGGCAGGGCGATGGTTTCGTTATCGCGAGCAAAGATAACTACCCGGCCCTGACGCGGAAGATCAACGACCTGATTGTTTCCTGCCTGGATATCACCGTCAAGGAGATGACGACCAGTAATCCGGCTAATCACGCGGAACTGGAGGTTGACGGGGAAAAACTGCATAACCTGGTTAAGTTTTTCGGGGCGGACGGCAAACTCATTACGGGGGTGATCGTGGGCAAAGCCGACCCGCAATTAGGGGGCAAATACGTCCGGCTGGCGGATAAGGACGAGGTGTATGTCTCGGATAATATCCGGTGGATGTCGATGACAGCGCTGAGCTACGCGGAACGGGAGATTTTCAAGGTGCAGAAGGAGGATATCCGGCGGGTGACCGTAACCTATCCGGAAGGCAGCTATACCCTCCGGGCGGACGATAAGGGTAAGGTGACGCTGGAGGATATTCCGCCGGGCAAAGAGCTTAAAGGCAATTATTATGACCAGGTTTTCGCGGGCATGACGAATATCGAATTCGAAGACGTGGCGAAAAAGACGCCGCAGACGGCGGATCTGAATTTCGCGGTTACGGTGCAGTGCGAGCTGAAGGATTCGACGGTAGCAACTTTTAAACTGGCAAAGCAGCAGGACAAAAATTACCTGGTCTGCCAGGCGGACTTTACCGATAAGTCGCCGGTGGTCAAAGAGAATCGGGTGGAGACTCCGGAAGAGCTAAAGGCGAAGGAAGCGAAGATCCTGGCCCGCAACGGGGCGGCGGAATTTACCCAGAAGCACCAGGGGTGGGTTTACCAGATCAGCGACTGGAAGGCGCAGGAGATGGGCAAGAAGCTCGACGAGCTACTCCAGGACAAGAAAGAGGACCCCAACCAACCCGCGGAAGAACAAAAAGACCCTAACCTACCCGCAGGTGTGGGTATTAATTAAAGTAGTGTAAACGGGGCTACATTTTTAGGGGGAGGTTTTGGCGGATATTTTTAGGCGGGCGGTTTGCAAACCCTCCTGGGCCCGCGCGCTGGTGGGGTTCAGTCGTAAGGCAGCTTCATACTGCGGGATCGCCAGGTCGTATCTTCCCAGGGCTAATAAGGTGTCGGCGAAGTTGATCCGAGTATTGAAATGGTTCGGATCAAGCTGCAGGGCTTGTTGGTAATTCAAAAGAGCCTGGTCGTACTGCTGCAAAAGGGTCTGGGCCGCCGCCAGATTGGAATAAGCTGCGACGTAACGGGGATTCAGGCGGATGGCTTGTTCGTAGAGTGGAACAGCTTTGTCAAGCTGCTTCGCCTGGACATAGGCATTGGCGAGATTGAAATAAGCGGCATCGTCGGGGTGGAGATTAAGCGAGGTCTGGAGGGCATTAATAGCTTCGTCATTATGGCCCGTCATCGCCAGAGCCAGGCCGAGATTGGCATAAGCGGGGTAATAGGCAGGGTTAAACTTGACGGCCAGGCGAAATTCCTGCATAGCCTCGTCGAGCCGGTCCTGCTTGCGTAAGGCACAGCCGAGGGCGAAATGCGGAATGGCGGATCGGGGAGCCAGATCAATCATTCTCTGATACAGGGTCAAGGAGTCTTTCCAGAAGGTAAGGTAATGTCGAGTGGCGAGGGACTCGGCAGCGGCCAAGCCCAAAATTATTATGACAATAAGAGATTGGCGGAAGACGTAACTCTTGCGGCTGCGCAGGGTCCGCCACGAGCGGTGCAAGAGCCAGGCGAGCACCAGCATCAGACCTACGGAGGGCAGGTAGGCGAATTTGTCGGAGGCAATCACATCGCTGAACCGGAAAATCTGCATGGTGGGTAAGGCAGCGACCATAAAAATCAGCCAGCCGATCAGAAAGGCGGGCGTCCAGCGGAGGGAAATCACAAGCGCCGCTAACAGGACGCAAGTGCCCACCACGCCGGTTAATATCGCGGGGTTTGACAGGCTCATCGGGGCTGGGAAGGGATAATGCGAAGAAAGATTCACCGGCCAAAAAATCTTATGTAAATAAAAGATGACATTGTGACAGATGGTATAAGGTATCTGCAGCAAGGGAAAGGCGCGTGGGGCGACAACTCTGGCGGTGGCAGCCTGGGAGATAATGGTGATGGCGGCACAAAAACCGGCGGCGATGAAAAAGGGAAATTTTTCCCTGACGGACCGCCAGGAGAGTCGGCCGAGGGGCCAATAGTCGAGCAGCAGGAAAATGACAGGTAAGGGCAGGCTGGTCGGCTTGGACATTAAGGCGAGAATATAGGTTAAGAAACAGCCGACATAATAGAGCGTTTTGTGTTTGCCGCGGGCGGCATTTACGTAAAGAACCAGGGAGCAGAGGGAAAAGCAGGCGGCCAGGAGGGTTTTTCGCTCGGAGACCCAGGCGATGGTCTCAACGGTCATGGGATGTACCCCGAAAAGCAGTCCCACCAGCGCGGCGGCGGGAAAGCTGCCGAAAAGCTGATACAACAAGAGGATTATTAGAAGGGTGTTCAGCACATGGATGATAAGGCTGGTGCGGTGGAAGGGAGTGAGATTATCCGGCCGGCCCCCCAGGCGCCAGTCCAGCATCAGGGAAATCATGTTCAACGGCTGATAGTAACCGCCGACGGTAGAGGGATGAAGCACCTCGGAAAGAAACCGGCCGGCGGACGACCAGCCGGGATGGTGCACCAGGGGGTTATCGACCATGTATTCGTCGTCATCGAAGGAAAGAGCCTGGGCGGATAAAACCGGCCAAAACGCCGCTATGATAACCGCAGTCAACAGCGTGATGGTCAAGAGAGCGAATATATAATGGTTGAGAATATTATGTTTCATTTCCTGAATAGTATTAAAGACTTTTGACATTTCCTTTCGCCTTTTCAAAGAAAAATGGCGCGAGGTATTATACCAAATATAACAAGGGCCTCTATAATAAAGCGGATTCTATTTTTTTGTTGACAGGATTGGCGATTGCAGATTAAATTAGTCGCATGTCCGCGGTCTCTCGCACAACAAAATACAATGTCTGTAACACGTTCTTAATCGAAGAATTAATGTAACATGTACCATTTTCTGTCTCCTTTTCTTACGTTTGTCAGAGGATAAATCTATTTCGAGAAAGAAAAACATGTTAAAAAGATTCTTTACTATTCCTCAAATACGGCTAGACAAGCCTCCTTTGGAGCCAAAGTGGGCGGTAATTATTAGCCTAACGACAATAATTGCTGGGCTATTGGCTGTTGCTGTTGCCCACTTACTCTTTTATGTCCCGTTATCAACGGCACTTCTTTGCTATGTTTTGGTGGCATATCTTACATTAGGATTATCATGGTCTTTCCTCGAATGGAATTCTCGAAATGCAGCAATACGTGGAAATAACTACTTTGTATACTTTGCTATAGTAATTGTTTTGATAGCGATGATTAGCACAGATTCTTATGAACCATTTCCACGTTGGGCAGTAGTAGCATTAATTCTTGGAGGAATTGCTGGATATTCGGTTATGGGGTTTTGCGGAATTAAAAATTTTATTAGATGGAAAAGAGGAAAATTCGAAAAACAGAAAGAACACAACGATAATAGTTAGTATTGCAAGAAAATAGACCTTATGACAAAATATCGATTATGGACAGATTTTGATAGTTCAGGAGCAATATGGTTGATAATGGTAAAACAGCCCAAGAAGAACAGTTGAGCAGTAAAGCTGTCGGCGGGGCCGACGGCGAAATATGGATGATTAGAGATTGCTTCGTCGCAAGGCTCCTCGCAATGACATTATTTATAACGTTCAATGTTCAAAGGAACCCCAAAGGGAGCGATAGATGCAGGAAATTATGATGAAGGCGATTGGGGTGGTGCGGTCACCGTATCAGCAGACGAAGGATATGCCGATACAAGGTAAGTTTCAGCCGGGGGTAAGGGCGTATGTCGAGCTGGAAAGGAAGTACGCGGCGGGGCTGAAGGATTTGGAGGGGTTCAGCCACGCAATTATTATCTATTACTTTCATAAATCAACGGAGGAAAAGGTGATGGCCCGGCCGTTCCTGGAAGATGTCGAACATGGGATATTCGCGATCCGCAGCCCGCATCGGCCAAATCATATCGGGCTGTCGGTGGTGAAAATCGAAGGCATCGAGGGAAATAAACTGCACTTCAGCGAGGTTGACGTGTTAGACCAGACGCCGGTGCTGGATATCAAGCCGTACGTGAAACATTTTGACAGCCGGGAGCAGGTGGTCTGCGGCTGGATCGATAAACATTTTGCCCAAGGCAAAGACCCCAAGAAAACGACTTAACCACAGAGGGCAGGAGCTGATGGAAAAGGGAGTTTCCATCCTGCTGGCCCAGCCGGCTTCGGATGCCCTGATTGTCTATCGCAAGCTCTGACCGCGGCATGATACCATCCCCATGCGAGGGGGGGCGCAGAGCGTGTTGCAAAAGTCGGTTTTGCGCTAGGAAATCCTCGATAAAAGCACAAAAACTGCGGTAGTATTTATTATATCTATAGTTTTTCAACAGCCCCAATGTTCCATTTTCTAATTTTTCACTCCTCATACTTTTTTAGTAGTTATTGAAAGAATCTTTGATAAAATTGATTTGTGCGTAACGTTTGTCAGGGTGAAAAGGAATATCTTATGAATAATATTACTCGTCGAAATTTTCTGAAAAGTTCATTAATAACCGGTGTCACAGCATCCCTCTCGGGACGCATTGCCGGGGCGTCTGCTGTTTCACGTGTACGCGGAGCAAATGAGGATATTCGCGTCGCGGTAGTGGGTATTAATGGCAAAGGTGCGCAACATATAGACATTTTTCATAAACTTCCCGGTGTGCGGGTAGTCGCCCTTTGTGATGTGGATCGGGCGATTCTCGGTCGCGAAGCGAAGAAATTCGAAGAACGAAACGAGAAAGTTGACACTTATACCGATTTTCGCAGAGTTCTGGATGATAAAAATATTGATGTTATTGTAAACGCGACTCCCGACCACTGGCATGGCCTGCATACCATTTGGACTTGCCAGGCCAATAAGGACCTTTATATCGAAAAACCAACTTCGCACAATGTTCTCGAAGGTTACAAAATGGTCGAAGCTGCGCGAAAGTACAATTGTATTGTCCAGGCCGGCACGCAGCGCCGCTCTGATGAAGGTATGCAGCAGGCAGTAGATTACCTTCAGAAAGGTAATCTCGGTAAAATCCACGTGGCGCGCTGCCTGGCGTATGCCAGCCGAAAGAGTCTTGGGAAGATATGCGGACCGCAGAAAATTCCCGATACAGTGGACTACGACCTTTGGACAGGCCCAGCCCCCATGCAGCCGCTGACCAGAAATAATCTGCATTATGACTGGCGGTTTTTCTGGCCGATTGGCAGCGGGGATCTTCCCAATAACGGCATCCACTTTTTTGATCTAGCCCGCTGGATTATCGGCCAAAATGATCCGGATGTCCCGGTAATGAGTGTCGGCGGACGATTCGTCTGGGACGATACCGGCGAGACTCCGAATACTCAGTTTGCGATTTTTGACGGCGATACTGCCCGTATTGTTGTTGAGGTTCGCAATCTGCCCCGAAAAACTGGTGATGCCGCAATGGATAATTACCGGCGAATAAGAATGGGGCTCGTGGTTGAATGTGAAGGCGGCTATTTTGCCGACGGGGCGGTTTTTGACAACCAGGACAAAAAGATTAAGCAGTTTCCGCTTGACGGCGGCAGTAGCCACCAGGCGAACTTCATCAATGCCGTTCGCAGCCGAAAAGTTGCCGATCTGAACGCAGATATTCTCGAAGGGCATATTTCGAGTGCCATGTGCCTTCTGGCGAATATTTCATACAGGGTTGGTTCTGCTCTACCTCGGGAGCAAATTACAGAAGCGATCAAGTCAGATGAACTTGCCGCGAAGGTATTTGATGATTTTTGCTCCCACCTTCAGGCCAATGACGTTGACCTGTCAAATAATTGCGCCATTCTTGGCCCCACAATTCGGTTCAATTCAAAAACAAGACGGTTACGCGAAATAGACCGAACCACCGATTTGTTAGCCGACTCTCTTTTAACCGGCAGCTATCGACAACCGTATGTATTACCAGAAAAAATATAATATTTTAGTCAGGTAGCGCGTCCTCTTTTCATCCCATGCGTGGAGACCTGAAGGTATATAATTCAACGAGCCCAGGCGATGCTCCGAGCTATTGACTTTTGCCCTATCAGGGCAAGGAGTAAGAAATCCCGTGCTGAATCACGGGGGTAAAAATTATAGATTCCAGGCGCGAGCGAAGGCGGCGAAACTGCGGTCAAAGGTTTTTTCGACTTTCGCAGGAAAGCAGCAGCCCGGCAGTTGTTTCATGGACAGGTGGTAACTGATACATTCACAGCACATCCCCTTGCGGGAGCAGCCGGGATAGGAGCAGGAGCAGTTTTTCAAATTCTGGTTTTTTTGACAATCCATGATTTCAGCTCCTCATTTACCTGATATACGAAATTTTTTAAAATCGCCTATAGAGCTTGCACTAGTTGTTTGAACAATAGGCCGCGCTGCTGAAAATTCTTGAACATGTCGTAACTGGCACAGGCGGGCGAGAGCAGCACCACGCTGGATGGCGGTGCGTGTTTTTTCGCCAGGGCGACCGCCTCAGCGAGATCACCGGCCTTGACGCAGAAGGGGCGGGATTGGTTTTTACGGGTTTTGACCTTTTCGATCAGCTCGGCAAGTTTTTCCCGGACCGCGCCCAGTAATATGACGACGGCAACGTTCGGCACGATTTTTTCCACCATTTCGTCGAAGGGAATCTTTTTGTCGTATCCGCCGAGAATAAAAACCTTTTCTTCGGTGAAGGAATCGATAGCGGCGATGGTGCTTTCCGGGGTGGTGGCGATGGAATCATTGTAATAACGTACGGTATCCAACAGCCGCACCAGCTCCAGCCGATGGGGCAAGGCGGTGTAATTCTTCAGGATCTGGCGGGCGATGGTTTTTTCCACGCCGAACAACTCCGCCGCAGACAAAGCGGCGGCGGCATTGAAGCGGTTATGCATTCCGGGTACCTGCAGCTCTAGTTGTGCCGGGTCATCCGCGGGATACCAAACGAGACGGCCTTTGACGTGGTTTTGCCAATTTTGCAATACCGGGCAGCGGCGGTTGAGCAAGGCCCAATCGCCCGGCTGTTGAAAACGGAGGATATTCTGCTTAGCCTTGATGTATTCCTCCATCGTGCCGTGCCGGTCGAGATGGTTGGGGGTAATATTGGTGATGATGGCGACATGGGGACTCTGCTGCAGCCGGGCCAGGTCTTCCAGTTGAAAACTGCTCAACTCCAGCACCGCCAGATCGTCGGGGGCAATCTGATTAACGCGGCAGAGGAGATTTTCCCCGCCGATGTTGCCGCCCATCCAGACGCGATTGTAGGGAAGGTGATTGTGGGACTGCCGAGCTTGCTGCAAAACGAAGGCGGTCATGGCGGTGGTGGTACTCTTGCCGTTGCTGCCGGTAACGCCGATGATTCGTGCCGGGCAGCGGGCGAAAAAGATGTTCATCTCCGAAGTGAGTATCGCCTTATGCTGCCGGGCGAGGGCCAGCCAGGGCGAATGGCCGGGCACCGCGGGATTGACCACAATTACCTCGGCTCGGGTAAAATCGCTTTCCTGATGGCCGCCCAGGTGATATTCAATGGGCAAGTGTTCCAGTTGCGCCAAACTATCCTGGAGTTTGTCCGCGGGATTATTATCGGTAACCGTAACTGTGGCCCCCTCCTGGACCATGAAGCGAGTGACGCCCACGCCGCCGCCGAAACTGCCCAACCCCATAATCAGTACGTTCTTGCCGGCAAAACTCTTGTCGATAACTTGCCTCATAAATTTTTTATTATCTCAAGCGGCAGTCAGGATTTCAGGGCTGTTAGAGCAGCGGCAATATCGTCTTTCATATCCCGACAGGCTTGTTCAATGCACTTTTCCCAGTTATCGCCGAACTGGTCCGTATAGCGAGGTTTATTGTAGGCGTAAATAATACTTCGGGAGGCGCTGATTAAGGCGCCGGTACCGTCTGGTTTGCAAAACTGGGTGCAATCAGCGGCGGTGGCTCCCTGGGCGCCGTAACCGGGCACCAGAAACAGGATGTGCGGGTACTGCCAGCGGAGGGATTTCGACTTTTCCGCGGTAGTACCACCGACCACCATCCCCAGATTGCTAAAGCCCGATGGGCCGATATACTGGGGCTGGCACGCCAGTTCCGCCACCTCCTGGGCTAATTTTTCATAAAAGGCCTGGCCCTGGGCATCCTGAAAATCCTGGAGCAGACCCGCAGAGGGATTGCTGGCCCGGACCCAGACGAAGATGCCTTTGCCTTCCTGGGCGGCAATGTCGGCGAAGGGCTTAATGCCGTCCAGGCCGCAAAAGCCGTTAATCGTTATGGCATCAGGAGATACGCTGTCTTCCATATCGATGAATTTGGGGTTTCGGACGTGGGCCTCGGCATAAGCCTGGGCGGTCGAGCCAATGTCGCCCCGCTTGACATCGCCGATAACTTCCAGGCCCAGCTCTTCCGCTTCCTGGATGAGGGAGTAATAGTTTTCCACACCTTCCCAGTAGTAGCGCTCGAAGAAGGCACTATTGAATTTTACCGCCGGCACTAAAGGGGCAATAATCCGCAGTACCCGGGTGCAAAACTCAAAGATCGCATCCAGGGAAGCTTCCAGGTCCAGCTCATCGTTGAATTCCTTACGTTCGATGATCTGGCGGGGGAGCTTGGCATATTCCGGATCCAGCCCGACGATGGCACAGGTACCTTTGGCGTAAATGGCTTTGGTTAAACGGTCGGCGAAATGGTCAGCCACAATAACATCCTTTCCGAAATAATAATCAAAAATAAAAAGTTATGATTCAATACTTAAGGATTAAATATATCCCAACAGTAGTTGAGTGCAAGTATAAAAATCTATCGGAATACTTTCGTACACTGCTCTTGAACAACAAGATAGGCGAGTTGCAAGGAAATAATCGGCGAAATTTAACTATTTGAAGGGACAACTAGCTCAATATAATGATTTTCGCTACCAGGCTTACTTTCGATAATCATCCGCAAAATTCGGATTTATTGGAAGGCCTAAGCAGAGATCCGGCAATTAGGCATATCGGTGCCAGAATAAAGCTGAGCAGCCCCGCCTGGGTGGAGTCGATTTTTTCCGGCGCCGCCAGACATACCAACGGCGGAACGGCGCTGATAATAAAGGCACAATACACTCCGAAAGTATCGGCGCGCTTCCAGTAGATACCGCCCACCAGAGCGGTAATAATACCCGCATAAGAAATTGATCCAGCTAAGATTATGTAGCGTAATACCGACTCCGTTGAAACGTAAAATACCCCCCATAAATAAATAAAAATTCCCAGCACCAAGATGCCGATGCGCATCAGCAGTATTCTTTGTTTTTCGGTTAGGGGATTTTTACAATGTCGGGCCACCACATCCTGTACCAGAATGGAGCTGAAAGAGAGTAAATAACTGTCGTAAGTTGACATCGAGGCTGATAGAAAACCCACGGTAATAAAACCAATTATGCCTGCCGGTAAAATTCGGGTGAGCATTAAAGGCAGTGCGGTCTTGGGGTCGCCGACCTTTCCCAGCACCGCTAATGCCGCAATTCCCCAGAGCATGGGCATGGCGGCGCGAAAAAATATAAATATACTGCTTATCTGAAAAAGCTTCTGCGACGTAGCGGCATCCTTCATACTCAATACCCGCTGCACCACGGGCTGCCAACTGGACCAGCCGCTGGTGTAATATAAAACCATCCAAATCAGCACCAACAATCCGTATTTTGGCGCTTGCCATATGCGAAATCCCGCATCGCCGTAATGATCACGAACGGCCGCTACAATGCCGGTGAAACCATCGGCATGGATAAAAGAAAAATAGGTGGTGAAAATAATCCCGACAAATATCATGACGAATTGAAAAACGTCCGTAAAGACCACCGAATACATACCACCCAGCATGGTGTAAGCAATTACGATGACCAGTAATATACCCATAATTGCGGGCAAATATGCCCCATCCAGCCCCATTATGATAATTAAGAATTTACCTTCGACCTGCAGGAATATGCCGATGGTTAAAACCCCGGTAATAAAGGTCAGCACCCCCGCGATCCAGCGGATATTGGCATTATAACGTTTTTCAAAATATTCCGGCACCGTCATTATATTCAGGCTGCGCAATTTATTTATCACGAAACCGGTTCTGCCGATCGTCCACATGGTAAGCGCGGTAATAAACGCCGTGGCCAGGGCTACAAAGCCATTGCTGTAGGATTCTTCGGAAAAGTAAACGATAGTTACCAATCCCATTTCAGTACTTGACAGCGTTGCTATTCCCCATACCGTACGCAACTTTCTTCCCACTAACAGAAAATCTGCTAAGCTGGATACTCGTTTGCGAGCCATGATGCCGATGCAGGCGCTGACAACCAGAAAGCCCATGACAAATATCCAGTCTATCCAGGCAAATTGTGTACTCATTTAATAGTCAACCTTCGCAGTTATGTTCTTTCCCATTGTCCCCCACTGTGCCTTATCAGCTTATGCCAATAAAATACACTTTCACAATACGCTCCAGATAAAAAGATCGCCACCTGAGTCTCAAAAGGCCCTGCCGCTGCCTTTTTGGGGCTTATGTATCGCAAAGAAGAAGTACGAAGTCGCGCTAATATTGGCTTTGTAATTATTAAGGTGTCAGGCTAACCGGCATTTTGGTCCGAGTAGATTCTTCGATAGCCTCCAACACCTGTGCCGTCTTCAAGCCGTCTTCGCCGGTGACCATCGGTGTTTTGTCGTGAACGACACAATCGATAAAATGTTCGATGGCGGCAATACAGAAACCGACGGGCTTGCCGTACAGATCCGGTGCACCCAATACATCGGGCAGACCGGAGCCTTGTTGAGTATATTTTTCGATGATGTAGTTATGACTGGTATTGACATAGGTGCTGCCCCTGCTGCCGATGAACTCACCTTTGAATTCGAACAGGTTGGGGGCATTTTCTGCTATGATCCAGCAATTCTCCACCACCGCTGTACCGCCGTTGGAGAGTTCCAGAATCGATTGATAAAAGTCGGGGGTGTTGACTCCCATATTTTTCAAGACCACGGATCGGCTGACCGAATAAACCCGCTGCACCTCTGCTTTGCTCAGCCAGCGAATCAGATCGATCAGATGACTGCCGAGGAAATGGGCCGGCGAAGATCGCTGGGCCCAGCGCAGCATCTTCGTGGGGACATACAAGGTGTCATTCAAGCGGATATTAATCATCAGCAGTTCGCCCAGTTCGCCCGATTCGACCATATTGTTGATGTGAACAAGGGGCAGGTTCCAGCGATTGTGAAAATCCACCATGAGTTTGACATTTCGGGCATCGCGTGCCGCCAGAATTTTTTCGCATTCGCCGACCGTTTGGGCCAGAGGTTTTTCCACGAGCACATCTTTACCCGCTTCGATGGCCGCCAGCACGATGTCGGCATGGTCAAAATCCGGGGTCGCGATGGAGACCGCCTGGATTTGAGGATCGTGCAGTAATATGTGCCAATCGCTGCAGCATTTATCGGTTTTGTAGGTTTGAGCAAAATGCTCTGCTCGGTTTTTATCCAGGTCGCATACCCCAACGAACTTTACCTGGGGAGAGGCAGCATAGGTACGGGCGTGGATCGATCCCCAGGTGCCGCAGCCGATTAAACCAAAACCTATTTTTTCCATAGATACACCCCAACACTGATACTACAACGCTGCGAAGATAACGGATAACATTTTAACGTGATTTTCAAAATGTTGCCCTAATCAGGTAATCATCGCATCCGCTATTTCCCGGGATAAACTGCCCAGCCATTTCTTGAATATTGTACTCTATATGTTGGGATAATGCAAAGATTTTCGACAGAAACTCCCTCCCTGTCCCCGCAGTTTAACGGCTATATATAATGAGTATGTGCCAATTAATAATAATATTTAAAAATTTATTAATTAGCTCTTCTCGTATATGTTGGATAAAGGAAAGGCACCTATTTCCTGGGTTTGCAGGTGCAATCTTTCGCGGGCTTGCCGCAGCCGGAGCAGACCTTGTTTTTAATAGGTTTTCCACATTTGGCACAGGGCGTGCAGCCACATGTCTGACACATGGTATTAACTTCCTTAAAAAATGAATGAGAAGCTTAAATATTTGCTCGCTTTTATTTATTATATAGCGTCTTTGGGGGGCAGCAAGCGGACCGATTCCGCCCGGCGAAGCAATGATTAACACAAGATAAGGTATTTTAGCAGGTTATAGCAAAAATTTTATCGGCATATTTTTGGAAAATTAGCCATAATAACAGTTCAATCGAAGTTTCTGATTGCAGTAAGCGGCCTTCCTGTTTATAAGACTTTGTGTTTTAAAGGTCTTTGCGAAAGCAGCAATATAAATAGTCATGTTCCGATAGGAAAATCGCAGTGTCGGCATATAACATAACTTTTCAACCGGATAACGTCAGCATAACGATCCCGGAGGCGGAGCATATCACCATAATGGAAGCTGCCCAGCGGAGCGGAATCATCCTGGAAAGCGCCTGCGGGGGCAAAGGCACCTGCGGCAAATGCCTCGTGGCAGTCAGCGGCGTATCTCAGCCGGTGCGGGCTTGTCAGTATTATATTGATCGCGACCTGGTTGTTACCATACCGGAAAGCTCGCGTTTTTTCGTGCAGAAAATCCTTCAGGAGGGCATCAAAGGGACCGCTCAAGTGGAGCCCATGGTCGGCAAGCGTTACCTGCAGATATCTCCGCCGACCGTTGATGATTTGCGCAGCGACGCCCAGCGATTAAGCGATGCCGCCCCGACGGGGACGGTTATCGACTGGCGGTTGTTGCGGCAATTACCGCTGGTATTGCGCGAGAGTGATTTTAAGGTTACCGCCGTCTATCATGACCAGCGGATTTTTGCCCTGGAGGGGGCAGATACCACGGATAAACTTTTTGGAGTAGCGGTCGATATCGGCACGACCACGGTAGTAGCCAGTCTGGTTAATCTGGCTACCGGAGAGACGACGGCGGTAAGCAGCGATACTAATCCGCAGACCGCCTTCGGTGACGACGTTATCAGTCGTATCGAGTACAGCAGGGCTAATCCCAAGGGTCTGCAAAAGCTCCATCGCTGTATTGTTGATTGCCTTAACGGACTCATTAAAGAGCTTTGTACGACCAGCGGCGTGGATTATCAAAATATTTATGAATTGACGGCAGCGGGTAATACCACCATGCAGCATCTGCTGCTGCGCCTGCCGGTGGAGCAGATCGCTCAGGCTCCCTATGTCGCGGCCGTGTCAACCGCGGTGAATCTGACGGCGGACACCCTGGGGATAAATATTCATCCGCGGGGCAACATTTATGTGATGCCGGGTATTGCCGCCCATGTCGGCGGCGATACGGCGGCCGTTGCCCTGGCAACGGCAATGCGGCACAGCGACGGATTCAATATAGTCCTGGATATCGGCACGAATGGTGAGATGGTGCTGGGCAGTAAGGATAGGTTATTTGCCTGCAGTACAGCAGCGGGACCAGCCTTCGAGGGGGCCAGAATCCGTCATGGTATGCGGGGCTGCGAGGGAGCGATTGAGCATGTTCGTATAACTGCTGATGAAATAATAACTTCCGTTATCGGTGGGGGACCGGCAGCGGGGATTTGCGGCAGCGGGCTGGTGGATATTATCGCGGAACTACTTAATATAGGTCTGATTGATCCTTCGGGCAGATTGGGCGGCCCAGATGTTCGGCTGTCAGATTTATCACCCGATACCAGTGCCCGACTGATACAGGTGGACAATGCCCCAGCTTTTATGCTGGTGCCCGCCAGCCAGAGCAGGCGCAGCCAGGCTATCGTATTGACCCAGGGGGATATTCGCCAGGTACAACTGGCGACGGCAGCTATCCGGTCGGGTTTTGAGATTCTGCGGCAGAAACTGGGCATTAAGCTGGAAGATATTAATCGATTGTATTTAGCGGGAGCGTTTGGCAATTATATTCATCCCGCCAGTGCCCGGCGGATGGGCTTGCTGCCGAATTTGCCGTTGGAAAAGATTCAATTCGTCGGCAATGCCGCCAGCACCGGGGCGAAAGAAGTGCTGCTGAGCCGGCTGGCTCGCCGTCATGGCGAGGAACTGGCCCGGGAAATAGAATACGTTGAATTAGCCGGTCGCAGCGAATTTCAGGAAATATTTAGCGACAGCTTATTTTTCCCGAGAGAATAATCCGCAAGTCAGATAGGCAATTATTGCTGAATTTATTGATTTTTAAGCGCATTTTTTGCGCCATTTCTTTTTTTCCTTTTTTACAATTTTTACCGTGAATAATCTGCGGGCAAAAAATCACCGGAAATTTTTCGTCGAGCAACTTATTTGTCGGTAAGCAATTACAACTATTTTTGCAATTTTACTTTTTAATTTTTCTCCGAATTATCGGCACCTGGCATAGCTGTTGCTTAAGTTGGGACAGTAGGATTCGCATTGAGCTAAAGGTATCGTGTGCCGCTCGGAGAGTAGCCGCGATTTGTAATTGAGCTGAATGATTAATGCTTAAAAAAGGAAGGCAACATGGACCGTTGCAGCGCGAAGCTGGACAGGGACGACCAGATCGACGTGAGCTCTTTGTTGGAGAGTATCTGTGACTCATCTCTGGCACAGAGGATAGAGGAAGCCGCTCTGAGGGCGGCAGCCTGTCACATGTTGCACAACGCTCAGGAAATGCAATCCGCCGTCGAGGCGGAGCACTCGACACAATAAGCTTAGGGACGGGCAATGTTATACGGAATGTACGTATCAGCCGCAGGGGCGCTGGCGAATTCGTATCGACAGGAAGTCGTGTCGAATAACCTGGCCAATGTGGAAACGGTCGCCTTCAAACGCGACCTGGCTCTATTACAGTGCCGTCGCACCCAGGCGCAGCAGACGGGCCAGAACCGATATACCACCGCCGATCTGGAAGGTATCGGCGGTGGTCTTTTTGCGCAACGGACCTTTACCGATTTTACTCCTGCCGCTTTGGAACATACAGACAACCGCTTCGATCTGGCACTGTCGGGTAAGGGATTTTTCCAGGTTCTCAAAGGTAATCAAATCCAATATACCCGTGATGGAAAATTCACTCTAGACGAGCATAATCGCCTGGTGACTATTTCGGAAAATCTGCCGGTGCTGGATGACCAGGGCAAAGAGATCGTGCTGGATCCCACCCAGCCGCTGCTCATTAGTGAAGCAGGGGTAATTGATCAAAACGGCATCCAGATAGGAGTGGTGAATTTTGCCGATACCGGCTTATTGCGTAAAGAAGGAGATAATTTATATCGCGCCCCAGACGGAGCCCAGGCCCAACCGGTTAATACCGTGGTCAAGCAGGGCTTCCTGGAAGATTCGAACGTTAACGCCCTCGATCAGCTTACCACCATGATCCAGGCTCAGCGCTTGTTTCAAACCAATATCAGTCTTTTACAAATGCAGGATGAGACCCTTAACAGCGCGGTAAATAAATTAGGAAATATCAGTTAAAGATAATAAACGCGACAAAATATTGAAATAAACCCATAAATTCGGAAGGCAAAAATGTCAATTACCGCATTACATTCAGCAGCGACCGGCATGAAGGCGATGGACACCCAGCTAAGTGTCATCGCCAACAACCTGGCCAACTCCAATACGACGGCTTTTAAGAGTTCCCGGGTGAACTTCGAGGATCTGTTTTACGAAGCGCGTCGTCAGCCGGGGGCCATTAACAGTCTGGGCAATAGAACCAGTACGGGTTTGTTTGTGGGTTTGGGGGTAAAGGAATCGAATACCCAGTTTGATCTGCAGAACGGCTCGCTGGAAAATACCGGCAATCCTTTGGATATAGCCATTAGCGGAGAAGGCTTTTTTAAAGTGCGGACCTATGACGGCATCGGGGGCGGCGAGGCATACTGCCGGGCGGGAAACTTTTTGATTAATAATGAGGGCAATCTGGTTCTGGGAACCCTCGACGGGCCTCTCCTGGAGCCGGCCATCAATCTGCCCCAGGGCGTGGATCTGAACAGCGTAACCATTCAAAGCGATGGGCGGATTACCGTTTTAGTGGACGGCGTTCAGGAAGAAGTTGGGCAGATTGAACTATACCGATTTCCCAACCCCCAGGGTATGCGCCTGATGGGAGGTAATTTGCTGGTGGAGACCGAGGCCAGCGGCACTGCCACCGCCGGCAATCCCGCGGATCCGGGATACGGCAGCTTGAACCAGCGCTATCTCGAGGCCAGTAATGTTGATCCGGTAAGGGAACTGGTGAATATGATTCGCGTCCAGCGGAACTATGAGATGAACTCGCAGTCCATCCGAGCGGCTGACCAGAATATGCAGGTGGTCAGTCAATTACGACGGTGATTGATCGAATAATAAATGCTTTGAAAAAAATGGCGAAAGTAATTCAAAAAATAATAGTCTTGGTTGTCAGCCTGGTCGCGGCAGGAATTATCGCGCCATCGGCGCAGGCGAAGGATTTTACCTGTCGGATACGACTGCTGCCCAGCGTCGTGATGGAAGCCGGGCCGGTGAAACTGGGGGATGTGGCGGGTATCGACGCGCAGGATGACGAGGTAAAAAATCGTCTCCATAACCTGATAATCACCCGCATGCCGGCGGATGGCGCGGCGATTTCCGTGAGTAGTTTTGAAATCAGCCGGGCCTTGTCGCTGGCGAGGATTAATCCGGCGGATGTGGATATTTATGGAGCCAGCTCCTGTCGCCTGGTGGTGGGTGGTTCCGTAACACAGGACAATTCGGGAAAAACGCAAGAGCCGGCAGCAGAAGCAGCCAAGATTGCCCCGCAGAAAAACCCCAATCAGGATACCCTGGCGGATGAGCTGGACAGGATGGTTATCTTAGCGCTGGATCGACCGCGGGAGCGACTGCGTTTCACCTGGAACAGCCCCGATAAAGACTTACTGCAGCAGCCGTTTGCCGCGGAGCGATTCGAGATCAAACCCGCCTCTACCTTGACGCTGGGCAGAGTGCGTTTTCGAGTTATCGAGAAGAATAACCCGGATAACAAACCGGATAATCTCAACAACAAACCGGATAATCTCAAGGAACAGGATTCTTCCGCCCCCGCGCGGATCGTTCATATCTGGGGCGAGGTGGAATATCTTTGCGAATCCGTAGTCGCCGGCCGAATTTTACAGCCGGGCGAAGTCATAACTGCGGCTGATGTCAAGTTGCTACCCCGCTGGGTGAATAATTTGGCGGAGGTCGGTTATAGCACCATTGACAGCGTTGTGGGTCAGGAAACCAGCCGAGGCATCTCTGACAACATGGTCATTGAGCCGTCCATGGTCCGCAAGCTCCAATTGGTCAAGCGCAACGAGATGGTAACCGTCGGCGCAGCGGTGGGCAGGATACAGGCGTCGCTGCGGGGCAAGGCGCTGTCCGACGGCGGACTGGGTGATATTATTTCGGTGCGCAACGAAGTGAATAGTAGAGTCATCCGCTGCCGAGTGGAGGCAGCGGGTTTTTTAACGGCTGTTTCGGACAACAAAGATGAAGTTATGAATGGTAATTCTGCTTTTTCTCCGCCGACAGAAGCAGCCCAAGTAAATGATTCGGTAATGAGGTCGCCCTAATGGTTTTATTATCCGAGAGGCATGGCATTATATTAATTCTTTTGCTGTTGGCGCCGGGCTTAGCCGGTGCGGGGCAGAACAACAGTCTTTATTGGCGCAGCTCATTAGATAAAGCAGCCGGGGGCGATTCCGCCTCCTCCCCGAGCGGCGACTTATCGGCAAAGGCTAGCCGGCCCAACGGCGGCGACCGTAGCACGGGTGAGTCAGTATTCGGCAGGAACAAAGCGATATATCGGGCTTCCTGGTTTGCGGTTGAGGAACCATCTCCCAAGGATTTTCGCGTTCACGATCTGATTACCATCATCGTCAACGAAGTCAGCAAGCACACCACCAAAGAGGATACCAAGGCGGATCGCGACTATGGATTGGATACGACCATAAGTGATTGGATAAGACTTACCGGCGGCAATCTGCGCCCCGACAAGCAGTTGCACGGTGATCCCAAGATCGGCGTATCGATGAAAAAGGAATTTGAAGGCAAAAGCGATATCAAACGCGAGGATACCCTCATCGCCCGGATACAGGCGGAGGTAATCGATATCAAACCGAACGGTAATCTTCTTTTGGAAGCTACCCATCGGGTTATCACTAACGATGAAACCACCATCATCACCTTGACCGGCACCTGCCGCAGCAAGGATATCGGGGTGGATAACACGATTATTTCGAGTCAAATAGCCAAACTGGAGATCAGCAAGCAAAGCTCCGGCATCGCCCGCGACGCCAACAAGAGAGGGTTGCTGTCGGGATTGTGGGATTGGATTGCTTTATTTTGAGGATTTAAGTCGCAGCAGATAAGGCCAAGGAAAATGATAACGACAAAAGATATCAGTAACAATTTAATCCGTAAGCTAATGCCCCATGGACATCATTTTCTGGCAGGAACGTTGGGGATACTGATTATTCTGCTGGCGGCATGCCCAGCCGCGGCCCTGACCCGCATTCGCGATATTGCCCGGCCGGCGGGGGAGCGGACCAATATGCTGACGGGCCTGGGTCTGGTGGTCGGCCTGGACGGCAACGGCGACGGCGGCGATCTGCTGATCACCGCCCGGCCGCTGATGAGCTTATTGATTAAGATGGGTAATCCTCCCACCAGCCTGGAGGAATTAAAAAAGGCCAATAATGTAGCCCTGGTAGCGGTGACCGCCGAACTCGGCCGCAACGGCGTACGCAACGGCGATAAGATCGACGTACAGGTGTCCAGCATCGGCAGCGCCAAGAGTCTGGCGGGCGGAAATTTATTGATGACGCCGCTGCGCAGCACCCACATTGAGGACGACCGGATATATGCCTGGGCCCAGGGATCGGTGAGCATTCCCGACCCGCAGCACAAGGTGAACGGCATCGTTAAAAATGGGGCGGACATCGAAATAGATTTTATTCACGGTTACCATGATTATGACAGCAACGGTCAGGCATATTTCGATCTGGTTCTGGATGAGGATCAGGATAGTTGGCAGGCGGCGCGCATCCTCGCGATGACCATCAACGAAATGACGGTGGCGCCGGGAGCGGGGCTGGGGGGCAATTTTGCGGAAGAAGATGTTATTGCCCAGCGCTGCGCCGTGGTGCTGGACCCCCGTAATATTCGGGTAACGATCCCGGCCCGGCAGGCGGATGATCCGGCTTCGTTTATTACCCGGGTGATGAATCTCGTGGTCGATCTGCCGGAGCCGGAAGCCACCATCTATATCAACGAGAAGACCGGTACGATTGCTTTTACCGGCAATGTGGAAATCGCGCCGGTGGTAGTGCATGTTAACGGCTTATCGGTGCGGAGCGTGGAGCCGCCGCCCCAGCCGCTGCCGGGCCAGCCGCTGGTGAATGATTCGCAATGGTCCAAATTTGATACCGCCATCGAATCCGTGGGCAAAATTAACGACTTGATAACCGTGCTCGATCAGTTGAATGTCCCCGTCCAGGAAAAAATCAACGCGATTTACGCCCTCCGCGACGCGGGCGCCCTGCGGGCCAGGATTAAAACCAACTAATAATATAGAAATATAGTTCAGTTAGAGAAAAAGACCCATGACGATAACGGCTGTTGCTAATAACCGAAACCCGCAGTTGGTGCAAAAAGCCAACGAGTTTGTCCACCAGGTGTTTTTCGGCACCTTGCTGCGGGAATTCCGCGAGAGTCAGCAACCATCGCTTTTGGACGGCAGCCTGGGCAGTTCGGCGTTTATCCGCCAATTGGACCAGGAATTGATCAGCCGCATCTCGCAGACAGACAAACCCTCGGCGGTTACGAAGGCGCTGTTGCGCCAGTTGGATAAGACTAGTATGGCCAAGCTGGGAAAGGATGTTTCTCAGCCGCGGGATACCTTAATTAATTACGGAAATAATCAATGGCTCAAGCCCTGGAAAAGTTAATTGACGCGCTGGAGCAGGAGTTGCAGTGGCAGCGGGACCTGGCTGCGGTGCTGGAGCATAAACTCGACGCCATGCGGCATCATGACATCTCCCGCCTGGAAGCCCTGACGCAGGCGGAGCAGCGGCTGCTGGACGGCATTCACCTCAACGCCGGTAAGCGTAACGCTGCCGCTTTGCAGGCCACACAGCAGTTGTTTGGCCCGCTCCGGAAGAAAGCGGCTGGTGCCCGTGAGTTGGCGGCGGCGGTTCAGGAGCCGAACCGTGGTAAACTGATTACTCTGGCTGCCCTGCTGCGGGATATAGCCCAGAAGGTTCAGTCTCTTAATCGGATCAATGCCCTGGCCACCCAGAAGATGCAGGGATACTTTCAACAGATATTCAGTATTATCGCCCTGTCGGGTCGGGATATCGGCCTGTATGGCAGGAGCGGTAAGAGATCGTTGCCGCAGCAGAATCGTTTGGTGGACGCTATCGCCTAGCCGGCGGGAAATATGAGGAAAAGTCATGGCACTAATTAACGGCGCATTACAGATCGGTCGCAGTGCGATAACCGCTTCGCAGGCCGCCCTGGCGGTGACCGGCAATAATATGGCCAACGCCGCTACCGAGAGCTATTCCCGTCAGACGGTGCACATGGCGCCCACCCAATATACGGAAGTGATTCCCGGCAAATATACCGGTACGGGTGTCGCCCTATATGAAATTCGCCGTCAGGTGGATGAAGCGCTCAACGGTCGATTGCGTTCCGCGGTGAGCGATTCTGCCTCGTATCTGGTGCAGCAGCAGGCGATGGACCGGGTGGAGGCTGCTTTTAATGAGCTGACGGAGGAGGATTTATCCAGTCGGTTGAACGCCTTTTTCGGGGCATGGTCTAATCTGCAGAATCAGCCGCAGGATATCGCCAAACGCAATGTAGTGATCCAGGAAGGTAACAGTCTATGCAATTTTGTTCAGGAGCTGCGGACGGAGTTATCCGGCATTCAGGATGATCTGGACAGTCAGGTCCGCTTTCAGGTGGAGCAGGCCAACTCCCTGGCGGACCAGATCGCCGAGCTTAATGAGCAGGTAGTCAGTGCCGAGGCGGGCCGAGCGGGTTCCGCGGCGGCCCTGCGCGATCAGAGAGACGATCTGCTCAAGCAATTGAGTGAGCTGATTGATATCACCACTCGTGAGGTCGAGGGCGGCTCGGTAAATGTTTTTATCGGCAACGACCCGCTGATCCAGTATTCGGAGAATCGCGGCTTGTCCTACGAAGAGCGGGAGGATGCTAACGGTAATATGCTCGCCCAGGTGATTTTCACCGACAACCAGCAGCCGGTCGATATGAGCAGCGGCAAAATCCAGGGATTAATCGCCGCTCGTGACGACAAGGTGGGCAGCGTAATCAGCCAATTGGATAGCTGGAGTAAATCCCTCATCCTGGAAGTTAATCAATTGCACAGCCTGGGCCGTTCTCTCGATGGTTTTAGCTCGGTGACCGCGGCCAACGACGTGGAAGACCTGGATGCCTCATTAGCGGATATCAGCCTGACGGATCTGCCTTGGCAGGTGAGCAACGGAGTCTTTTATATTAATGTCATCGACGGCGACGGCAAAACTACCACTCATCAAATCGCGGTTTCCATCGGCATGGGTGCCAGTGACACCACCTTGAACACGCTGGCGACGGATATTAATAACATTGATAATCTAACCGCTACGATTGACGGCGCCAATCGTTTGCAGATTACCGCTGATTCCGGTTATACCTTCGCTTTTTCCGCTCCTGCCGATTCCGGCAATGCCACCAATGTGTTGGCGGTTTTGGGAATCAACACCTTTTTTGATGGTTCCAACGCCTACGATATCAGCGTCAAGAGCGATTTAGCCGCCAGTCCCCGAATGATGGCCGCCAGCGCCAATGGCCTGGCCGGTAACGGTGATGTTGCCGGTAATATCGCGCAGTTGGCCACCAGCGGCGTCACCTCCCTGGCGGGAATGAGTCTGCCGGATTCCTTTAGCACCCTGGTTGGGCGAATCGCCACCGACGCCAAAGCAGCGCAGGATAACTATACGGTCGCGGACGTCATTGTCCAGACGCTCGAAAACGAAAGGCAGAGTATCAGCGGCGTCTCGATCGACGAAGAGGCCATTAAGATGATTACTTTCCAGCGGGCCTTTCAGGGAGCGGCCCGCTATGTCAGTATTATCGATCAGATGCTGGACGAGATTATCAATTTAGTGGATTAATGATAAGGTTTTTATATGTGGCCGGGAAGTATGGTTCGTTATTTGGATTGTGGAGAGTAGAATATGTCTTCTGCCATTAAACCCACCAATGTCGCCCGCGTGACGATGCTGATGAGCAGCAATCTGTTGATGAACGACATCAGGAGCAATTCCGTGGATTTGCTGAAGGTGCAAAATCAGCTTTCCAGCGGCTTGAAATTAGCTCGGCCCAGTGATTCGCCGGCGGAAGCCACCACGATTATGCATTTGGACAGTCTGCTGGAGCGGCAGAACCAGTATTTGAATAATATTGGGTTTACCCTGGATTATCTGGCGAGTACGGATACTGCCCTGGGGCAGGCGGTGGACCTGGCGGTGCAGGCGCACGATCTGGCGGTGGGCAGTGTCGGGACCGCTACCGACGATGATGGTCGGCGGGCCAACGCCCTGATTATCGATCAGATTATCGAGCAGATCGTTTCGATTGCCAACAACACGGCGCGGGGCAGCTACATTTTTGGCGGCCAGAATAGTACCCAGCCGCCCTTTGAAGCTTATGCCGGCGGGGTTCTTTTCACGGGCAGTCTGGACCAATTACAGACCCGGGTCGCCGATGGAAATGTCGTGGGATTCAGCGTCAACGGTAATGATACTTTCGGTTCGGTCAGCAGCAGGATATATGGTATCGCTGATCTTGATCCTGATATCACCACGGATACGCTGTTATCCGACTTGGATGGTTATCTGGGGCAGGGGATTCGCAGCGGCAGCATTCGGATCAGCGATGGTACGGACATCAGTACCATCGACCTGAGTGGTTGCGTAACCGTGGGCGATGTTATTAATAAGATCAATGCCGAAGCGCCCGCGGGAACCACCGCCGCCATCGGCCCGGATGGCAGCAGTTTACAAATTAGTTCCGTGGTCCCCGGCGCCAATGTAACGGTAACGGAATCGGGTGGGGGCTATATGGCGCAGGATTTGGGGATCTATGATCCCGTCGGGTCAGGCGCTACTTTAACAGGCCAGGACGTCGATGCTCGCCTTTCGCTGACCACGCCGGTAACGGCATTGGCTGGCGGGGCGGGCATCGATACAACTTCCGGCTTACTAATCACCAACAGTATGCTGGACAGTATTCCCGCCGTCGATCTTTCCTCTGCTACTACCTTGGGTGATATATTGTCCGCCATAAATAACGCCGGGATTGCCGCCCGCGCGGAGATTAATGCCGCAGGCACCGGGATCAATGTTTTTAATCTTTTAAGCGGCTCGCGCATGAGCATCGGCGAGAATAGCGGCACTACCGCCACCGATTTGGGTATCCGCAGTTTTGGTGCCGATTCGCAGTTGTCTGACTTTAACGGCGGACGAGGGGTTTATACCGAGGGGTCCGTTATTCGCATTACCGACCGCCAGGGCGCCAGTTACGATGTCGATCTGACCGGGGCACAGACGGTGCAGGATGTTATCGATGCAATCAATAATGCTACCGGCGGGAATGTGGTCGCCTCTTTGACGGCCAGCGGTAATGGTATTGAGCTGAGTAATACGGTGGGCGGCTCGGGAAATTTGAGTGTTACCACCCTCAGCGATAATGGCTATTTCGTGGCTCAGCAACTGGGTTTTTATACAGATGAAGGTGACGGCATGTCGGTCGTATCAGATACCTTAACCGGCGAAGATACCAATTACATTATGCCCAACGGTTTGTTTTCTCATCTTATTGCCCTGCGTGATGCTTTACTGGCCAACGATGACCAGGACATTGAAATCGCTGCCAATGCGATTGATACGGATCGGCAAACCCTCAGCAGTATGCACGGTATGGTCGGCTCGCGGGTGCTCGCCCTGGAAAATCGAAAAACTCATTTAGAGGATAATATTTTGGCCGCCGAGACCCTGCGTTCGGATATCCGGGATATCGACTTTACGGAGGCCATCACCCGCTATCAGAATTTATACACGGCGCTGCAGGCCAATCTGACAGCCGGGAGTTTGTTGACGAATATTTCTTTATTGGATTTTTTAAGCTGAGAGAAAAAGGAAAACAGACGGAATAAAGGGATTAATTTTGTTGCGGTATAACATTCAACCTATTATTGGTGTCCCTGGCGGAGCTCAGGGACGAAGGAGCGAAGTATCATGAAGATAAGGACCACGCGTTTTGGTCAAATCGAAATCGATCCGGAAAGAGTATTGAAATTCCCCGAAGGGTTGCTGGGTTTTCCCGACAACCGGGAATTTGCTCTGCTGCAGACGAATAACGAGGGAACCTTTTTCTGGATGCAGTCGATTGATCGCGCCGAACTGGCGTTCGTAGTCTGCGATCCCCTTTTGTTTGTTCCCGATTACCGGGTTCCGGTCAAACCGGAGGATTTTGAGGAGCTGGCTCTGGCGAGCATGGATGACGCCCAGGTGCTCATTATCGTCAACAAGATCGGCTGGAATCTTACCGGCAATTTACAAGGTCCGTTAGTAATCAACGCCGGCAATCGGTGGGGCAAGCAAGTAGTTTTGTCGGAGAAAAAGTATAGTACCAGGCATCCGCTGATTAATTTGGAAACGCAACCGCAGCAGGTTTCCAAAACTGCCTAGGCTCAATTGAAGACAGGTTCGCGCGCTAAACCGAACCTGTCGGATAGATGGTTTTTGACGAGTGTTGTGTCGGTAAAGGTTCTTTGAGGGTAACACTGGGACGCCATTCGAGCCGGGTTCGCAGGGATGTGATCCCATTAAATGCCCTGATGGGCGAAGGAGCGAAGGATGCTGGTTCTAAGCAGACAAAAAGATCAAATGATTATAATCGGTGACAAAATCGAAATCACCGTGGTGGATATACGAGGCGATAAAGTCCGGCTGGGTATAAGTGCTCCCTCGAATATACCCGTACATCGAAAAGAGGTTTATGACGCTATCAAACAGGAAAATAAACAGGCTGCCGGGATAAAGCTGGAAGACATTATCAATGTCTCCCAGGGCGGTGCTGATAAGGATATAAAGAAAGGTGATAAGAAGAAGTAAAATTATTGGCCCTGGCGTCTAAGCAACGGCGCGTCTATGCGGTGGGTGCAACCTTCCCATCGGCAGGGCCATGACCCAGACAGTTGCATCGGCAAGAAGCCGATGCCGATTGGCGAAAAATTTAGTCAAGGAGGATTTATCTATGGCTAGAATTAACACAAACATAGCGGCGATTACGGCGCAGCGGCACTTGGCCGGCTCCACCCAGAGTCTAAACTCGACTTTGCAGCGTTTAAGTAGTGGTTTGCGGATCAATCGGGGGGCCGACGATCCCGCGGGACTTATTGCCTCGGAATCCCTGCGCTCGGAGATGGCCAGCATCAGTAAGGCCATCGGCAATTCCCAGCGGGCCTCCAATGTCATTGCCACCGCCGAAGGTGCTTTGGCGGAGGTGGCGAATTTGCTCGTTAACATCAAGGAGTTGACGGTTGAGGCAGCCAATAGCGGGGCTCTCAGCGATGAGGAAATCGCGGCTAATCAATTGCAGGTTGATTCCGCCATTGATAGTATCTCCCGCATCGCCAACGCCACGACCTTTGCCGGTCTGCATTTACTTAACGGCAATCTGGCTTATGTTACCAGCGGCGTAGCCACTTCCGCGGTAAAAGCGCTTGACATTTATAGTGCCCAGTTAGCCGGTCAGGATTATTTGACGGTTAAGATATCCGGCGTGCTTTCTGCCCAGCGGGGCGAGTTACAGTTCCAAACCAGCCAGATTAATCAGTCGGTTACCCTGGAGATTGCCTCTAATCGTGGGGTTGAGGTGTTTAGTTTTGTTTCTGGTTTCCGTGCTTCGAGTATTGTCTCCGCTATTAATGCGGTTACCGGAGCTACGGGGGTTTCCGCTACATTTATTAATGCGGCCAACTGGGCTTCGGGCGTTATTTTCCGCAGTATTGATTACGGCACCGATGCCTTCGTTTCCGTGCGGACTTTGAGCAGCACTGGTTCTATCACCACTGTCGATTCCGGTGGTACGACCAAGCAGCGGGATGCCGGCCGGGACGTGGTCGCTACTATTAACGGGGCCTCCACGGTGGGGAACGGTCAGGAAATAAACTTGAATACTACCTTGTTGGATCTGCGCTTAACTCTCGATTCTCAGTTTGGTGCGGGCAATACCACCACTTTCGTCATTACCGGCGGGGGTGCCATGTTCCAGTTAGGACCGCACATTAATACTTCCGAGCAGACCAACATCGGTATTAATTCCGTGGTTGCCTCACGCCTGGGAAATACCACCACCGGATTTCTCAACGAGGTTGCCACCGGCGGCAGTTATTCTCTGGTAAGCGGGGGAACCGCCCGTGCCTCCCAGATTATTGAAGAAGCGATTAGGCAGATTTCGGTATTACGCGGCCGGCTCGGTGCGTTTGAGAAGAACACTTTGGATACCAATATGAATTCTCTGCAAATCACTCTCGAAAATATAACCAGCTCTGAATCCGCCATTCGCGATGCTGATTTCGCCGCCGAAACCGCCAATTTGACTCGCAGTCAGATACTCGTTAGTGCCGGCACGAGTGTCTTGGCCCTGGCCAATCAGACGCCGCAGTCTGTACTGGCTCTGCTGCAGTAGCCGGTTTTGCAGCGAATGAGATGATATGGAAAATTATTTAGTAAAATAGTTGCAACCATTTGTAAATCGCACATGAGACTTTTTGGAACGGGTTTATATGATTGTAGGTAAACTGTGAAAGCCATATGAAATAAAGTTACTCGACAAGGATAACGTCTGATAAGCGGAAGTCATCGTCCTTGGCTTCGCCCTCCTTGTGAGAAACATATTTATCCTCCGTAACAAGGCACAACTGGCCCAGTTGTGCCTTTTATTTTTCCTGTCCGGTTATTGGACCATTGGGGGGACAAATTAAAGTATTTCTTTATAGAAATGCTGTTTTTGTTTCGCAGCAGGGGCAATATTTATGGGATTGCGTACCATAAAGGCGGCTGCCGGTTATTATCTAAAGTTGCCTATATTGCCTAGACGATGAGTGCCCTGCCGAGACAAGAATAAACAACGCGATGAGAGCAGGCTTACATAATTTAATTTTGGTTGTTGATACCTTATACTTGAAAGAGTTATTCGTCGATAGACCTGATAACTAGGCCAAGGGGGTTGGTAAAAAATGGCGGAGGTATGGGATATGAGAAAAAAATACGGTTGATGTGGCCCGCAGAGCCGCGTCATCGTTAAACATAAATCGATAAAATTTGGTTTTAGAAGAATATAAACACCCCGATTGTTTGCGTCTTGGGCCGCTTTATTAAAAAATGGTATCGTTAACTTATTGGACCCAAAAAAAACCATCGTCTTAAAATCATAAGTCGCAAACAATCATTTTTAAGTTCAGGAGGTTGAACTAAGATGAGTAGAATAAACACTAACGTTGCCGCTTTAATTAGCACCCGTATTTTGAACGCCAATAACAAGAGTTTGAACACGTCTCTGGAAAGACTGAGCACCGGTTTGCGGATCAATCGTGGTTCCGATGATCCTGCCGGTCTGATTGCTTCGGAAAGTCTGCGTCAGCAGATAAAGGGAACCAACACTGCCATCAGTAACGCCGAGCGAGCCATCAATGTTATCGGTACTGCCGAGGGCGCCCTGGGCGAGATCAACAGCATGTTGGTCAATTTGCAGGGCCTGCTGGGAGAGGCCGCCAATTCCGGCGGAATGAGCTCGGAGGAGATCGAGGCCAACCAGCTCCAGGTGGACTCTATTTTGAATAGTATCGACCGTATCTCCAACAGTACGGAGTTTGAGGGCGTTAAATTGCTCAACGGCAATAAGGCTTACACCACCAGTCAGGTCAGTGCTACTTATATCGATGAGCTTAATGTCAACGCCGCCAAGCTGGTCGATGGTGCCACCATGACGGTTACCGTTACCAAGACCAGCGCCGCCGATACCGGCAAGCTCTATTTAAGTGGTCCCGGCACGGGCGTTTCCGCTATGACCGTAAGGATTGGCTCTGGTCGGGGTACCACCGAGCTTACCTTTGCGAATAGTACCAGTCTTACTAATATTGTTACCAGTATCAACAGTGTCCGGGAGATCACCGGCATATCCGCGGTGCTTTCCAGTAACAATATTACCGCTACTCTCCGCAGTGTGGATTTCGGCAGTAGTGCCTATTCCAGTGTGGAGATTCTTTCTGGTCCGACTACCGGTTCCGATAGCGTTGCCCTGCAGACGGCGGCCAGTGGTTCTGCTAACAGCAGCGCCAAAGATTATGGCGTTGATGCCCGGGCTACGGTGAACGGCACCTCTGCTACCGCGGACGGCAAAAAACTGACCATCCGCACCGCCATGCTCGATGCGGAAATGATTCTGGATGCGACCGCCGCCCTATCGACCGCGGATTGGAGTTCCTCGTTTTATATCACCGGCGGGGGCGCAAACTTTGCGTTGGGGGCTTCGGTGGATGTCATAGGTATGGAATCTATTGGTCTGCTGAATGTCGCTTCCACGGCTCTGGGTAATCCTACCGATGGTTATCTGAACACTCTCAAGAGCGGTGGTGCCAATGCTTTGACCAGTAGTAATCTGACCACGGCGCAGAGGATTGTCAACGATGCGGTCAAGGATATATCCAAGTTGCGTGGTCGGTTGGGGTCATTCCAGCAGAACACCCTGGAGACGACCATCAATTCTCTGTCGGTCACCGCGGAGAATCTCAGTGCCGCCGAATCGGCCATTCGCGATACCGATTTCGCCAGCGAGACTTCCAACCTCACAAGGACTCAGATTCTCGTGCAGGCAGCCACCAGTGTCTTGGCCCAGGCCAATTACTCGCCCCAGAATATTTTGTCGCTGCTGGGCTAATTCGCCGGAAAATAAAATGCCATTTAAGGCCCGATCTTTATCGGGCCTTTTTTTTTGGGGGGGACTAGTAATATGAAAAACGGCCGATAACCTGTATTTTTCCCTTCGCCCGCGTTTGATATCTATATCGAATTTTCTTGGATTTTTTGGCCTTCTGCCGCTTCGGGTTAGCGTTACGTCCCATAAGTTGAATTTTTAAAAATATTATCGCTCTTCCTAAAGTTTTATTGGGCCGGTTGACGAAAATCTCAAAGCAACAAACGTTGGTCGGCCGGAGGCGAATGATTCCGGGTCATACGCGTATCGAAGCCGGGTTTGTGGCAATCCAGGGAAGGACTCAAGGATGGGTTGCCTGTATCAGCGTAATAGCCGTTTAAGTTGGATACGCTGTTTCAGGCAGTGAAAAATGGAGTTGGCAACGGAGTTGCGGCTCATATCCTTGAATATTTCTCCCAGGCAGAACGACTATCGGTATTTTAGTCGTTTGATGCTCCTGTGTGGTGGAACCCCGCCGGCATCTCATATAAACTTCTCCAATTCATTTTGAATAAGAAGTACGTGTATTGGTTTGCCATTATCGGCAAATTGAATATTTCGGACAGTCGGTTTTTCGCCGACCAGGACGACGAAGTCACGGGACTTCGGGGTTGGGCGAAGAAAGGGCAGGGCAGCGGCCTGCTCTGCGAGTTGACTGTTATGGTTTGGGCCAGTACCAGGACGCTTATCCGACAGGAAGGCCATCAATACGCTTGTCTTGTCACGGAGGATAAACCATGTCACGTATTAACACGAATATTGCATCGATTAATGCGATCAGTAAACTGATCAAGAACAATGAGGACCTGAGCACTCACTTGCAGCGCTTGTCTTCCGGTCTTAGGATTAACGCCGGAAAGGACGATCCCGCTGGATTAATTGCCTCGGAGAATCTCCGTTCGGAGATGGCGGGGATTAAAGCCGGCATTGACAATTCTACCCGGGCTTCCAACGTGATCGCGACAGCAGAAGGGGCTTTGAACGAAATTTCCGCTCTGTTAATTGATATCAAGGGTCTGCTGGTCAGCTCGGCTAATTCCGGCGCCCTTTCAAGTGAGGAGATTGATGCCAATCAGTTGCAGATTGATTCTGCCATTAACAGTATTCAGCGGATTGCCAATGCCACCGAGTTTGAAGGTGTCAAGCTCCTTAACGGCAATCGGGCTTATACCACCAGCTCGGTAAGTGCCACTTATATTGACGAGCTGAATGTCAATGCCGCCAAACTCATCGACGGGGCCACCATGTCGGTTACCGTCACCAAGACCAGTGCCGCCGATACCGGCAGGTTGTATCTTAGTGGTGCCGGTACTTCCAGCAACCAGTCTTTGACCGTTCAGATCGGTTCCAACCGCGGCACGACGGAGCTTACTTTTGCCGTCAGCCAGAGTCTGGCTGATATTGTTACCAGTATCAACAGTGTCCGGGAGATCACCGGCATATCTGCCGCGCTTTCCAGCAATAATATTACCGCCATTCTCCGCAGTGTGGATTTCGGCACCGATGCCTATGCCAGTGTGCAGATTCTGGACGGTTCGCAGGGTGCCTCCGCTCTGGCGTTGCAGACAGCGGTCGGCGGCGCTGCGGTTGCTACCGGGAAGGATTACGGCGTCAACGCCATTGCTACGGTTAACGGCTCTTCCGCCATTGCCGACGGCAAGAAATTGACCATTCGCACCGCTATGCTCGATGCGGAACTCGACCTTGATGCTGCTGCCGCTTTATCTGCCGCCGATTGGAGTACTACCTTTCAGATTACCGGCGGAGGTTCGGATTTTGCCATCGGCGCCAAGGTTGACGCCATCGGCTTGGAGTCCATCGGCATTATGAGTGTCGCTCCCAGTCAGTTAGGTAATGCCACTGACGGTTATTTGAACACCTTAAAGAGTGGTTCTGACAATGCCCTCAAGAACAACAACATGTACACCGCCCAGAAGATTGTTGACGAAGCCATCAAGGACATCAGCACCTTGCGGGGTCGGTTAGGGGCATTTCAGAAGAACGTTTTGGAGACCAATATAAACAGTCTGCAGGTTGCCTTGGAGAACGTCACCGCTTCGGAGTCGGCAATCCGCGACGCTGATTTTGCCAGTGAGACCGCCGCTTTGACCAGGGCCCAGATTCTGGTCCAGGCTAATACGTCGGTCTTGTCTTTGGCTAATTCGATTCCACAGAGCGTCCTGGCGCTGCTCGGCTAAGTCGGTTGACCTGGGAGATCCTCTCCAAGAGACGCCGACTTGACGCAACCGCCGGGCTGAAAAACCGGGTCTCATTTGTTGCTGCGACTTTGTGATGCGACGAGGATGTCTCGGGCATCCGAATAGCCTGGTAGTGAACCTTTAGGGGCTTGGTCCTATAGGCGGACGGATCGAGTCCTCAGCCGAGCATGACGGGACAATCGCGGAGCTCAAAAATTGACCTGCTCGCTCGGTTTGAAAAAACAGAGTTCCCGCTGGTAGAGGAACTCGGCAGTTGGCCTTGGCCTCCGGTAGGGCAAATAAGTAATGCGAGATCCATCCGCATATGAGCCCTGCTGTGAGGCCTGGGCCGTTTTTATGCGCCGCGAAAACGGTAGCGGAAAATTTAGCAGGTATTGCAGCTTGTTTATTCGGTGTTGCTTAGGGGGTTTCTTTCACCTTTCGCGGGCTGGCTTTTTATTATTGTATGGAATAATTTTAACTTTAATTTTTTGGTGTCGAACCTTTCCAAAATAGCATTGTATTTCACCTGCCGTTGGATTTTAATTATGTAAGACCGGGCCGATGAAATTATTTTTTTGGAGGTAAAAATATCATGATCCCCCATCACAATCATTCTCATGTAAGCCCTTGTAATTGCTGCACTTCCAGGAATTGCCCCACCTTGAACCGCCGCGAGTTTATCTCCAGTATTTCCCTGGCCGCTGGCGGTTTAGCCATCGGTGCTTTGGGTTCTGCTGTTAGTCTGGCCGGAGAAACGGAATTTAAACCTGTGGCCCCGCTGCCCTTGAAGGTTCAGCCGGTGCTTACCTGCCAGCTCTTTTCACCTCAGCCGCAGACTAGCTGGCGGCCGTGGGGCGGGCTGCATAACTCCCAGGGCATTCAGCAGGAAAAGCAGCGGATCGCCCACGAAATGGAGCAGCTTTCACGCGATGCGGAATTCCCCCTGGAGATTCTCCCGCTGGTCGACTTGAACGATGTCAATCAAGCCGCCCAGTTAGCCCAGGGCCCCCACGACGTTATGCTGGTCTTCGCTGCCAATTCCGAGCCGAACATTTTGGAGACGCTCACCCAGCCGGAAAAATGGAATATCATTTTCGTCCGTCACAAATCCGGCCCGGTTTATCGCTGGTATGAGATCATCCATAATATTTATCTGCGTAAAACCGTCGATGATTTTGGCCAGCCGCGGATGGATACTCAGGACGTCGTGGTGGACAAAATAGACGAGCTGCTCTGGCGGTTGCGGGCATTGTATGGCCTGAAAAATACCCTTGGCAAGCGGATTGTCGCCGTAGGCGGTCCCAGCGGCTGGGGTGTCGGCAGCCAGAACGCCCCGGAACTCTGCCGAAAAATCTGGAATCTCGATATCCAGACCGTCGATTACTCGCTTTTGGCTGAGATGATTAATAGGGCCCGCCAGAATGATTCCTTAATCAAGCGATGTACCGCTGAAGCCCAGAAATATCTCCGGCCGGAGGGCATATCCCTGGAAACCGACCAGCAATTTATCATCAACGCCTTCATCCTGAACGAGGTTTTCAAAAACCTGCTGGACCAGGCCCGCACCGACGCCTTCACTATTAATAATTGCATGGGCACCATCATGCCTTTGGCCCAGACCACCGCCTGCGTGCCTTTGTCGCTTTTGAACGATTCCGGCTATAATGCCTACTGTGAATCCGACTTTGTGGTGATTCCCTCCGGCATTCTGTTGCATTACATAGCATCTCGGCCGGTTTTTCTCAACGATCCCACTTACCCTCACGACGGCGTGGTCACTTTAGCTCACTGTACTGCCCCGCGAATGATGGATGGTGTTCGTTACGCTCCTGCCCGGATTCTGACTCATTTTGAATCCGACTACGGCGCCGCCCCCAAGGTGGAAATGGAATTAGGCCGTAAGATCACGGTTATCGATCCGGATTTCGCCGGCCGTCGCTGGCTCGGCTTTGAGGGCCAGATTATCGACAATCCCTTTTTGGACATCTGCCGCTCCCAGATTGATGTGCAGATTAGCGGCGACTGCGATAAGCTCAACGCCGAGACCAGGGGTTTCCACTGGATGGCCTGCTATGATAATTACCTCCGGGAGTTGGGCTACGCCCTCAAGAAGGTCGGCATCGACTGGCTCAATCTTTCCCGGCCGACCGCCGGGTAGCCATCTGCCCAGCGGTTTTACCGGGGCAGCAGTTTAATGTCTGCGGACGTGAAAAGTTGCTTGCCGCTGCCGGCATTTTCTTTTTGGCTGTATTAAGAAAGGACATGTGTCATGCGTATGAAAACGCTCCTTGTTTGGGTAGGACTGTTGACCATGTACGGTTTTGGTTTATCCGGCGCTGGGGCGGAGCCAGTTAGCACCCTGTCGCGTACCGAATACCATGTTTCCACCCATGGTGACGATGCCCACGACGGTTCAGCGGACCGACCGTTGTGGACCATCTCCGCCGCGGCACTGTTGGCCCAGCCGGGTGATGTGATTACCGTCCATGAGGGAACCTACCGCCAGCGGATCAACCCGCCCCGCGGTGGTACGTCCGACGCCGAGCGCATCATTTACCGGGCTGCCCCTGGCGAGCAGGTTATCATCAAGGGCTCCGAGGTTATCCGGGGCTGGCAGTGGGTGCAGAACGACACTTGGATGGTCACCATTCCTAACAGTTTTTGGGGCGACTTCAATCCGTTCAACGACCTGATTCACGGCGACTGGTTTTTGCCCAAAGGCCGGCTTCATCACACCGGCGCTGTGTATCTGGATGGCCACTGGCTCACCGAGGCGGCGAAGCTGGAAGATGTGTTGCAGCCCGTTGGAGAGGTAGATCTCCGATTATGGTTTGCTCAGGTGGACTCATCGAATACCACCATCTGGGCCCAGTTCAAGAATGTCAATCCCAATGAATCTTTGGTGGAGATTAATGTTCGCCGAACCGTGTTTTATCCCGAAAAAACCGGCATTAATTACCTTACCGTCCGCGGCTTTACGATGATGCATGCCGCCACGCCCTGGTCGCCCCCCACCGCCGAGCAGATCGGCCTGGTTGGTACCAACTGGAGCAGGGGTTGGATTATCGAAAACAATGACATTCGCTATTCCGTTTGCACGGGGCTTACACTCGGTAAGTATGGTGATGAGTGGGACAATACCTCCCAGAACACCGCCGAGGGATATATTAAGACCATTGAGCGCGCCCGGGAACACGGTTGGTCTAAGGATGAGATCGGCCATCACCTCGTTCGCAACAATCGCATTTCCCACTGTGAGCAGTCGGCGATTGTCGGCAGTCTGGGGGCCGCCTTTTGTACCGTCACGTGCAACACTATCCACGACATTCATGTACGCCGGCTGTTCAGCGGGGCGGAGATGGCCGGCATCAAGTTCCACGGTGCGATTGACACCGTCATCAGGGAAAATCACATCTATCACACCTGCCTGGGTATCTGGCTGGACTGGATGGCGCAGGGGACGCGTGTCACCGGCAACCTCTTGCACGACAATGGGACCGACCTGTTCATGGAGGTCAACCATGGTCCGTTCTTGGTGGACAACAATTTCTTCCTTTCGGGCGATGGTATCCGGGTGAACTCTCAGGGTGGCTCTTATGTTCACAATCTGATTATGGGTCGGATTTCCGTCGCCCACCATGAAAACCGCCAAACGCCGTATCATAAGGCGCACTCTACTGAAGTCGCTGGGCTGTACGACAATCCCAGCGGGGACGACCGGTACTACAACAACATCTTCGCCAGGGGTGGCCTGGCGGAGTATGATTCGGCTAAGCTGCCGGTGTTCATGGCCGGCAACGTATTTCTCGCCGGCGCCCAACCGTCGCGGCACGAACCCAACGCCATTGTCCAGCCGCAGGTTAATCTGGGCATGAAACTGGTGGAAAAATCGGGCGGCATGTATTTACAACTCACCCTCGACAAAAACTGGGCACAGCAGCGGCGGCAGGTGGTCACTACTGCTCTGCTCGGCCAGACCGCGATTGCCCAACTGCCCTATGAGCAGTCCGACGGCTCGCCTTACCTCATTGACACGGATTACTTCGGTAATAAACGCGCCGCCAATCCTTTTCCCGGTCCTTTTGAGCTGGCCGGGGGCGATAAGCTGCCGTTGCGAGTCTGGCCCGTGCCTGCTGGAATTTGAAACTAGCAATTTATGAATGAGCAGTTAAAAGCGGTAGAAATCGAAATAGCCTCGACCGCGTTTTTTCCCCGTCGGCTTAACAACTGGCTCAGACGCCATCGCCCGATGGTGCTGGTGGTGATTGTGGCTGCGTCGGTTCTGTTGCGGGTGGGTTATTTCCTGCAGATTAACCGCGGACCCTGCCTTTGGCTCTATCGCTGGGAAGAAACGGACATGAATTTTTTCCATCGGTGGGCATCTGACATTGCCGCGGGCGACTGGCTCAGCGATCAGGTTTTACATCCTCTGCACGACTGGCATAAAAGAGTGGCCCTGGAATACTTTCACCGCCACCCTGATGCCCTGGCTAACTTCACATCTCCATCGCCGATTCCCGCTGACTCTAAGGATGCGTCGCGGGCCTTGTGGAATATTTGGTATGGCGGCAAACAATTTCACCAGGAGCCGTTTTATCCTTATTTGCTGGCGGTGTTTATTAAGATTTTCGCCTCCGCGGTACCGTGGATTTTTATCGGTCAGATGTTATTGGGGGTTTTGAGCAATGTATTGATCTATTTAATTGGGTCTCGGCTGTTCGGTGAGCTGACGGGGGTGGTCGCAGCGCTGCTGGCGAGTCTGTGTGGGGTTTTGTTGTTCTATGAGACCGTTTTGCTGCGGGCGACCATGATTAACTTTATGGCCCTGCTGCTCGTGTACCTGTTCATCACCGCGGATACCAGAAAGACCTGGCGCTGCTGGCTGATAGCCGGCCTGGCCGGCGGTTTAGCTTTATTGCTGAAAATGACATTCTCCTTGTTCTTGGCTGCCGCTTTGCTGGTCTTGGTTCTCCGGTATCGCCGACAGGGTAAATTATTGCTCTCCGCCGCGGGATTCTTAGCTGCGGGCGCGGCGATTATTATCGCCCCGGCCGTGGTGCGCAATCTGGCGGTTGGGGCGCCGTCCTTTAGTCTCAGCAGTGTTAACACGATTACCTTTATTTCCTACAATACTTCCGATTACCCTTTGCAATCTTCCTTTCATGTGAGCATGAAATACGTGCCGCGGATTATGGGGCAGACTCGGGGCCGTTTCCTCCCTGCGGTTGTCGCGACCTTGAAGACTTACGATAGTCCTGCCGATTTTATCAGGATGTTCTGGGCCAAATTCGCCGCGATCTGGCACTGGTATGAAAGACCCAACAACGTCAACTTTTACTATTATCGACGGCATTCCAGTATTTTGTCGCATCTGCCGGTCAACTTCATGATTCTCGGCCCGTTGGGTTTGGTGGGGATGCTGGCGGGATTGAAGTACCTGCGGACCGGCTGGCCTTTATATCTGTTGGCCGGCTGCCTTATGGTTTCGATAGTGTTTACCTATGTTTTATCTCGCTTTCGCCTGCCGTTAGCGAGCTTATTTACCTTGTTTGCGGCTGTGGCTCTGGTACGGACGGGAGAATGGTTTTATCGCCGGCGTTTCATCAAGGGCTTGTTAGCGGTCATGGTTGCGGTGGTGATTGGGTTATGGACGGCTCGACCGTTGCCGCCGCATCAGTCACGGATTCGTGCCCAGGACTATTTGGCCGCATATAAGGCTTATTATCTCCCCGTTGCCCATCAGGCCCGGCAGGAAAATAATTGGTCGCGAGCGGTTCAGATATGGGAAGACTCTTTTCGTTTTCAGCCGACGCTTCTGGGGCAGTTCAGTCGCGAGCATCCAGCCAAAACTCCGGAGGAGTTTAATCTAGCGGAATTTTACTCTCAGGCTTACTTATTTTGTGCTGGCGACCTGCGTCACCTCGGCCGGGAGGACGAGGCCCGTCAGTTGGAGCAGCGTGCCGCCGAGTTGCAAGCCGCGCTACCCCAGCGCTAGCGGGGCAGCGGCCGCAATCTCAAATAACGTTGAACAACTAGAGGTTTCCGTTAATGCTTACAAAACTGTTAGACCCCTGCACCGCAGGGGGTTCTCCTTATATTTCCTCTCTTATTCTTCCCGGCACTGTCGGGGGTTTTTTTACTCGAACGTATTCGTGGATTTCATTCAGTAGTAGGGCGGGCAACTTGTTGCCCACGCGGTTCCTTGACCCTTGCTTTATAACGCCTTCCGCGGTAGAATAACCTCCAGTCCTTTGTTACCGGAAAATCATGAGGGCAAATATACCTATGACCACCCCAAACGATGTTTTGCTTTTGGTTGATAACTCGGCAGATCACCGCCACCGACCACCAGATCGACCAACTGGTTTATGACCTCTACAGCCTGACCGAAGAAGAAATAAAAATTGTCGAGCATTCAAATGACTAAAGATAATGAAGCAAATGATTTTCAAAGTATAATTGACTATTTAAAAGAACACGTCCAATACGAATATGACATGTTAAACCTAACCCTGGATTATATGCATGTCTTGCAGGAACCGGAACGTAAATTATCTGATCCAATGGGAAGGGTTGTTAATAATGCTCTAATTGAGTCATTCCTGATTCATTTCAGGGCATTATATGACTTTTTTGAGTTGCCAAGACTTGATAAAAATAATAAACCCATAATTATTAAACACAAAAAAGATGATGTCGTAGCTTCAAAATATGTCAAGAATTGGTCGGAAATAATAAGTGAAGATAGTTCTAATATTATGAAAGATAGTTCTAATATTATGATAAAATGTAGAAACCGGATAGACAAAGAAATTGCTCATATCACTGATAAACGACTCTCTGATCCTTCAAAGAAACAATGGCCTTTTATTGAAATGGAACAAGAAATTAGAAAGTATATTGATTTATTCAATAAGGAAGCTGCGAAGTTGGAATTATTTGCCTGATGCCGGGGCCCCGCCCCCCGCCCCTAATCCCTGGCCCCCAACCCCCATCTCGTACTTGCCACTACTTAATCTGACAGACAATTTTTGCAGGGTGCGAAATCTCGCACCGTTTACTTCTTATCTTGTGGTAAATATATATCTTATATTTCTACAATAATAATTTTCTTGGTTCTCTGTACTACAATTCTTCAACTCTTTGTTTTTTATGCGTGTTTTTTAAGCATGGCAACGGTGACCAGCTTATTTATAAAGCGTTATGAACCTTTTTTAAGAAAAGAACTTTTTGTTTTTTGCAGCCTTCACCTCGCACAAAGGCGGGAGGTTAAATGGCGGGGTTTAAGGGGCAGAGCCCCTTTCAAAATAGACCTTCTTCCTCATTATTTGGTTGCGGCTCTGCCGCGCTGTGTTCTCTGTGGTGCAATATTTTTATCTTGTTTGCTGATTCGAATTTGTTTCGGATTTCAGATCGACCAACTGGTTTACGACCTTTACAGCCTGACCGAAGAAGAAATAAAAATCGTGGAGAGTCAATCAAAATAAAAATGATGAGCAATCCCCCATCCCCTTCCTTTTCCTTTTCTTTCTCCTGCTCTCCTGTTCAACTGTTCACCTGTTCTGGCCCGCAGGGCCCCGCCCCCAGCCTGGTCCCTGGACTTTACAGGCAATACCTGACTTTAGGACCCTGGCTCGCCCAAAAATCGGTCTCACCGACTGAATGAATTTTACTCGCCTTTGCCCTGCTGCGCTGTCTCTTTGGTTTGTTTTCTGATGACGTTGGCAGCCTTTGGCCCTTTTTCTCCCTGCACCAGTTCGAATTCGACGATATCGCCTTCCTGCAGTTTTCTGCTGGATTTGTCGGCGATCGCACTGTAATGCAGGAAGACGTCCGGCCCCTTATCGCCGGCGATAAACCCGAACCCTTTTCTGACGTTATACCACCTTATCATACCTTCTGACATGCCTGGCTCCCTGTATATCAGCGTGCGAAATTTCGCACCGTTTTTCCTCTCCTGATTTATTGTTGTCCTTCCGGGTTCCGCAGACCTCCGTCTTCGCTTTCTCCTGCTCACCCGTCTGCCGCTTCGTAGCTGGTTTCTGCGTCTCGTCCGGAGGGTCTGCGGCAGCTTTTAATAATGGTACCGTATTAATCTTCTGCCTGCCGATAATCCTCTCATATCCCAAAATAAAACCGGACATATAGACGCAGATTCACATTTCGCTCTCGCTCCTATAGGCAGCTGGCGAAATCCAGACTGTGGTTTCTTTCGCTGCCGCTAGGACCCGGCCATTCGGCCGGCTTCACGCATATCCTGTTCATGCAGCCGTAACTTCATTAATCTGCCGACTTTAAACTTTACCGTCCGCTTGGGCGGGACCATGACCCTTTCCAGGGTCTTGGGATTTTGCGCGACGCGAGCGGCTCGGCGTTTATTTTCAAAAACACCAAAGTCCCTGAATTCCAGGCGATTATCGTGACCGAGCTCTTCAATAATATCATCCAGGAAAACCTGGATGATCTTCTTGACCACGACCCGCTTGTTGTTGGTCTGTTCTGCTATCCGATCGATCAACTCTTTTTTCGTGATGGTCGCCATTATATTGCTCTCCAATAAGTAAGGGAGATCCTGCCACCTTCAAACACAATTTCATTTTCACGCTGCCGAGTCCACCGGCCCCTATTACCTTTATTCAAGATTTGTAACCGAATTGGCATCAATCTCGCTAATCATACGTAATTTAATTTAGCATAAAGACTTCTCGCAATCAAGCACTTTTTTTAAAAAAATAGTTACGTCAATTTTCCCCCCTCGGCAATCCGGCAAAAATAACCATAGATAAGCACAAATGACCGGTAAAACAGCGGAAGATTAGCTGGTTTTGGGCAGGTGATAAGGCTCAACCTGTCGGCCGGCGGAATGAGAAAATAAACGCGGAAATCACGTCGTCAGGGAATACGTAACCTACTTGAAATAAGCAAGATATGAATCAGCGAACCTTCAAACCATCACGATAGACGGTGATTTGACGATGAAAATTCTGCCGGGGGCGGTTGTCGGAGTTAATATACTGGTCATCATAATATCTTTCGCGATATCTCGATATTTCGCCAATAGTTACGAATCCCGTGGCTTCAGGATAGGCAGGCCAGTCGTATCGGCCGATCCGCTCGGAATCCACCGGCGGCAGCACCGTTCTGCCCCGATATAGCGGCATATCAAAGACCAGCCGGGGACTGGCGGGACGATTATAATAACAATCATTATTAGAGAACTGGTTGCGGGCTATATTGTCGTTACTGGCGCAGCCGACCGTAATTATAATCAGTAAGCAGGACAGCAAAAGCACCCGCCCAACTACAAATAACGAGCTATATTTCTTGATTTCGCCCATCTTATCTCAACAGCGGCAGGTAAAAGCCGCTTTCCTCTTTAAGGAATCAATAATAATAATGATAAGCAGCAAGAAAGGTGCCGACGACCAATTGCAGGGGCGAGCGCGCGGCGAGCGATATATCTATTTGTATATCATATACTTATGTAATATGTCGAAGGAATGACAATTGCAGGGAATCTAACGATTATAACGCGGCGGTGAGTGGGTGAAAAAGTGGTGGTGAAAATGGTGAAAAAAGGCAAATTCGCGGTTAATCCCGGAAAAATGGTGGTAAAAATGGTGAAAAAGAGGCAAATTTGTGGTTAATCCTGCGAAAAAATGCGCATTTGCTGCGCATTTTTGGTCAAAATGGTGCATCGGCCGACGTTAAAACGGCAAAAATCCCATAAAAATTCCGGTTTTCGCCGGTTTTTTTATAGGTTTTAGAGGTTTTTCAGCGGCATCGGCCGGGGGGTGTAAGCGGTCAAAATTCAAGGATAGTGATATAAATTAAAAATCAAAAAACATATAAGAAAGTGTGAAAGTATATACTGCCCCCCTGAAAGAGTGAGACACCTGATAGGGTATAAAGAAGACGGGGGCGGGGGTCGGGGGCTGGGGGCCAGGGACCGCCGTGTAATGCCGAAGCGGCGGAGAACAGGTGAACAGGTAAGCCCGTCTCCGCTAAAGCTTGCGTCTTTGCTCCCGCCTACACTGAAGTTCCGGCGAGGCTGGAAGAAAGCTACGACGAGACGAGTCGACGAGGCAGGCAGGAGAAGGAAAAGAAAGTGTGAAAAGTGCGAAAGGCGGCGCTGCGCGAGAAAGTAGAACAGACCCTTCGACATGCTCAGGACTAGCGGCGGTTCGGCGCAAGAGAGAAATGGCGTTCAAGGTTCAAGGAAAGATAGTTCAAAGTTAAACGTTTAAGGTTCAACGATCTGGCAAAAAGAAAAGTCAAAGAACGCAGAGATTATTATCCGCAGATGGCCTCAGATAAACGCAGATTAAAGAATCGAGGAAATTCTTTCTCTGGGGAAACCTGACTACAACAAAGGAACATTTGACGCCGTTCTAAGAATAAAAAGCATCTCTTTAACCGCGAATGAACGCTAATAGACGCTAATGGACGCCAAGCCATAAGAATATATTTGTTCTGACAGGATTTACAAGGATTAACATGATTTACAAGATAATCCAAATCGGATATATTTTAACCGCCAATAAACACGAAGGACCGCTAATATGCGACACATAAAATGAGGTCCGGGCAATGGGGGAATTGTAGGTCCCCTTATATAGTCCCAATTGATCACACGGAGCCGCGGAGAGAATAGAGGAAGTAAGAGTTCGACGTTCAATGGAGAAAGCGCTGCCGGGCAGCGGGTTAACAATTTATTTTAAATGGCGTAGGGGGATAAAAAACGCTAGGATATCTGATTATATACGAGACATAAATGGAGGTCCGGGCGAAGGAAAAAAAGAATGTCACCTTTCTTGGCTACAACTTGCGTGAGTGAATATGTCACGGGGGATACCCAAACATTGGATGAGGATTCACGTGAATTGAAATGGCTTTTCTTGTGGAAAAGTTTAAACGGAAAGTGGAGGTTAGTTACAGGTTATGCCGGACGGGAAGAACAAGTTTATGATTATCCGGTAGATGCTATTCCAATCCAATCCTCCTGGGACAGGTGGTGCCAAGAGATAAAAATTGCCAAAGATACTTCGGTATTTGAATATTCACCATGGGCTCTCAGATATGAGAGAAACATCGAAAAGCTTACCGGTTATGGGTATTTAGTTGGTAGCATCGTTCATGGCTATCTATTTTTTAAATTCATCGGGCTTTTGCCAGCGAAGACGACCATTAATGCTTTTCTTATTATAATGGTGGCGATGCTCTTTCTTGGTCTGGGTCTTATGTCAGTGGTAGTTGCGGCAAAGCGATTTAAAGGCGCAAAAAAACTTATTACAATCTCTATCGATTCGAAAAATATTGTGGGCGGGTATAATGATCATACGATAAGAAAAAATGAATTGAAAAATATCAAGAATATCTATTTAAAAGGAGCATGCAAGATACGACTAAAGTTTAGAAACGGAGAGGTCTGGAAGTATATGGACAGGTTCAGCTATTGGCCAATATTACGTAAACGATTAATCGAGAAATAATATGTTCCAATAATTGGGATATTAGTACCTGTAAAATTTCGCATTTATAAGCAGATGGACGAGATGATGTATTCGGTGGGAAGTTCGAATTGAGGTTTGGGTTCGATGGGGATGCTGGCGGAGGTGGTGTTGAGGGGGTGGTGGGCGATAAAATGGGGGAGGGCATGGACGAGCTGGTCAGTAAAGAGCCAGCGGGCGGGGAAGTTTACAATGCGGGACGAGAAAAACCAAGACAAATCGCAGGCGTTAGATGCGTAAAAGTTCTTATTAGGCAATAAGTTACGGCAATTTGTCGCTGAGAGCTGGGCGGTTTAATCACCCGATTTTGCGGGGGGACTATTCTAAAGGTATAACCTCTTTTGGTCGATAAGATTATGGGACATAACTGCGCGCGTAGAGATATTATACCGTGGATCTATATTTAATGATGACAAAATGAAAGACCTATACCGCATGTATGAGGTGACGAGATATGGGCACAATTAGTAGTGGAGTGGGATTGATATCCGGACTGGATATCGAAGATATCGTGACTAAGCTGATGGCGATAGAGTCTAAACCACGCGATCAACTGGAAACGCGGATCGAGAAAAATTCCAATAAGCAGGCGGCATTGATGAGGATCCAGGCGCGGGTGATGGCCCTGCAGTTGGCGGCGGCTAATTTCAATAAGGAAGCGGTATTTAAACAAAAAACCGGCACGAGCAGTAATGAAGATGTGCTGAAGGTGACGGCGACGCAATTTTCCACGGTGGGCGATTATCGATTTATAGTCAAACGGCTGGCAACTAATCATCATTTTATCAGTAAAAGCTACTCCAGCATCAATAGCACCATCCTCAATTCCGGGGTCAGCGCGGGGACGCTGAGTTTCGAGATCGGCCAGGGACAACTGGCGCGGGCGACGTCGCTAAGCTTTATCAACGGTCAACAGGGTATCGTCCGCGGGACCCTGGCAATAACCGATAGCACCGGGGGCACGGCAGAGATAGACCTGAGTACGGCGCTGACCGTGCAGGATGTGCTCGATGCCATCAACAAAAGCAGCCAGATCAAAGTAACCGCGTCGGTGTCGGGCGACCACCTGGTGCTGACCGACAACGCCGGCGGAACCGGACAGCTCCAGGTCGGGGCGAGTGAAACGGCGACAAGTCTGGGGCTGGATGCGCTGGCTCAAACGGGGGCAAGCTATAGCGGAAGCGATATAATGTATGTTACCGCCGATACCCGACTGGCGGATCTGAACGACGGCAACGGCGTGCGCGATATTAATTCGAGCGTGCTGGATGATTTAAAGTTCACGCTGGGTGACGGGACCACGGTAATGAACGTCGGCCTGAGCGAAAAGCTGTTCGAAGTGTCCGGGGACAGCAGTCAAAGCAGTACGCTGCAGTCGCTGAACGGCGGGGCTGGGGTCCGAACGGGGACTTTCCGGATAACCGATCGGAACGGCAAATTCGCGGATATCAACCTGGCGGATCTAGGGTCGGACGCGACGCTGGCACAACTGAGGGAAAAAATCGAGCAGGAGACCGAAGCTAAGGGAATGGATATCGCCGTAACTTTTCATGGCCTGGATCATCTGTCGCTGGTGGATAACAGCCAGGCGGACACCAGCGGGACCAGTCAGCGGACGAGTAACTTCATTATCGAAGATCTCGACGGCGGCAGTGCGGCGGCGGACCTGGGAATTGTCAAAAGCGTGGCAGGTTCAACCATCACCGGGGAGCAGGTCTGGCGGATGGAGACGCTGGGCGATGTAATCAACGCGGTCAATAATCATTGGTCCAATGACGGCCAGTTGGTGCTGGCGATAAACGAGGCGGGGACGGGGCTTAAGGCGATAGATAATAGCGGCGGCGGGGGAGACCTGGTAATTGAGAGCGCTTACAGCAGTATGGCGGGAGAGGATCTGGGATTAATCACCAGCGGCGGCAACGGCGGGGTGCATGAAGGCAGGCGACTGATCGCGGGACTGAATACGACGATGCTGCGGTCACTCAACGGCGGCAGCGGGACGGGCAACCTGACGGCGGGCGGGGTAATCAGCCTGACGGATCGCGACGGCAATACGGCTACCCTAGATGGGCTGGCGGACGCGTTTACCGTGCAGGATGTGCTCGATGCCATCAACGATACGAGTGTTAATACGACCAATATCCGGGCCCGGATCAACGCGGCGGGCAACGGGATAATCCTGGAGGATTCCTCCAGCGGCAGCGGTAATATGATAGTCAGCGACATTAGCGGCAATCTGGCGGAGCAGTTGCAAATCACGGTAAATGACGCGGTCAGCAAGATCGACAGCGGCAATCTGCAGTTGCAGTATGTGTCGGAGGCGACTCTGCTGAGCGAGCTGCGGCAGGGAGCGGGCGTGACCCGGGGCAATTTTACCATAACCGACGGGTTGAATCGAAAGGCGACCATAAATTTGCTCAGCGACAGCATCGCGACGTTGGGGGACGTCATCGACGAGATCAATAAAAACACCACGGGGGTGAGGGCGCGGCTAAATGATACCGGGGACGGTATATTGCTGTATGATACCAGTGAGGGCGAAGGGCTGCCGGCGCTAAAGGTGGCAGAGGCGGGCGGAACAACGGCCAGTGAGCTGGGGCTGTTAAGCCAGGCGAAACAGGATGAAGCGGGCAAGTATTATATCGACGGCTCATATGAGCTGAAGCTGGAGGTTACCGGAGCGGATACGATCCAGGATATTGTCGATAAAATCAACGCGTCGAATATCCAGATGAATGCGGCACTGATCTATGACGGGGCGAGTTACCGGATCAGCTTCAACAGCGAGATCAGCGGCAGCAAGGGCAATGTGTATCTGGACGCGGGGCAGACGAATCTGACCACCCAGACGATATCGAAGGGCAAGGACGCCCTGGTGCTGCTGGGGGGCGATGAGGAGGGTGCTAACCCGTTCCTAATCAGCAGCAGCAGCAATACGCTGAAAAATGTAATCAAAGGGACTACCCTGGAGCTGGTGCGGGCGAATGACAGCCCGGTGAATGTGTCGATCACCCAGGACCTGGACGGGATAATCGCGCAGATGAAAAGCTTCGTCGAGGCGTATAATAGTATTATGGGTGACCTGGACGATGCTACCTCGTTTAATACGGAGACCTATGAGAAAGGGATTCTTTTTGCCGACAGTACGGTGAGCAATATTCGCAGCATCCTGCAGGGGATGGTGCAGAGGGTCGTGCCGGGCGTGAAATCTTCCATCAATCGGCTGTCGAAGGTGGGGATCAGCTACGCGGCCCTGGGCTCGGAGACTAAGGTGGACGAGCAGGGCAAGAACAAAACCTATATAGTAGCGAGCACGCCGAAACTGCAGTTCGATGAGGAGAAGTTCCGCCAGGCGATAGCCCAGGACCCGGAAGCGGTAGCTAGCCTGTTCACCCAGGCGGATACCGGGATAGGCGATTATATCGGAGATCGACTGGAACGCCTGGCGGGGTCCAGCGGCAGTACGATAAAATCGCGGCTGGACTCAATGCAGTCGCAACAGGATATGTTCCAGGACCGGATTGATTATCTCGATGAAATGCTGTCGCGGAAGGAAGAGCGACTTTATAATCAATTTTACGCGATGGAAGAGGCACTGTCCACCCTGCAAACCCAACAGACAGCCCTGTCCTCGCTGAGTAATCTGATCAAATCATCCTAGAAGGTTAGATAAGAGAAAAGCCGCGATAGGAATATATTATGGGCGTGAAAGAGAAAACCGGCAATAATTATCTGAAGACCAAAGTGCTGACCGCCACAGCGGAAGAACTGCAATTGATGCTTTACGATGGGGCGATCCGATTTTGCGAACAGGCGCGGCAGGCGATCCAAAACAAAGATGTCGAAAAGAGTTTTCATCTGCTGACGCGCGCGGAAAATATCCTGCTGGAGCTGTGCAACGGTATGCGGGATGAAATCGCACCCGAAACGTGCACGAATATGCGACGGCTGTATTTGTTTTGCTATGAACGGCTGGTGGCGGCGAATATGAAACGAAAAGAAAAGCCCATCGAAGAGGCACTGCAAGTGCTGCGCCATATGCGGGAGACCTGGACGCTGCTGATGAATAAACTGAAAGAGGAAAAGGCCGGCGGCCAAAAAGAGATCTCGGCGGCCTATGACGATATGAATCAGGCATTAGAGGCGGTAGGTTCCAAGATCAGCCTGGAAGGCTAAGCCGGCGAGATCGGCAAAGCCAGGCTGAAGAAATACCAGGTCATTTTTACAAGAACATAAAGTTAATTCGCGGGTGGCGTGGTGGTGGACGAATGGGGGTTGGTTATCCGGTCGGCATTATCCAGGGCGGTGAGCGTTTCCTCCAGGCTGTAGAAATCACGCAATAAAATGGGGTGGTCGGGGTCTTTGCCGGGAAAGACGGCGGCGAAGGGCAGGGCCTGGCCGGGACCGGCTAAATCCAGAATCATCTGTTTGATGGCGGGGTCACTGTAAGTCCAGTCGGCGATGACGAGGGCGGCGTGGGTCCGGCGGAGCTTGTCCCGGAAGGCGGGATTGTGGTAGATGAGTTTGTCCAAAGCGGCGCAGTTTTTGCACCAGTCGGCGGTGAACTTAACGATGACGGTCTGCTGGTTTTGGCGGTAGTAATTAAGCTGAACGAGCCAGTTGTCCCCGGCGGCGGTGGAGGAAGCGGTGAGGCCGGCGGCGGCGGGGGTGGTTGTTTTGGGAATTACGGCTAAGGTATATGAGCCGGCGATGAGCAAGAACAAGGCGGCGGCGCGGGCTAAACGCCGCGGCCAAGCCGCGGTGAAACGGTTGACCACTCCCAGCCCCAGCCAGACGCAAAAGGCAACCAGCAGACTGTAATAAAGCAGCGGTTTGTGCCAGCCGGTCGGCAGGAGCAGCAGCAGATAAACGGCAAAACCCAGCATGATAAAGCCAATAACCTGCTGGAGGCGAGTCATCCAGGGGCCGGACCGGGGAACGCGATTGATGAGCCTGGGCGAAGCGGTAAGTAAGATGTAAGGCAGAGCCATTCCCGCCCCGATAATCAAAAAGACGACAATAGTAACCGGCAGCGGTTTGGCCAGAGAAAAGGCAAGTACCGGGGTAAGCAGCGGGGCACCACAGGGGGTGGCTAAGATGGTAGCCAAAGCCCCCATGGTAAAGGCACCCAGATAACCGCGGCGGACACCGGCGAGATTGGAGAGCCGCTGGGGTAAGACAATTTCAAACAGGCCAAACATCGACAGGCTAAGCACCAAAACGATTAAAAATAAGGCAAAAATGAAACCGGTACTCTGAAACTGCTGGCCCCAGAGGAGTTTGAAAACACTCATCAAGACCGCCAGAAGGATAAAAACGATAAGGATACCGCCGGCGAAAGACAAACCGACGCGAATGGTCTTGGCCCGGTCGGCAGGGCCAGAGTCGGTGGAACACTGTTTTATGAGAGTAAGAACAATAACAGGAATAAGGGGCAAGACGCAGGGCATGACGTTCATAATTAAGCCGGCGGCCAGGGCCAATAAGACGGCGGTGAGCCAGCCGGTCGCCAGGGGGGCGGGTTCGGGTTCGATTGGAGGGGCGGGAAACTTATTTCCGGTAGCCCAGGCGGCGGCGGGGTTAAAGTCGCGGAAAAGGGGGGGCTGCTGGGCTGCGGCAACTGCAGGAGAGGCGGCGAGGGTGAGGTGAGCGACGGCGGTGTCGTTCCACAGCCGGCAGACGCCGGCGTCGGAGCAGAGCTGGCCCTTGAGGGTAAGATTAATGGTAACGGAAGATTCTTCGGTGGGCAGGATTTCGAGCGGGACGAAGCAGATGGTCCGGTCTTTGTAAATATGGTTGGAAGCGTCCAGGGATTTGTCGGTGTAAATCTGGCCGGGGGGATACTGGACGGGGCCGAATTTGACAGACGGGGTCGGCTGGGGGGAGATTACAGTGTCCAGGCCGAATTGACCTTGCTTGGGGTTGGCATAAAGGTGCCAGCCGGTGCGGATGTCCAGGATGACGGCCAGGGCGAATGGCTGGCCGGGGGCGGCGGGCGAGTACTGCGGGATTGCCGATACCGCAACGAGCTTATCGGCGGCGGCGGAGGGTGGGGCAATATTCTGCTGGGCGGGGGCGAAGGCGGCAGTAAAAAGGAGAAGTAAAATCGCAAAAAGAACCGTTTGCCGGGGGACCAGAGGCTGGGCCGGGCAGCGGGGGGGGCGGGCGTCAAAATTTACGGGGCGAATCAGCATATATCTATTATAGTGACAAATAGTTGTGGACGATATATATAAAAGAAATTTATTAAACATCATCGATAATAATATAGAAGCAAAAGCATACCGAGGGCAAATAATATTTAAAGGGTGGATAATTTTATAAATGTTTAATATCGAGGACGATTTTGTTAATTTAAGATGTGTTGTTTTTAACCTTTGACCGGGCTGGGCGGCGAGCGACAAGGGCCGGCGGTTGACGGAAGATACGCTAAATGCTATACTTGTGCTAAATGAAGCACGTGGGGATAGTTTAATATCGGAGAAATATCGGTGGCAGCAGAGAACCGTCTGATATCGATAATCGTGCCGCTGTACAACGAACGGCAGTGCGTGGGCGAGCTGGCGGACAGCGTGGCGACGGTGATGGAAAAAGAGGGGATTAACTATGAGCTAATCATGGTAGATGACGGTAGTACCGATGGGACAATTGACGAGCTGCGAAAGGTGCAAAAAAGCCGGCCGAAGATGAAAATAATCGAGCTGCGGCGGAATTTCGGTCAGACGGCGGCGATGGCGGCAGGGTTCGATCATACCCAGGGCGAGGTGGTAGTGCCGCTGGACGGAGACCTGCAAAATGATCCGGCGGATATCCCCCGATTGATCGCCAAGCTGGATGAAGGGTATGACGTGGTCAGCGGGTGGCGAAGGCAAAGGCAGGATAAACTGCTGAGCCGCAAGATACCATCCTGGCTGGCAAATGGTCTGATCGGCAAGATAACCAAAGTGCCGCTGCATGACTACGGCTGTACCTTGAAGGCGTACCGCAAAGAGGTGGTAGAACATCTCCATCTGTACGGGGAGATGCACCGGTTCATCCCGGCGATCGCCAGTTGGGCGGGGGCACGGGTGACGGAAATGCCGGTAAATCATCGGCCACGCACCCGGGGCAAGACCAAATACGGGCTGGGCAGAACCTTCAAGGTGCTGCTGGACCTGATAACCGTTAAGTTTTTGGGCGAGTTCAGTACCAAGCCACTGCATATATTCGGCGGGTTCGGACTGGCGATGCTGCTGCTAGCCTTTATCAGCGGGTTGATGGTGCTATACCAGAAATTCATCGCAGCGCCGCCAAACCAGATAAATATGAATCGCAATCCGCTGCTGATAATCACGGCGGTGCTGGTAATAATGAGTATGCAGTTCCTATTGATGGGACTGCTGGGGGAGATGATGTGCCGGACCTATCACGAGTCGCAGGGCAAAACCACCTATGTAATCAGAAAGATATATGAGTCGTCGGTGGGCAAGGACACTGACGACGCAGAACGACAGGAATAAGGGTCATGGTAAAACGGAGTTCGGTGAGATCAATCGCATCGATGAAATCACCACCATCGACCCGAATAAAATCACAATTAAAGGGCAAGCTGGGGTCGCGATTTTTCGATGTGGCGGGGATAATGCTGGCGGCGATCCTGGCGGCGATACCGTTCGGCTACGGCAAGTACCTGGAATTCCATACCAACGACCCTTTTGACAGCGGACTGAATGTTTACAGTGCGAATTGTCTGGCGATGGGACAAAAGCTGAACGTGGAAGTGGTTCCCAGCGCGCTGCCGGCGACGCTGCTGATAAATTTTGCCGGGGTAAAGCTATTCGGATTCAGCGAGTTCGGTCCCAAACTAATCCAGATGCTGATGCAAATAGTGGCACTGGGGTTGATGTTTTATACGCTGCGGAAGGCTTACGGCACGGCGGCGGCGGGAGCGGCGGTGGTACTGGCGGCTTTTTACCTGAGCTGCCCGCCGTTTGCCAAGTTCGGCAATGTCAAAGAACAATTCATGATCGCCTGCATGATAACGGCGGCGTGCGGGGTGGTACTCTATCGGTTGGGGGCGAGTCGTGGTTGGCTGGTACTGGCAGGGGCGACGGCGATCAATACCTTTTACTTCAAGCCGACCGGGGTATCCGTAATATTGGCAATTGGTATCTATCTGCTGGTCCAGGCAATTTTACGGCGGATAAGCCTGCGGCAGCTTAATATGATGTTTGCTTATCTGCTGGTCGGGTCGGGGGTGGGACTGGCGCCTTTGGTGATATTCTATCTCTGGCAGGGGCAGGTAGGGCGATTGTTGGGGGGATTCCCGGCAAATCTGGCAGTCATAATGTTGGGACTGTATCTTTTCTTTTGGATGGTCTGGCAAACAGTTCGCAGGCTGACCGGGGGGAGAATGAGCCAAGGTGTTCCGGCGGCGGCGATAACGGCAGGGGTGGGGATCGCCGTTCTTTTATTAGTCTATGGAACTGTCAGAGGATTCGGGCAATTAATACCCGATGCCCAATCGGTATGGCGGCAGGTGGCGATATTAGTCAGCGGGGCCGACGATTATGTGGGCAGCAGCAGAGAGGCCACGACCTTTCGCCAGCAGTTTGACGCAGTGTTCGGCTATTATCAATATTTTGTTGTTCCGATAGGGGTAAGTTTACTGGCGATATTCTGGTATGTCGGGCGAAGCTGGGCCGGCTGGCGATTAACAAGATCCCTTCGGCGGGCGGAAAAAACGGCGGAAGCCAGCCAGCCGCAGGCTAAACCGGCGGCAGACCCGACCGAAGGGCTGGTTGTTCTCTTCGGGATGTGGTGGTTGCTGGATATGCTGTTTATCTGGATATCACCACGCAGTTACGTGCAATATTATCTGCCGCCCAACGCCTCGGCGGCGATGCTGGCGGCATACACGATATATCGCTGCCAGGAAAGGCCTATAGGTTACTTGTGGCTGCCGGCGGTCTGGATGGCGGTAAATTTTCTGGTGAAGTGGGTTCAGCCGGGTGAATCGATTCTGGGCATCACCCTGCGAACTGGTGAGGTGGTGGGACCCTACTGGAAAGACTTTTTACTGCGGGCGCTGGTGCTGGCGGGGGCGGTGATATTTTACCTGACGGTGAAGAGCCGCAGCAAACGAGCGACGGCTATGGTGCTGGGCCTGGTCTGCGGCGGGATGTTTTTCTGGTGGAACAGCGACAATTTAGACGTTTTTAATAGTCGAGTTAAACAAGCCCGGCTGATTGAGCAAAAAAACGCCAAGCTGCCCTGGGAAACTATCGGGGAATATATTCTCCAAAATTCGACGCCAACAGACGGACTTTACGTGTGGGGCTGGTTTCCCGGAATCTACGTGGCGGCCCAGCGACTATCACCGGCCCGTGAGCCGGCGGAAAGCAATATGCATACCGATCCGCCGGGACTGCTGCGGCGGAAGATCGACGAGCTGGTGGAACAATTACAGTCACATCCGCCGCTATTCATCGTGGATACCCAAAAAGATCATTTTCCGTATTACGCAAGGCCTTTCTTCCCGTCGCATCCCCGGTTTGATCTGTGGCCCAGGCTGGAAGTCGAAAAGGATGGTCGAATTAGCCTTGATTTGCGACCACAATTAATCAAAGATCAAGCAAAATATGAGTATATGTCGCCGGTCGATTTGAGCAGGTATCAACAGCAGATAATGGACCAAGTGGAAAGTTATACCTATATGGTGCTCAGTTATCAGCGTCGGCCGGGCGGGGCGCTGCCCCAGGAACAGGCCCGGGAACTAGCCCAAGATGAAAAGGCACGACACAAGGCGATGGAGCCATTGCGGGAATTTGTGATGAGTAACTATCAGCCGATCAGCCCGGTTGGTTCCGGCATGTTTGTTTTTGTGCGAAAAAATAGCTTGCAAGGGTGAGCTGAAATCACGCTAAAACTAATAAACCTGATGAAAAATGAATGTCGCATCCTCATGGTTAACTACGAGTTCCCACCCATAGGCGGCGGGGGCGGCCAGGCCCATTATCACCTCCTGCGGGAATACGCCCAGATGAGTCAACTGCGGGTGGATGTGTTGACCAGCGCAGTGGGCGGGGGATTTCGATGTGAAAAGTTTGCCGATAATATAAACCTGTATAAAGTCGGGATACGTAAAAAAAATCTTCATTACTGGCGGAAGATTGAGGTTTTGGAGTGGTTATGCAAGGCAAAGAGGCAGTATCAGAAGCTGATTAGTCAGAATCGCTATGGGTTGGTACATGCATTTTTCGCCTTTCCCAGCGGCTGGCTGAGCTATAAGAGCGCCGGCAAGCTGCCGTATATCGTATCCCTGCGGGGCAGCGATGTGCCGGGTTTCAACGAGCGGCTGGGTTGGGATTATAAGCTGCTGGCGGGTCTGTTCCGGCGGATCTGGACCGGGGCGGCGGCGGTTATCGCCAATAGCGAAGGGCTGCGACGGCTGGCACGGGAGTTTATGCCCCGGCTGGATATCGGGGTCATTCCCAACGGGATCGATACCGAGCGGTTTTATCCGGCGGCGAACCGTGAAAGAGCGGTGGGGTGGAAAATTTTGACCGTGGGCAGATTAATCGCTCGTAAGCGGATCGATATGTTGATTGACGCGATGACGCAATTAAAGCAGATGGGGATACCGGCTCGCCTGAGCATTGCCGGCGAGGGGAATCTGACGGATGAACTGCGGAATTTAGCGCGGCAGCGGCAGGTGAGCGAGCAGGTAATATTTTTGGGGCGAATACCGGCGGAAAAAATGCCGCAGGTTTACCGCGAACACGATATTTTCGCGTCCGGCAGCGCCCACGAGGGGATGAGCAACGCTATGCTGGAGGCGATGGCCTCGGGCCTGCCGATGGTCAGCACGCTTTGTGAAGGGGTGGAGGAATTAATCGGGGATAACGGCGTGATTGTTAACGAGGCGGATGGCGGCAAAATCGCGGAGGCAATCCGAACGATAGTCCAGGATGAACAAAAATACGCAGCTATGGCGGCGGCGGCTCGGCAGCGGGCACAGAGGTTTTCCTGGCAAAACGTGGCCCAGGCGTATTTAGAGCAGTATGAAAAGGTGTTAAGCATCGCCAAAGGTGATTCACAGGGAATAAGATGTGCGGAATAGCCGGATTCAACTGGCAGGATAAAGCGATTATCGAAAAGATGGGGCGTTGTCTGCGGCATCGCGGCCCGGATGACCAGGGGTATTATCTGGATGAGCAGGTGTCGCTGGGACACCAGCGGCTGGCAATCATCGATGTCTCCGACCAGGGACATCAGCCGATGCTCTTCGAGAACCTGGCCATCGTTTACAACGGCGAAGTTTACAACTATCAGGAAATCCGGCAGGAGCTAAGCCGGCTCGGTTATCAATTTCACTCCCATACGGATACCGAGGTGGTGCTGTACAGCTATCACCGCTGGGGGCAGGAGTGCGTGAAGAAATTCAACGGCATGTGGGCCTTTTGCATCTATGACCAAAAGGAGCGCAAGCTCTTTCTCTCGCGGGACCGGTTCGGGATTAAGCCGTTATATTATTATTTCGACGGGAAGAGGTTCATTTTCGCGTCGGAACTGACGGCCATAATGCAGCACCAATTGCCCCGGCAGTATAATGACCAGGCGGTGAACTTCTTTTTTTATCAGAAATATGTCGGGGCAGATTTAGCGATTTTCGAGAATTGCCGCAAGGTGAAGCCGGCAGAAAACCTGACATTCGACCTGGCAAGCAAAAACATCCTGAGGTCGCGGTACTATGATCTGGAGGCGGAGGTCGCCGGCTGGGCGGCAAAACCGGTGGGCGAGCGGGCGGCACTGGTAGAAAGCCTGCTGGTCGATGCGGTAAACAAAAGGCTCATCGCGGATGTGCCGGTGGGCAGTTTTCTCTCCGGCGGGGTGGATTCTTCCCTGATTTCCGCCATTATCGCCCAAAACAAGGATGATTTCGATACCTTTTCCATCGGATTTAAAGAGGCTTCGTACGATGAGGTGAAATATTCCGAAATTGTCGCCCGGCACATCAAAACGCGCCATCATGTGCAGTACCTGGACGTCGATGAGTCGCTGGCCCAGAAGGTGCTGGACCGGATCGATGAGCCGTTCGGGGATGCCTCGCTTCTGCCGACGTATTTACTTTCGCAGATGACCCGGCAGGATGTGACGGTGTCACTGTCGGGCGACGGCGGGGACGAGGTTTTCGGCGGCTATGATACATATCAGGCCTATCAGATAGCACGTTATCTGCCGGCGGCGGTGGTGAAAGCGATAGGCCCGCTGGCGGGCTTACTGGGGGCGTCGGAGAAAAAACTGAGCCTGCGATTCAAACTACAAAAATTCACCGCGGATTTCAGCGGCAATACCCAACGCCGGCACCTGGACTGGATGGCGGCTTTTCCCGACCGGTTGCGGCGTGAGCTGCTGAGAGAGCATTTTATCCCGGCGGCGGATATAATCGATTTCCGCAGCGACAGCGATCTTCTTTCTGTCCAACTGAATGATATGGAGCACTACTTGCCGGGCGATATCCTCAAGAAAGTTGATGCCGCTTCCATGCTGCACAGCCTGGAGGCGCGAGTGCCTTACCTGGACTATCGGCTGGTGGGGCTGGTGCTGAGTCTGCCGCCGGCCTACAAAATACGGTACTTCCGCACCAAATGGCTGCTGAAAAAAATAGCGGCGGATTATCTGCCGGCTGATATTGTGCAGCGGAAAAAGCGGGGCTTTACCGTGCCCATATCCCGCTGGGTGAAAGAAAGCGAGCTGGTTCGGGAATTTATCGTCGAACGCCGATATTATCCTGACCTGCTGAATTATGATTACGTCCAACGGCTAATCAGCGAGCACGTCGCCGGCCGAGCGGATAACTCCCGGCCGTTGTGGCAGGTGTTTGTTTTCAATTACTGGAATTACAGCCGGGCAAAAGACCCAAATTAATCATGCGAGCCTTTAATGGAGAAACCAGATAAAATCAGCGTCTGCTTTATCGCCCCGAAGGCTTATCCCTTGTTTAATCCCCAGGTCGAGGCGGTCTTCGGCGGCTCGGAAGTGGATTTGTATTACCTGGCGAGGGAACTGGCCCGCGACCGGGATTTTGCCGTCAGCTTCGTCGTGGCCGACTATGGTCAGCCGGTCGTCGAGTCCATTAAAGGAGTAACGGTAATTAAGAGCCTGGATTTCTCCCGCAATTCGTTGAGCGGGGCGCTGCGGATCTGGCGGGCGCTGGGCCGGGCGGACGCCCGGATATACCTGATTAAAACCGCGTCGTGGGGGAATTTTTTAACCGCCTTGTTCTGCCGGCGCCGCGGGCGGATTTTTCTTTATCGCTCGTCCTGCTCCGAGCACTGCGACGGGACATTTATCAGGCAGCACCGGCTGGCGGGGGTTTTTTATCGCTGGGCACTGCACCAGGCGAAGAAAATTTTTGTGCAGAATGACAGCGATATCGCCGCCCTGGCGGCCAGCGCGGGGGTTTCGTCCATGATGATCCCCAACGGTCATCCGCTGGGCGAGATTAATCTTGACGAAACTGAAGCGGCGAGACGCGACATTATTTTATGGGTAGGCCGAAGCGATGTCCTTAAAGCTCCGGCGGAATTCATCGAATTAGCCCGGAATAAACCGGACGAAAAATTCGTTATGGTCTGTCAGCGGGCGACCGGCGATGACCAATATGAGCAGCTCCGCCGCCGGGCGCAGGCGGTGGAAAATCTGGAGTTTTACGAGCGGGTGCCGTTCGAACGGGTGGACGAGTTTTTCCGCCGGGCCAAAATGCTGGTCAATACCAGCCGGACAGAGGGGTTTTCCAATACCTTTATCCAGGCGGGAAAGTACGCGGCGCCGATCTTGTCGCTGGAGGTAAATCCGGACGACTTTCTAACCCGCTACGGCTGCGGCTTGTGCTGCCGGCAGGCGGGCATGAGCCTGGCGGAAGGTCTGAATTTTATGCTCGAGCAGGACCGCCGGCGGCAGATGGGCGGCAATTGCCGCGAGTATGTCAGGCAGCATCATGATATTCGCGAGATAATCAAGCAATATAAACAGATTTTTACCATGCTGGCCACGGGTGATTAAAGGGCCGGCGTAAAAACCGCGGGCGTTGACCGGCGGGCGGGATATGGGGCGTTTATGTGCGGAATTGTCGGGTTCAACTGGCAGGACAAGGATAAAATAACGGCACTGTCCCGGCTGCTGGCCCATCGGGGTCCGCAACAGGAAGGCTTTCACGTCGCGGACGGCGTTTCGCTGGGTCATCAGCGGCTGTGCATTATCGACCTTTCGGAGAAGGCCCGCCAGCCGCTTTACAATGAGGATGGCTCTGTCTGCGTTTGTTTCAACGGGGAAATTTTCAATTTTATGCCGCTCCGGGATGAGCTACTGGCTAAAGGCCATGTCTTTATCTCCCGCAGTGATACGGAAGTGCTGGTCCACGGCTACGAGGAGTGGGGCTACGAGCTGCTCTCGAAGATAAACGGGCAGTTCAGCTTCTGTATTTTTGACCGGGCGCGAAATCAATTTTTCCTGGCTCGCGACCGGCTGGGGATTAAGCCGCTTTATTATTATCACGCGGACCAGCAGTTTATTTTCGGGTCGGAGTTGAAGGTTTTTTTGCAGGGCGATATCAAGAAAAAGGTCAATCGCCAGGCGCTGAATCATTATTTACTCTTCGGCAACGCTCCCACGGAGCATTGCCTTTTGGCGGGTGTGCGGCAGGTGCTGCCGGGCAGTTTTTTAGTTTATGACCTGGGGCAGAACAAGATTACCCGGAATCAGCGCTATTGGAATATTTCCTTTAGCGAGACAATCGATAAACCCGAGGACCAAATCGCCGGCCGACTGCGGCTCCTGCTGGAAGAGTGCGTTCACAGACAACTGATCGCCGATGTGCCGTTGGGTGCTTTTCTGTCCGGCGGCGTCGATAGCTCCATCATCGTGGCCCTGATGAGAAAGCACGTCAAGGAGCTGAAGACTTTTTCCATCCGCTTCGATTACCCTGAATTTAACGAATCAGCGTACGCGAAAATTGTGGCGGAAAAGTTTAATACCCGGCATTTTGAGATTGCCTTCGACGCTAAGGACGTTTTGGAGTTGATCCCCCGGCTGGTCTATCACTATGACGAGCCGTTCGGCGACCCTTCAATGATCCCGACGTTCCTGGTCTCGAGCGTGGCCCGGCGGCAGGTTACGGTGAGCCTGTCGGGTACGGGCGGTGATGAGCTGTTCGGCGGTTATCCGCGGTACCGGCAATTTAGCCTGCTCAAGCGGCTCAATCATCTGCCGGGGGTGCTGCGACGCCTGCTGGAGGGTTCCGTGGGCCTGGCGAATCTGGCGGCGCGAAATGATAAGCTTAGCAAGCTGCGAACCTTTCTCGGTAAGCCACAGGCGGATTACATTATCTATTTGATGCTTTTTAGTTACATGTTTCGCAGTAAGGACGAGCCGGCCGGTGACTTGAGCGGATTTACCGATCTGGAAAAATATTTCAGCTACAGCGATGATCTTACCAATTTGCTTAATTTTGATTTGCATGAGTATTTGCCCAACTGCCTGCTGACCAAGGAGGATCGCGCCTCGATGGCGGTGAGCCTGGAGGCGCGGGTGCCCTTTCTGGACCATGAGCTGGTGGAGTTCGCCGCGACGCTGGCTCCCGACTGGAAGATCAGGCACGGCCAGAAGAAGTATATCCTCAAAAAGGCTTTTGCCGATGTCCTGCCCCGAGAGATACTGTATCGCCGCAAGCAGGGGTTCGGCGTGCCTTTGGTGCACTATTTCCGCCGGGAATTAAAGGAGTTCGCCCGGCGGGAGATTTTCGAGTTCCGGGAATACGATTATTACGACAAATCCTATTTGCAGGCTCTTTGGCAGCGGCACCAGGACCGCCGGGCCGATTATTCCCGCATCTTCTGGACCATTATCATGTTCAATTTATGGTACAAAAAGTGGATGCGATAGAAAATCCGGGGCAGATTGAGTTATGGCAGGGTGCGAAAACTCGCACCATCTTCTTTTCGTAATATCAGGTAACGAGATCTCGGAATATCTGGGCCAGTTTTTCACCAATAATATCGGCATTGTAGAATTCTTCCACCACCTTTCGGCCGGTCCGGCCCAGACGCTCCTGCAGCGACCAGTTCTGGTAGAGAGTATGCAGCGACTGGTACCACTCGTCGTCGGTAGTAGCGGCGAAACCGATTTCGGCTTTTTCCAGGATTTGACGATTCATGCCGACCGGTGAGGCGATTACCGGCAGGGCTACTGCCATATACTGCAGCATCTTGAAGCTGCATTTGCCCCTGGTCCAGGGGTCATCCGGCAGCGGCATAATGCCCACCGAAAACCGGTGCAGGACCTCGGCCTCGTTTTCCGGACTCCAGGCGATGAAATGGACTTTTTCCGCCGGTAAGAGTTTGTATTTCCAGCACCGGCTGGACAGCAGCATGATCTCCGCCCGCTCGTGCTCCCGCAGGAACCGCGCCAGGACCGCTTCGATGGGTTTGACGAATTGATAATTGCAGGGCAGACCCGTCCAGCCGATAACGAATTTTGCCGGCGGTTCCTGCATCACCGGCCGCGGCTGATACCGCGCCAGATCGATGGCGGTGGGCAGGACATGCACCTGCCGGCAGTATTGGCGAAAATATTCCGCCAGGTAATCATTACCCGCTACAACCACGTCCATTGCCCGGGCGATGTGGGGGATGGAGTACTTGCCCAGCGGCCGGCTCAGCCAGATCGCGTCATCGACGTCCATTACCCGTGGCCGTTTGAGCAGCCGTTCGAAGGTTTCATAACCCTGGACCAGCTCCCTGCTGATCCAGATAATATCAGCGACTCTACTGGTAAATAGTGCCGGTATCCGCGCCGCGATCTTGAACGGGCTGGGTAGGCCGCAGCTTTCCCCGAAGATCGGGATATGATCCCGCACCACGATGCCGCGGCGGGCCAGGCGGGGAATGTACTGCCGAATCCGCACTCGCGAGGCGGGCGAATGACTCGGACCCGTAAGGGCGCTAATCAATATAACCTTATTCTCCACCATAGCTTGACTATGTTATATTATTGGCTTATTATTTCCATGTTTTTTTGAAAGTGTATTTGAGCCATCCAATTCCTGCTTCGGCTGGGGTGAGTAGGCATCTGCTTTGCAAATCATGAAAATCGAAGCGATGTGCTTGGACTTGTTCCATGTATGACCGTTATTTTCTAATATTGATCAGTCTTTGTGGCCGATTCCCCCGAACCTTTCCTGAAAGCCCTTGTTAGTCCAGGTCTCCCGAAACTTCTTGGTGTATTGCCACAACAACTGTCGATTAAGGCCCACGCGTTGGAGAATTTCCTCCAGAGCAATGCCCTGTTCGGCTCGATGTAAATTTCCTAGAACCTTATATACAATGCTGTCAACCGAGCATATCAGGCAAGGTTCGGATGAGTTCATCAAGTATGCCAGTGATTCAGCTTCGCCGGTATCAAGTCGTTCGAGATAGGTACTGTCGAATTGTAAGCGAAATTTAGCTAGTTCCGACGGCAGGATATCGAAGATAGTTATTCTACCTTCGGTAATATCCTTACTAAGATCAAAATAGTGTTTATCTCCTTGCTCGTCTTCGTAGTATTGAGCTTCGTCCTGAGCTACCGTGCGGGAAAGATGAATATCGCAGGAATCAACCAGCTTGTCCCATATACCCTGTCGAAAAATCTCAATCACGATATTTGCGTCAAGCAGGAGCAACCGAAACTTCTTCATCTTCCTTGAACTCCTGCTCGACATAGCGCATAGCTTCCTGCCGGCTGATATTCAGATACTCTGCGAATCGTCCGGTTGAAATCATGCCGCGTCGAAATGCCTGAATAGCCAAAGCCCGATACCGCTCGGGCCACAAGGGGGGGAGAGTATCGTCGCGTTCTTCCAGTACGGGCGTGAGAGCCTTTGCTTGGTCAATCATTGCTTTGGTATCCTCCTCCGTATTCTGGAGCAAGCCAACGAACCACATATGCCAAATAAGGGCTTCGGTAGAGACGTCAAACTGCCGCGCTGCGTCAAAAAGCGCGCTATAGGTGATTCTTCCCTCTTTAACTTTTGAATGGATGGCAACCCGAATGGCATCCGCAGGCATAAGGAGATTTCTCGCAAAACAAGTCGCAAATTTCTCCTCCTGCTCGCTGGCGCATGTTGAAGTAATATTGGGGGCAACATTCTGACGGAAGATATTCCAGGTTAGCAGATGAAAAAGCTCGTGGGCTAAGTCAAAATTCCGTCGCCATCGCTTATTTCTTCGGTTCAAGAGAATCCCCGCCCCCAATGTCTTGCTGTAGGCGGAAGCCGCTGTGCCCGTTGGCTCAAAATCCACATAAAAAATCTTGACGCCGCAAACTTCTTCAAGAACAGCTGGCAAAGATAAAGCAGGTCGATCCCCTAGATTCAGTGTATTTCGAACTTCCTTGGCCAAACATTCTGCATGTTCATATTTATAGGTCATCGTGTCCATCGAACTGTTTGCCTCGGGAAGACAGACAGGAATTGTCCGGCCGGTCCATACCTCAAGATTGTGGTACTGTTCACATAGTTTGAGGAACTTGGACTCTATATCTTCGGGACCGGCGTCAGGCCGCTGCCGCCACAAAACCACATCTTCCTGTGGAATCGGACCTTCGGCTAAAAAGAAGGCTACCGACCGCCGGTAAAGTTTTGATAGATTCTGAAGCTGGCTTAGGCTGGGTTCACGTCTTGAATTTTCAAACTCTGATAAGGAAGATTGGCCAACTCCCGTTCTAACATGTACTTGCGCAAGGGTAAGCCCAACCCGATTACGGGCAAATTCAAGCCTTTCTCCTATTCCCATCGCCCTTCTCCATTCATATATTCTCTAATATAGAACATTATAGCATAAATATCGACAAAAACAAACAGATTATTTCTGTAAAATAGAAAAATAATCGACGCCTTTGCCCCATTGTTGGAAATTGCTTACCAAGTCAGCGGCATTCCCAAAATCACATAACCGATCATCTCAAGCTAAGGGATTAATATCCCTTAAATACGCCTTCGTTTCAGCAACGCCAGGCTGCCCACCGCCAGCAGGGACAGGGTCATCGGCTCCGGCGTCACCTGCCACACATAGGCCATATCGTTGGTAGTATCCAGCTCTAAAAGATACATCGCCCCATCGCTGCCGAAGGTCAAGGCCCCGCTTAAACCCATTCCGGTCGTTCTCATCAAAATATCTGTATATGTACCGTCGGGGGAGATTCGCCGAACTCGGCTTGAGCAAGAATAAAGGTCACCACCAAAGTTAGCTCCCGGTGTGGTATCAAAATCTATCCTTCCAGTGAAAAAATTATCTAAAAAAACCGTCTGAGAACCGTCGGGTTCTATTTTTAAGATGCTTCCTATCCAATCCGGTTCTTCTGTGGTCATAGCCAGATACATCTTACCATCAAAACGAGTTCCGGGATCAAAGGCGATATCGAAATTTAATTTATTTAGATCAGCTAAAAATTGGACATCTTCGGTTTTGGGAATCTTGTATAGGCTAAAAGGACTATCCGTTCCCGAATACATTAACCCGCCATAGCTGCTGCCCAGATCGATCCCCACACAATGCGGTTGCTCTGTCATCGTTTTGAAAACCAATTTGTTGCCGCTTAGGTCGACGCAAATGATATTATTCGAATCATGGTTAGCAACGTACAATTTATTGCCGTAAGCTTTTCCTCCGCCAAAGACCACATCTTGCGGATTATCCAATCCAGTGGCAAACGTTGTCGTTGTGCCATCCGGAGTAATTTTATACAGAGCCCCTTCGTTGTAATTCGTTAATATGTATAAATTACCCGAAGAATCGAATACCATCTCGTTGGCGCCGTCCCCTGCGAACGAGAACGACGTATAAACGCTCGCTGAATATCGACTGTCAAGAACCTCCAGGGCGAATGCCGCGGGTGCCGCGAACAAGCAGACCAGTAAACTGACGTACATTTTCCTCGTCAACATTTTCCTTCTCCTTATTTTAAATTGTTGATTGGATGAACGCCGAAAAAAACACGGGAAATTTTAATGCTTCATAAAATATCCTCCTTATGCAATACCCCAGAAACGATTCCCTGAATCGATATAACTATAAATTCCCTCTTAAAATATGTTTCTTACTAGACAACATTAACAATCCTACTAAAATCGTCCTGATAAGTCAAGTATATTTGTTGTCGCGACGATTGTTGAAAAACCTTGATAAAAGTACAGACCATAACCGCCGGGAACCGGCCTGAACGGCATCCATAACCTCTATATTAACAAAGGCTTGTTTTTAGGCAGGGGTTGGCTTGGGGGAACCGGGTTTATGCCTGGTTATTCGGGTTTTCGCACCAGTTGTTTTCTCAACCGCAAGGCCCGGACAATCCGCGAGATCAGACGGCAGCCGGCGGCGGTAGCGCGGGGGAAAGTTGTTAAAAAGACCATCAATAACTTGTACCATCCCGGCAGGAGCCGGTCGAACTGCTGCATTATTTGCCGAATATCGCAGCCGCGGGCCTCGAAGAGCATGCTCCGCATCCAGCCCCGCAGCAGCTTGGCGGCGCAGGGATTAAAGCGGTCCAGTTTGCCCAGCTCCGCCGCGTATTTCGTCTGCCGCTCGATAAGATCGCAGTACAGTTTGGCCGGGGTGAATTGTTTGGAGAGGCAGCCCGGCCGATCCAGGTGATAAACCGCCAGCGGCTCACTGATGAACCCGAACTGCTCCCAGTGAAAGGCGATGCGAAACCACATATCCATATCTTCCGCCCGCCGCAGTCCCTCCAGAAACAAGCCCGCCGTTGCAAAAACCTCTTTCTTGACTATAACCGTATCAGGGTGCACAGTCTGGTTCCGCAGTACGAAAGCGAAATAGTCGTCGAAAAAGTCTCGCCCCGCAAGCTGCATTTGCAGGTCGGTGGGACTGCGATCGGGCGCTTGTCGATTTTCGTCACACAGGCAGCGAATGTAATTACTGCAGCTCCAGACCAACTGCCGGTTCCGCTGCAAAAGGGCTAGCTGCTTTTCGAGGTAGTTTTCCCGCCATTCGTCATCGCCGTCGAGAAAGGCGATCCAGGTGTTTTGCGCCGCCTTGATGCCGGTATTGCGGGCGGCACTGAGACCGGCGTTTTTCTGGTAAATATATCTTACCTTGGAGCCGTATTGCTTAATCAGCCCGGCCGTGCCGTCGGTCGAGCCGTCGTCAATGACGATTATCTCGTCAGCCGGGTGGGTTTGCTGCAAAACGCTGTCAATGGCCCGGGCAATGTATTTCTCGATATTGTAAGCCGGGATGACTACACTAACTCTAAAAGAAGGATTTTCCGGGTTTTTTTTGTTATCCATGGTTTATCCCACTTTTAATCTTTATATCCTTATTTTACTGCCTTCGCCGGCCGGTTAAGCTGCCGGCGGAGATGGAATTTGCGGTTGAGGGCGGAAAGCGCCCAACAAAACACCCGGCTCATCGTCGGTGAAGATGTCAGGGTCCACATCGCGGTCTTAAAAACCGCACCCAGGAGCCGGTCAAAATGGGTTAACATGCGGCGGGCGTCCTCCAGGTCGTTGTCAAAGACGGCCCCGCGGACCCATCGGCTCACCAGATACCGGGCCACCGGCTGAAAATCCTGGTAGCGGTCTGCCTGCCGTGATAGCTGAAGGTGGCGCTCGATCAGTTGGATATAGATGTCCGGCGGGATGCGTTTTTCGGATAAACTGCCGGGGATATTTAAATGGTAGGTAGCCAGAGGCTGGGGGTCATAACCGAACCGGGGGTATCGGTAGGCGATCCGCCACCATAGGTCGATATCTTCCTGACCGTGGTATAATCCGGTTTGAAATCCGCCGGCTTCGATCAGTACGGAACGTTTGACGAGCATAGTACCGGTCCAGCCGCCCCCCTGCCGGATGAATGCCTGGAAGTACCGGTCAAAATAGTCCCGGTTATCGAGCAGCCGAGCGATTTTTTGGGGTTCTTCCGCCGGCCCCTGCCGGTTTTCCGCGCACAAACAGCGGAGATAATTGCCTCCCGTCCAGACTAACTGGGGATTACGCTGAAGTAACGCGGCCTGGCGGGCGAGTTTTTCATTGGACCATTCGTCGTCGGCGTCGAGAAAAGCGATCCAGTCGCCCTGAGCTGACTGGATGCCGGTATTGCGGGCGGCGCTGACGCCGGCGTTCTCCTGAAAAATATACCGGACCGGAGGCCCCCAAGTCTTGATTTTAGCGGCGGTTTCGTCGGTCGAGCCGTCATCGACGATAATAACTTCATCCGCGGGGAGGGTTTGGTCCAGCACGCTTTTAAGGGCGCGATCGATGAAGCCAGCCGCGTTAAAAGCAGCAATAACAACGCTTATATTGAAGGAATTTTCACAGTTTTTGCCATTTGAGGTCATTTTTTTGCTACCAAAATCACCAGAAATCACCAAAAATCACCAAAAATCATCAAAGCGGCAGACGTAAAATCCGATTGATAAGCGATAATACCGGCATACACGCCAGGGTAAGCCGCGGGGCGATGGTCAGCAGCCGCAGGGCTGATTTATAATACGAGGGCAGCAGCTTATCAAATTGCACGATCAGGCGGCGAATATGGATGATCCGCTCGTCAAAAAGATAAATATGAATCCAATGCCGCAAGTTATAGACCAGCCAGGGCTTAAACTGTTCCAATCGGCCCGCTTGCGCCGCCAGTTTAAGATGGCGGGAGAGCAGCTCGCCGAGAAATTGGGGGCTGGTGTGCCGGGCGGTGATGCTGGGCCCGGTGCGTAAGTGGTAAATAGCCAGGGGCTTACTGGTGTATCCGATCCGCGGCCAGCGATAGGCGAGCCGCAGCCACATGTCCTCATCATTGTAGCGGAGCAGTCCCGGCTGAAACAGGCCGGCTTCGATAAGGGCGCTGCGTTTGATAATCTTGGTTCCCGTCCAGCCGACGGCGTAAAGCAGGCTGGCGGCAAAGTAGTCGTCGAAGAACTCCCGACCAGCCAGGAGCCTTTCCATTTCCGGGAGCGTTTCGGGCCGAAAGTCGGGGATCCGCAGGTCCCTTTGCCGGTCATAACGGTAAAAATTGGCGCTGGTCCAGACAAGCTGAGGGTTACGCTGCAAAAGTGCCATCTGGTATGCCAGATTTTCCGGCAGCCATTCGTCGTCGGCGTCAAGTAAAGCGATCCAGTCGCCGGAGGCGGCGAGGATGCCGGTATTACGGGCGACGCAGACGCCGGCGTGCTCCTGCCGCAGGTAGCGGACGGCGGGGCTGTACCCTTGGGCGATGGCGGGGGTCTGGTCGGTCGAGCCGTCGTCCACCACGATAATCTCATCCGGTCGGCGGGTCTGCCGCAGGACACTGTCAACGGCACGGGCTAAATGGTCGGCAGCGTTGTAGGCGGGAATGACGGCACTTACGCGGTAAGATTGTCCAGGGCTAACGCTGGTCATGGAAGTTGATACCTTAATTTATACAGGATAATTTCGCATCAATTATCAAAAAGTATGGCAAAAAAGCCAAGGTTTTTACCTCGTTAGTTGCTGAAAAAATAAAACTACAGAGAAAAAAAGAGCTAAGTGCTGCAATTTAATGTATTTACGTGAATTTTGCACCATGCCTCCGTGTAATTGTAAGTTTGATACATATCATATTTATATATATTTTAACACATAATAAAAAATAGTCAAGCGGAAATTTGAAATTTTTACCAAAAGAGCCTTTATTTGAAATATTATCGGTGACACAGTTAATACGGTCAAGAAAGGCCTGTATATAGAAAAAGTGAGAAAGTGAGAAAGTGGGAAGGTGGGAAGGTGGGAAGGGACTGGGGGCTGGGGACTAGGGGCTAGGGGAGGGCAGCCAAACTGCCGGAAGAAGCGGGCGGAAGCCGCCGATGGGCAAGTCGCAGAATCCGGTTACAACGGATGAAACCGGTTGACTAGATGGCCTGGGCGGGGTACTTTATGATAATATAATCGGTGTTGATTATACATTTTTAACAGGCAGGAAAAAGAGGGAAAGCAGAAGCCGATACTGGCAGGATGTTGCTACGGCAATACTTTCTGAAATAACTCTCGTTGACCAGCCCCATGGACAACTTTTGAGAAAGAAAGCAAAGCAGTTTATGCGGAAACCATCGGCAACAGAAGTTGTGAGAGAAAATAAAAATAGTAACATGATTATAACTATCCTATTTCTCGGCGACCTATTATATAAAACACAAAATACGATAAAAGCATAAATGACCTCAAATACTATCAAAGAGTTCATCATAGCCCTTGACCAAGAAATTGCTGCTATCAAGAGAGGCAAGGGCGGAAGTATCGTTAAGGTCTTTAACGGGCGATTCCTTCGAGAGGTTTCCGGACTCTTTGTGTATATCTTCAATCTTGAAAATTTCTTGGCTGTTCTTGATGACTCTCCTGCTGAAATAGAAATTTACAAAAACAGATACTCAGCACAAATTCTCTTAACGCAGGGGTTGGAAGTTGAAATAGGGATTGAGCGTTTTTGCGGTCAACATATTTTGGAGGCTAAGATACAAACTAATCTATGGTACTTACTTGAACTACTTAAAAAGAAGTTTGTCGAAATACAGAATGGAAATAGTAATACCATCAGTCTAAGTGAAGACCTTTTCAATAACCAGGAAGTCATAAATAAAGGTTTTGATAACATAGTGGAGTGCAGAAACTGTGGAACCAAAAACAGAATAGGTAATCGTGCCCCATCTCAAATGCCGATATGCGATAGATGTAAACAGAAAATAATGCCGTATTATTCATCTTCCGAAAAGCCCCCTAATGAACCTCAAAAACGGGCAATCGAGGCTTCTTTCTTTTCACAGTTTGTGGTTATTTGGGGACCTCCAGGAACGGGGAAAACTAAAACCATAGCGCAGTCTATAGAAGCCCATCTTAATGCAGGGCGGCGCGTTCTTCTCGTCTCTCATGCCAATGCTGCTGTCGATGAAGCTTTGGAAGATGTTGCCGAACAGTTAAAGACCACATCTTTTTATAACGAGGGAAAGTTGGTAAGGCTTGGTATACCACAACCCGGTCATTTGGAGAAATTAACAGAGAAATACCCGTTAGTCCTGCTTGATAAGATTGCCGCCGAACTTGGTAAGTCATTATCCGAAGAAAAAAGTAATTTAGAAGCAGAGAAAACTCGGCTTGAAGGCGTTCTCGGTCAATATGAAAATGTATTTCACGCGATTCAGACTGCCCGAACTATATCTTCTGAACTGAGCGTATTAAGATCAGATTTATCCGAATTAAGCAATAAACTCTCCGTTGCTAATAATGAACTAAAGCGATTAGAAGAAACACAAATAAAGAACAAAGAGAAATTGACTGAGGCCAGATCGTCAGGTGCGTTAAAGAGATTTTTTCGTGGCCTTAATCCACAGAAGATTCAGCAGGAGATTGATCAAACCAGTATAGCGATTGATTCCAAAAAACGACTTGCAAAAGAGATAACCGACCGTATTCCCTTGTTCAAGAATTTGTGTGTTACAAAAGAGAAAGAGACCGAGAGGGCGAATACTGAGGCCGACAATATTCTAAATCGTTTAAGGGTCTCTGTGGATGAAATAGAGAACAAGAGGAAAGAAATTACAGCGAGAAAAGATGCGATATTGGCGAGGCTTGCAGAAATCAACCAAAAGTTAGATGAAATTCAAAAAAGGATTCTTGCGGAAGCAAACCTTATTGCTACTACTCTGACTAAAACATTTGTAGCAAAACAATTTCCAGATACACCTTTCGATGTGCTTATTCTTGATGAGGCCAGCATGGCACCATTACCGCATCTCTACTGGGCAGTTAGTCGATGTCGTGGATATATCACCATTGTTGGTGATTTTCTCCAGCTTCCACCTATTTGTATTTCAGAGGAAGGTATGGCCCAAAAATGGTTAGGGAGAAGCATTTTTTCTGTCTTGGGAATTGATGGGGTAAAAGAAGCTGGCAAAGATCAGAGGGTTACGCTTCTTGACACACAATACAGAATGGCTCAAGAGATTTCATTAATTCCAAACCGGTTTTTTTATCAAAACAAGCTCAAAGATCATCCTAGTACCAACAATCGCAGGTTGGACGATGGAGTCTCAAAATCACCACTCGTATTAATAGAAACAGAGTCGATAAACCCATGGTGTAGTAGGATTTCAACAGGCGGACGCTTTAATCTATATAATGCTTTACTATGCTGTACTCTTGCTAAAAAAATCGTTCCAAAAATTAGTGACAACAGAATTGGGATTATAACACCATATGCTGCGCAGGCACGGCTAATAAACAAGATAGCAAAGGATTGGGAAATAATAGATCGCATACGTACAAGTACTATTCATCGCTTTCAAGGCGGGGAAGAATCGATAATCATTTTTGATACTGTTGAGGGGTCAGGAACTAGGGTTGCACCCATGCTTGACGATAAAAAGCCTGATTCTGACGCAAGGCTATTATTGAATGTTGCGATAACACGCGCCCAAAATCGGTTTTACTTGGTTGGGCACACAAAGCACTTACTTTCGGACTTACATGCTGATTCTGTCTTAGCAAGGATAATTCACCATTTTTATGACAATGCTGAAAAGATATCGTCCGCCAATCTTGTTGACAGCTATTTTTCAAATGATTTTGCAAGATGGGCAGATGCTCTTTTATCAACTATTACAAACAGCGCCCCTGCTTATGGTAATCTATACACGGAAAAGAATTTTTGGGCTAAGTTTTTTCAAGATCTAAAAACGAGCAAGACGCGTTTTATTCTTCTCAGTCCTTATCTTTCAGTGAAGCGTAGTAGCTTTTTTATGGATTATTTCAGAGCCATGAAAGGGCGGGATATTGAAATTCGGGTTTATACACGGCCAAAAAATCAGCAAACAGGTGAGATGGCAAACCAAGCAGATATTGTCATCGATCAGTTACGTAGTATAGGTATTACTGTCATTGAACGCCGAAACATGCATCAAAAAGTAGCTATTATTGACAATGGTATCGCTTGGGAAGGAAGTTTGAATATACTCAGTCATAGAGACACAGAAGAACATATGAGACGCTTTGAAGGTATTTCAACTGTTGAGGAAATTATCAGAAACTTAGAGTTGGATGAAGAGATGCCTGCTGGAAACCAAACGGAAGAGAAATGTCCGGAACAAGGGTGTGACGGATACCTTGTTGTTCGGACTAAATACGGAAGAAAATTTCTTGGATGCTCAAACTATGCAAAAAAGAAATGTCGATATACAAGGCGCATATAAAAAGAATACAGCGAAATAAGATATTGAAAAGATGACAGAAAAACATAATTAAAAGACTGCACAACCGGTCATTCAATCCGACTAGGAATAACCTCCTTTTGAAATTCAAAGGTTTGTATCCCGGCGGCTTTATTATGCGTTGGCGAACGCGAACAATCCAAACTCCCGTCGAAGAAAACAACCCCGCGAGACATCAAAAAAGGCGAAGGTGGGAAGGCGGCGCTGCGCGAGAACAGGGGAACAGGTGAGCAGTTGAACAGGTGAAAGAGAAAGAAGGAGAACCAGGCGCTGCGCGAGAGAGAAAATCTAACGTTCAAAGTTCGACGTTTAACGTTCAAGGAAGAAGCCGTCGGGAGAAGGATAAATTATCTGACGTAAGAAGGTTACGGGGGGATTTGTTGTAAGTGGTTTATTTGCAGGGGGATATGGCACGAGTCATTTTTTTGATAATGCCCTATAATTCCGGTTAAAGAAATCGGGCGTCGCTGGTCGATAACAAAAAGGAGCTTTTATGGGACTTGGCAAATAGGAAAAAAAATTAAGGCAATTTGCTTAGCAAAGTCCATCGCACGGCCGATAAACATACCAAAGCCCGAGCCATTTTGGGATTTAACGCGACAGATCAGTGGATTTTGGCAGAAAAGGAGCCGGCTATGCGATATGAGAAGCTCGCAAAGCAGAGGTTGAGGCAGGAGTCTCAAGACAAGACATATATCCATTCCTTGCTGTCAAGCAGGAGGCGTCCGGCGGCGGGAAATAACAGGGAAAGCGCACGGGGGGAGTACTTTCCGGGATTTTCGCCAGTGCAGACAAGCCTCGTCAAAATAACATGTTTTATCGCCGCGATTTTGTTGATTTTCATAAGCGGCTGTACCAATTTAACATACGTTAAGCCCTCCAGCTCCAGCACCCCGCCGGAGAACCAAATGCTGCAGACCAATCTATATGGCCGGCTGGACACTTGGCAGCCGGTTGGGTTTGAGGCCAAACCATTTTCCTCGCTGACCCAGCACTCCTTTTGTGAAGAGGGAGGCGATTTCGATCCCGACGTCAGCGCGGACGGCAAATGGGTAGTCTTCAGCTCGCTGCGACATTCTCCTAATCCGGATATCTATATCAAGCGGACCGACGGCGCAACCGCGACCCGTCTGACCAGTGACCCCGCCAGCGAGATTCAACCGGGTTTTTCGCCCTCCGGGGATAAGGTAGCGTATGCCAGCAATCGTTCGGGCAATTGGGATATCTGGGTGATTGGAGTGGATGGGACCAACCCGGTGTGTCTGACCAACGGCAATTGTAATGATATCCATCCGTCCTGGTCACCGGACGGCAAATATATCGTCTATTGCTCCTTCGGCAGCCGGTCGAACCAGTGGGAATTGTGGATAGTGGAAACCGCCAATCCGAGCGTTAAAAAGTATATCGGTTACGGTCTGTTTCCCGAATGGTCGCCCAATCCGAAGGTCTCCAAGATTGCCTATCAACAGGGTCGTTATCGCGGCAGCCAATGGTTCAGCATCTGGACGTTGGATATGGTGGACGATGAGGCGAAGTTCCCCACCGAGATCGTAAGCAGTATTTCACGTGCCTGCATCTGCCCCACCTGGTCACCCGACGCCGGTAAAATAGCTTATAGTACGGTGGGGGGCAGTGCCTATGAAAAAGCGGTGCCGGAGGCGGTAGTGGGCAGTACGGGAGAGGATATCTGGTTAATAGACCTTGACGGAAGAAATAATCTGCGGCTGACCCAGGGCGATGCCTCCAATTTTTCGCCGAATTGGTCGCCGGACGGCAGGATATTTTTCTGCTCGGATCGCAGTGGGATAGAAAATATCTGGTCGATTAAGCCTAATCAAATCGATTTTGTGGCGGAAAAGCCGATCGATTTGACCCGGCACCCCCAAGGCCCCGTCCAGGCCAACTAGCAGAAGAGATAGAAAAGGTAGAATTTCACAGATAAACAAGTAAATAGCGTAAAGCCAAGGCAAAATGACCCACAGAATTATCCGAGCAGTTAAGTATGGGCTCGTGATATGGCTGGCAGGATTTTTTTTCCCCGGCTGTGTGTCCGGGCGAGTGGAAAGGATTTACCAGAATCCATATCCGTACCCATGGAGAGTAGCCGTAGCTCCCTTTATGGACCAATCGGGCAGTGGTATGGTGGATACCATGGCGGCTACCGATGAGTTTTATACGGAGCTGCAGCAGATATCCGGCTTACAAGTTACGCCGGTTAACCGTGTACAAGCGGTTATGCTCCAACTGCAGATGAATAGGTTGAATAGTCCCGCGGACGCCATGTTGCTGGCGGATGCCCTGGAAGTGGATGGGGTGATTGTCGGAACAATTACCCGCTACAATCCCTACTACCCGCCGTTAGTGGGAATGGTAGTGCAGCTTTACAGCAGAAAAAGCCGGCAGCCGGCAGGAACAACGGACGGGATTAACCCGGCGGAAATAGCGCGGGCCGGCAAACAGGTGGAACTGGAATTAAAGCCCCCGATGAGACCGGAGGCGACGATAATCAGAATATTTGACGCCAGTCAAAACCAGACAGTGGAGCAAATTAAGCAATATGCCGAGCTTCAAGGTGAAGATCAAACGCCCTATGGCTGGCGAAAAGTTACCCTCAGTCGGAATTATCTGCGGTTTGTTTCGTATGAAATGATAGGTGAATTGTTGGCCCAGCAGCGAAAAGGATTGACTACCACAACACCGGGAGATTAACCATGTTAAGCCAAAAGGAATTAGTACTGCTGAAAGAAGGGGAGCGTTATATCTTCAAGTATGAATCCGGCAGCGAGGAAGAGGTGCTGGATTCTTTTGTGGATATGGCCAACAACCGGGCCAACAACTTCGACTGGTTTGACGCAGCGGTTCTGAGTTTTCAGTTGAGCAAGCAACTGGTGGACGAGGCGGACGGGCTATTATGCCCCGCCGACCCCAATTATCAATCCAGCACGACGGAGTCGGGCGAGGACAAGGTTTGGTTTGTCTGAGCGGATGGTGATCGGGGCCAAGCGGAAGGTGGGAAATAAGGTGGTTTGCTTTGTTGGCCGGAATGACCCTTCGGCGGCAGAGTGACAGGTGCGATTGCTGTGGAGATTGCGTCTGGAAAGAACGATCTGGGATATTTTTAAAGAGAATGGGCGTTCGCCGCGGGACAAGTAAAATCATGCAAGATTATCCATTAATAAAGAACTTTTTAGACTATCTTAATTTTGAAAAGCATTTTTCTCCCTACACGATGAAATGTTATGCCGCCGATTTAAAGCAGTACGTCGGCTATTTGGTCGGCCGAGAAGAAGGTTGGCAGCATGGGTCATCGGCCTTGGGGGGGGACGGTTTTAGTGTTGATGGGGCGGCTAAAGGCGCCGCGACCTCGGTAGCGGTGGATACCAGTACCCTAATACTGCGCAGTGATGTAAATACCATCCGGTCGTTTTTAGTCTATCTGAACGAGCAGAATTATTCGAAGGCTACTTCCGCCCGCAAGCTGGCAACTTTGCGGAGTTTTTACAAGTTTTTAGTCCGGCGCGGCGGAATAGAAAGCAGCCCGGTTTCCGCGATCCGTACCCCCAAACAGGAAAAACGATTACCGCGGTTTCTGGGTGTGGAACAGATAAAGACCTTATTGGATTGTCCGGATACCAATAATATGCTGGGGGCGCGTGATCGGGCCATTATTGAGACGCTATACAGTAGTGGTCTGCGGGTCAGCGAACTGGTGGCCCTGAATCTTAATGATGTGGATTTTCTCGGTGAGGTACTCCATGTTCGCGGCAAGGGCAAGAAAGAGAGGGTCTCGCCCATAGGTTCCAGCGCCTTGCAGGCGATTCAGCGCTACCTGACCTTCCGTGATTCCGATGTGCGGAAAGCGAATTTTGATCAGCAGGCCATGTTTATTAACAAGCATGGTCAGCGGCTGAGCACCCGTTCGGTGCGGAGAAAGCTGGACAAGTATCTCCTGCAGGCGGGACTGGATCCGCGGATCAGTCCGCATACGCTGCGGCACAGCTTTGCCACTCATATGCTCAACAACGGGGCCGACCTGCGGGTGGTGCAGGAATTGCTCGGGCATCGGTCCTTAAGCACAACCCAGATTTATACGCATTTAACCACCAACCGGATGAAACAGGTGTATGACAGCGCTCATCCCCGGGCGAAGCTCGATCCGGCGGATCCGCATTAATCAACGGCCTGGGATAATCTAAACTATTCTATCGAAGCAGATTATTGTTTCGATAAGTACAAGCCGGGATGCTTGATATAGCTCAATCGATTGAGTTCGATTGGGCTAATTTTTTTGGCCGATAAAAGGATTGGGGGAAAATCGATTCCGTCAGCAGGGTTGCTATATCAAAGAATTATTGTAGAATGTGATAGTCTATATTTAGGTTAAGGAGAAATAAAAATGGCAAAGGTAAATACGATGGATCGGCGGGATTTTCTGACGAAGGTCGGCGCGGCGACAATCGGATTGGCGATGTCGGGGGGTGAGATTTGCGCTCAGGATGAGAGAAAAATCCGACTGGGTATCATCGGTTGCGGTCGGCGCGGCGGCTGGCTAGCGGATTTGTTTGTCCAGCATGGGGGATATGAAATATACGCGGTCGCGGATTATTTTCAGGATCGCGTCGATGCCGTCGGCGAGAAACATCAGATTCCCGCGATGCGGCGTTTTACCACGCTGTCCGGGTACAAAAAATTGCTCGAATGCCGGGAGATTGACGCGGTAGCGATCGTGTCACCGCCGTATTTTCATCCGGAGCAGGCCCAGGCCGCGGTTGAGGCGGGCAAGCACGTTTACCTGGCCAAGCCGATTGCGGTGGATGTGCCGGGCTGTAAAATCATCGAAGCCAGCGGCAAAATGGCAACGGATAAAAAACAGTGTTTTCTCGTCGATTTCCAGACCCGGGCCAACGAGCATTATATCGAAGCGGTCCGGCGGGTGCATCAGGGAGCTATCGGTGAACTGGTGTTCGGCGAGGCCTATTACCACTGCGATCGGATTATGGCTAAGGTTCCGCCCGGCGGCGCGGAAGAGCGGCTGCGAAACTGGATTTTCGACCAGGCCCTGTCCGGCGATATTATCGTGGAGCAGAACATCCATACTCTGGACGTGATGAGCTGGGTGATGAACCAGCCGCCGCTTTACGCGGTCGGCGCCGGTGGGCGAAAGGTGCGAACCGATGTCGGAGATAACTGGGATTATTTTACCTTACTGTTCGGTTATCCCAATCAGGTAGGCTTTACATTCAGTTCCCGGCAGTTTGACGCGTCGGGCAGCAAGCCGGACGGCATTTATGACCGGGTTTTCGGGACTAACGGGGTGCTGGAGGCGGAGTACGGCGGGCAGGTGCTGCTGCGCGGGCCGGAAATTTACAAAGGCCGAACCGATCAAATTTACCAACAGGGCGCAGTCACCAACATCGCCTGGTTCCACAAAATCATCAGGGAAGGCAATTTTGAAAATGTTACCGTGGCGTCCAGCGTGCAGAGCAACCTGGTTTCGATTCTGGGCCGAACCGCCGCTTACCAGAATCGCCGGGTAACCTGGAACGAAATGTTACGCAGCACCGAGACGGTCAATCCGCTGCTGGAAGAACTCAAAGCGTGATTTTCCCGACACGCCGAAGATACGGAGGCGGTTATGAAAGGATTCAAAATCGGAGCCTGCGACTGGTCGCTGGGCAAGAAGGCAGATCCCGGCGTGTTTGACGTCGCCCGGCAGATCGGGCTGGACGGCCTGCAGATCAGCCTGGGCTCAAAGGCAAACTATGTGCTGCTGCAGGATAAAGATGTCCAGAAAACATATCAGGAGCTATCCCGCCGGCAGGGCATCGAGATCGCCTCGCTGGCGATCGGCGAACTAAACAATGTACCCTATAAATCCGACCCGCGGGCCGAGCAGTGGGTCTGGGACGCTGTTGATGTCTGCCGGGCGATGGGGATCAAGGTGATATTGCTGGCGTTTTTTTCCGCCGGGGATTTGCGCGATGACCCAGCGGGGATCCGCGAGGTGATTCGTCGGCTCACTAAAGTTGCCCCGAAAGCGGAAAAGGCCGGGGTGTCGCTGGGTATTGAGAGCTGGTTGTCAGCCTGGGAAGTGGCGGATATGATCCAGAAAGTCGGGTCGCCGGCGATCAAGATGTATTATGATGTGGGCAATACCCATACGCAGGGATATGATATATACGAGGAAATCCGGTTTTTGGCCCGGCAGCGGCTGTGTGAATTTCACGCCAAGGATTACGACAATTTCCTTCTCGGCCGGGGTAAGGTCAATTTCCTCGCGGTCCGTGCCGCCATGGATGACATCGGGTATCGGGGATGGATTCACCTGGAGGCTGCCCAGCCGCTGGGCTTGATCCCCAGCTATCAGGAAAACCTGCGATACTTACGCGGAATTTTCCCCCCAACCGTCGAAAAATGAAGACGGCATTTTGGTGCTTTCTTAATCCGCTTTTTTCACTGAGCTGCTATTGGGTGCGGGGAAATATCGATTGAAATCCATAGGGCTTATTTTTTATCGGACAAAGCGGTTTTATCAAATATATATAGATTACAGGATTGCTATTGTAAAAAGCTTTGATATAATATAATTGGTGGAAGTATAAGGTTTTAAGAGGTTAAAATCTCCGTTGCAGATAGAGAATAAAGCAAGGCACCGCAGAGTATTAGTTTTGCGGAGCAGGGGTAGTTTACGGGACATATCCTGGCTGGTGGAGTTTGAACAGCAGTTCGAGACGATAGTCGTTGAAGACGTCGAGCAAGCTCTGCAATTACTAAGTGAGGAGGAATTCGACGCGGTTATCTCGCAGACGTCGGATTTCCTGCCTCTGGAGCGAGCCAGCGTATCCCATCAAGCGGTTTCCATTCTGAATACCATCGGCGAAGGAGTCTGTATAGCGGGGCGCGACGGCAGTATCATGTGGTCGAATCATAAAATGGAAGGTTTCCCCTCCGTGGTCAAAGGCGGCATATCCCAGCACAGCCGGGAAGCGTTCGCGTATTTCGAGCGGCAGTATGAACCCGGTCGAGAGCCGAGTAAAAAGCAACTGCAATCGCGGAAGTATTCCTTTACGGAGGAGGAGACCGAGCGTTATTTCGAAATAATTATCACTCCCATGTTAGACCGCCAGGGTCGGTTGATCCAGGTAGCGGCGGTGGTCTGGGAGTCCACCGCCAGCCGGCGGCTGCAGCAGCAGATCGATGCTATTGACAAAGCCGGCCGGGAATTGGTACGACTGGAGGCGGAGGCTTTAAGCACAATGACGACCCAGCAGCGGATACAACTGCTGCAGGACAAGATTATCCGTTATGCCCGGCAGTTACTGCATTTCGATCACTTTGTGGTTCGTTTATTGGATCGCCGCAGCAATAAGCTGGAAGTGCTTTTGGGAGTGGGGCTGCCCAGGGATGAAGAAACGGAGATCTTCGCTAACAGTGAGAATAATGGGATAACCGGTTATGTGGCAGCTACGGGGCGCAGTTACATCTGTAATAATCCGGCGGAGGATCCACATTATCTGCCGGGTCTGGATGGTGTCCGCAGTACGTTGACGGTCCCCTTGCGGCTGCACGACAAGGTAATCGGCACGCTTAATGTAGAGAGCGAGGGGGAGGCTTTTTTTGGTGAGGATGATCGGCAGGTAGCGGAGATTTTCGGGCGGTATGTCGCGATCGCTTTGAATATTTTGGACCTGCTGGTAGTGGAGCGGTACCAGACAACGGGTAAAGCGATAAAAGATCTGAGTCATCAGTTGACAACGCCGCTGAGTGATATCATTACCGAGGCGTCGAGCTTGATGGAAGATTATATCGGCCATGACGAGTTGAGATTGCGGCTGCAGGCGATTATCGATCATGTGGGCGGTATCAAGCAAGCGCTCAAAATCGCCATCCATTCTCCGCCGGGGATCTTGGGCACCGGCCATTTGGAGAAGAGCGCCGGTGATCAGGCACAATTGCAGGATAAGCGGGTGCTGGTGGTGGATGACGAAGAATTCATCCGGCAGACGATTGCGGAGGTGCTGAGTAAGTTTGGCTGTCGTACGGATACCGCTGCGGACGGCCGACAGGCGAAAGAGATGCTGAGGGATTGTCATTATGATTTGGTGATTTCGGATATCAAGATGCCCAACGCGGACGGGTATGAGATCTTCGCCGCGGCCCGGGCCGCGGACAAAAAGGTGCCGGTTATCCTGATGACGGGATTCGGTTATGACCCGAATCATTCGATTGTGCGGGCCAACCGCGAAGGCCTTTACGCCGTCCTGTATAAACCTTTCAAGGTCGATCAACTGTTGACGGATGTGCATAAGGCGCTGAAGCTGGTCAAATCTTAGGAATTATATAACTCAGACCGAGTAACGGTCGATTTGAGCCTATTCAGTTTAAAATCTAATGTAATATTAAGGAAGGTTTGGCACAGCGAAACAACGGCATTGGGATGCCCAGAAAGATTTGGATCGATCTGAACTGGGGCGATTTTTTCCATCAAGGGTCGAGGGCATTATTCGTAGGTAAAAATATAACATCTAGCAACTACGGGGTATAAGTCTGAAGAATAGGGGGACAAGCACGCCTGCTTTGATTATAACTGCCTGCCGAACAATAAATTACGTGGAATTGCCCGACATAGACATTGGCAACCATGCTTTTATTATCGCATGGATGTTAAGTATCTTCTGTCGTTGTTCTTACAATTGTCTGGAAATGCCCCGTAGGGTTTGATATATTGAAAGAGGAAGAGAGTATCATTCCTGAAAAATGATATTACTGCAGACGGAACACCGCATGAAAAGCCCCCTAAAACGCCATACTTACTGTTTGATCATACCATTTGACGAAGTTATATTTAAAAAAACAGAGAATTATAGGTTCCAACCAATATATTTAGGTCAAATTATGCGGTTACACAGCAAATTTTTCCGTTATTGTCAGTGATAACTGGTGGATTTTAAGTTTGCGGGGTAACAAGGAGCTTTGCAGTTGAGAAGGTTGTGTATATAACGGCAAGGAGAACCCCAAGGATACGCCAGGCGTAATAAAAATATAAGTTATCTTATAATGTTAATTGTCATTTAGTTAGGATGTTTTAGCATGGCCAAGACAGCCAGAACTGCATGGGGTATTGATGTTGGGAACTGCGCCCTGAAGGCGATCAAGCTGGGTATAAGCGGCGATGGGCCGGTAGTGCTCGACTTCGCGGTGATCGAGCACGCCAAAATTCTGTCTCAGCCGGAGGTTACTCCGGAAGAGCGGTCCGAAATCGTCAAAACCGCTTTAACCGCGTTTATGGCGGAGCACAGCATCAAAGGCTCAGCCGTGGTGGTTTCGGTGCCGGGCCAAAATAGTTTTGCCCGTTTTATTAAATTACCGCCCGTGGAAAATAAGCGGATTCCGGAGATTGTCCGGTTTGAAGCGATGCAGCAGATTCCTTTTGCCATTGAAGATGTGGAGTGGGATTGGCAGCCGTTTAGGACCAAGGAAAGCCCCGAAGTGGAAGTCGGGATTTTTGCCATTAAAAAGGATCTGGTCAATCGGGCTTTACAGCCCTTCGCCGAGGCGGAGTGCCTGATTCAGACGGTGCAGATGGCGCCGATGGCGTTGTATAATTTTCTGCGTTATGACCAAAAGAGCGTGCGGCGGACGGCGGGCAATGAAGCCATTATCACTTTGGATATCGGAGCGGAGAATACCGATTTGATTATCGCGGACGGCATGCGGGTTTGGCAGCGAAGCATTCCTCTCGGAGGTAACCAGTTTACCGCGGCGCTCCAGAAGGCTTTTAAGTTGAGTTTTGCCAAAGCGGAGGCGATTAAGCGTACGGCCAACACCAGTAAATATGCCCGACAGATTTTTCAGGCGATGCGGTCGGTTTTCGCCGATTTAGCGGCGGAAATTCAGCGTTCGGTGGGGTTTTACAGCAGCGGCAATCGTGAGGTGCAGTTTCGCGAGGTACTGGCACTGGGTAATGCGATGAAGTTGCCCGGCCTGGTGAAGTTTTTGCAGCAGAGTCTTTCTCTTCCTGTCAAGAGGTTGGATCATTTTGAGTCTTTAAGTGTCGCTGGTGCGGTGTCTGTCTCGCAGTTTACGGCTAATTTACCCAGTTTGGGTGTTGCCTATGGTCTGGCGCTGCAGGGGGTGGGTTTGGGGGCGATTACCAGCAATCTTCTGCCGCGGGATATCAACCGTCAGACCCAGTGGCGGCGGAAGCGTGGCTGGTTTATTGCGGCGGTTGCGGTGTTTATTATTGGTTCGCTGGTGTATTTTTTTCAGGAATATTCCCAAAGGCGCGATATTGCGGAGGCGGATCAGTCTAGTGTTGCCCTGCAAAGATACGAAACGCAGATTCAGGACAATATTAATAAGAAGGGGGAGTATCTGGCGAGTATCGATCAGACGCGAGCCCAGATCGGCAAGCGGGCCGATTTATATGACCCGCAACCACGCAAATTAGTACCTTTTTTGTTTCAAGCCATTTGCGATTGTTTGCCTAACGAGAAGAATAATTCTTCTCAGAGCAGTTTATATCAGGCGTTTAAAACCGGCGACCGCGAGGCAGTGATGGCCATCCCCCGCAAGCAGCGCCAGCAGGTGTTTATCAGCAGCATTAAAATGATTTATACCGATGATTTGAACCAGGATTTTAGCACCGTGTTAAGCAAATGGACTGCTGTCGATAGAACTTCAGATGGTTCATTATTGCGGGATAGCGGTTTGATGACGGGACGTTCCCGCATGATGGCCCGTCCTGGTATGACGGAGTATAATTATCCTGGAGGTGATTTCGAACAACCAGGGATGGCTCCAGCTATGGGTGTCGAAAGGATTCCGGGTTTCGTGGTGGTAATTGAGGGCAGTGTTCCTCATGAAAATAGCGAAAGATTTCTGTCGCCGCCCAGCGCCGGTTTGGATCCGGCCAAATGGGGGTTTTTCAACCGGTTGCGTTTTTTTGGAAAAACATTTGCTGCGATTATGGAGGAGCAGCGCAAACGTTCCGCGGCGGAGAATCAAGCGACTGGTAGTGCCACTGAACCTAATGCCGTGATCCCAAGTGAAGCGACGCCGGTAATTAACCTGACGGAAGAGCAGAAAGCGGCGGATAAAATAGCCGATTCACTGCCGTTTGAGACCTATATTGGTACGGGTCCTTTGAGTATGTACTTTGATCAGTCCCAGGGTGATTATATTGTCAGCGAGCCGAAGATTAATCAGCCGATGATTTTAGGCATTAAAACCATCAGAGAGCAGGACTTAAGCAGGATAACCGCCGGTCAGCAGGATTTATCGCAGGTTGTCGCATGGGGGGGGGTGACTGCCGCTACCGGCGGTGCGGAGTCTATTTATATCGACCCCTTGACCTTTGAGCCGATCAGTGCCACTTACAAGCGGGATGATCAAGACAGGCCGATATTGGATGCGGCGGGACTGCCGGTTATGGAACGCAACGACTACTGGTATCGTATAAAGTTTAAGGTCCGGCTGAAAAAGCCGATCTCCGGTAATCCTTCTCCGTGATGAAAGGAAAGTTTTTTCTCATCCACGGCAAAGAGAGTAAATTTGGGTCAACATTAGTTATCTATTGCAGGATATAGAGATGGATTTTATCAAGAAAAGGCTGTTTCTTATTTTATGTTCGGCGGCATTTCTGCTGGGTATCGGGCTGCTGGTATGGGCTTATCTAATCGGTTCCGGTAATGCCCAAAGGATGATAAACATAAAAGACCGGTATGATCGAACAGAAAAGATTGGTCGGCAGGCGGTCAACGAAAAAGAGCTGACTCAATTGCAGCAGAAGGCGCGGCAGGCCCAGGAGGACAGAGATACCGTTCTGCTGTTAGCCAGGCAGAGTTCGAATCGTCCTCCGGTATATGCCGATGTTTTTCCGGAGCCGCCGGATCGGCAGGTGGAGAGGCATTATTATCGCGAATTTGATGCTAAGCTTTGTGAGATGGTCTGTAAAAACTTTCTGCGACAATTACGCGCCGGGGATCGGCCCAGCAAGTTGGAGATGGATGAATACATAAAGAAAAGTTCCGGTACCCAGCAGGCTGCCTTCTTCGGCGGCGAAAACTTGATGATGGATTACGGTGCGGGTTATCAGACGCCGGGATCCCCGGAGAGTTCCGCCGGTAAATTAGTGGACGATCTACGCCGTCAAAAAGCGGAAAATTTGAGTATTTACGCTACTCCCGATGCATTATTTAACATCGAATACTGGAAAGCGGAACCCTATGATATCAACGACCGAGAAGCGATGCAGCATGATAGCTGGTTTGCCCAGATTGCCGTCTGGATTCAGGAGGACGTAATAGACTCCATTTGTCAAGTAAACGACACCTCTAAGTCTGTTTTAGAAAATCCTGTCAAGCGTCTGATTGAAGTATCTTTTGCCGGTAATCGGCCGCTGGTGGGGGCAGCTAATGCGGCGGACTCGGCGATGGTTACCACGGCGGGGGCGAGTTATTTTGGCAGTGAAAGTGCGGTGGTGGCATCCCGGCGGAATCCGGATAGCGCTGGCAGATTGCCGTGTTACGTTACCGGTGGAAAATCCGCGACAGCCGCAGCTGAGCCTGGTTTGATGAGTCCTGAAACCGATATGTTTTCGGGGTCGGCAGGTTTCGAGAGTGCCGGCACCGGTTTGATAGGCGTCTCCTTTACCGGGCGGGCCAGCGATGATTTAATTGATGTGGTCCAATTTGAACTGTCGGTAGTTATTGATTCCTCCAAAATTATCGACTTCATCAATGCCTTGCAAAGTGAAAAATCATCCAGCGGTGATTCTTCGGGGCAATATCAGCGTAACCAGATAACGGTTTTACAAATGATAACCGAGCCCCTGGACGTGGAAAGTGAGAAGAATGCGGGTTACCATTATGGTCAGGGGGCTTTGACGGTTCTACGCCTGATATGCGAATATTTCTTTTTTAAGAGTGGCTACGAAGAATTGAAGCCTCAGCCGGTAAAAGATTTGTTAACGGGGGGCGGCGGCCTGCTCCAGCCGGACGGTTATATGGGGAATATCTAAAAGGAACCTGACATGGCCAATAAGCGAAGCATGAACATTTTTGAGGCCCATCTGGAAAAGATTATTCTTTTATTAGCCTCGGGTTTTCTGGGATGGGTGATCTACACCCATTTTATTAACACTTCCGGGGCGGTGATTGGCAATAGAACGGTAGCGGCTACCGAGCTTATTAAGGAAGCGACCGAGCGGATGGAAGAAGCCGTCCGGCAGATGTCCGGTGAAACCGGCGGAACGGATATTTCGCCGTATGTTCCGCTTGCCGCTCAGCTTTTTAAACACCAGGAACCTCTGGGAGAGACCAAGGTCGCTATCGCCCCCATTATCCAATGGGGTTATGTGGAGCCGAAGTCGGAACGGGAATATGTGATTCCGGAAGTAATGCCTTTGACGGGGGTCAAGGTTGAACTTACTCGGGGGATTGCTCAGATGCCCATCAAGCAGGCGGGAGACAATATTAATTTGATGCCGTTCGCCGGCGGCGAATATACTTTTGAACAGAAGGATGTGGACTTTGTCACGGTGGAAGCGGTATTTCCCCTGGAACAGATGCGGAAGCGTTTTACCCAGTGTTTTGGTGGAGGTGTGGCAAAGCCCCTGGAAAATTTTGCCGAACCGATAGCTGCCCTGGTCGAGCTTAAACGAAAGCGGCTTTTGCCCGACGGCAGTTGGGGTGAGGATGAAATTGTTCCTCCCTTGCAGGGCGATGTAGCCGGGCCTAAGATATGGACTTATGAGGAAATAAGCAAGCGCTCTCTGATAGCGCATCAGGTATTAATGGCGGAGCAGCAGAATCCGATGGTGCAGATAAGTGTTCTTCAGCCGAAGCCTTATCAGCTTGTCGATCAGAAATGGTTGCCTCCCATCGAAAAGGAAAAGCTGGCGAAGGAAGAAAAAGCTGCCAGCAAATCTTCGACTGCCCGGGGGCTGCAGACGGGTGAGGTTTTTGATTTTGCACCGGCGGATACGGGATTCGGTTATGGGCAAGAGGCGACGGCTGTGGAATTGCAGAAGCCGGAAATCAACGTCTGGGCTCATGATGAGCAGGTACAGCCGGGCGGGGTGTACAAATATTGGCTGAGAATCGGGTTTTTCAATCCTATTGCCGGTCGGAATTGGGTCGTTGCCGGCCAGAAGGAGTTGGATAATCAAAAAGTCCTCTGGTCCGCCTGGATTAGTCCGGAGGTGCTGGTGAGTGTGCCGGAGCGCACCGTGTTTTTTCCCAAGTCGATGGGCCGGGCCGCGGAAGCCAATGTCCGGGCGGAAGTTTGCCGCTGGGAAATGGGAATGTGGCATCGTAAGTTTTACCCCATTGTTTTGGGAATGCCGGTCGGGGATATTTCAGAGACCAAGATCAAAAAGAGGACCGGCATGGAGGGATTTTATGGCGAAGGCGGGCTGGAGGAAGAAAGTGTCATTAATGTGGATTTTCGCACAGGCATTACGGTGCTGGGTATAGTGCCGAATAGTACGCATTGGGTACGTAGGCTTAAATCGTTCTCTCAGGTAGTATGTGCGGATGTTATTTATCAGGATTCGTCCGGCAATATCCAGAGATTAGCCACGGACAACAAATGTTGGCCCCAGGACCTGCTCGATAAGCAAAAAAACATTACCGCTGCCATTCGCAAGCAGGAAGAAAGGCTCCGTCCCCCCAAAGAACGCGGATTGCAGTTTTAACATAACTGAAAGAGTACGGGTATCGATTATTTAGATCAGGGATTTTCTCCTGTTGCCGGGGGGTTGCTCGTCGGTTGCGGATGGTTGATAAACATACTTTTTCCTGAGGCCGGTAGCGCCGTGATATTTGCCCGAATTTTTTTGACGGCGCTTCTGCTGCGCCATTGGGCTGTCAGCAGGATGATTATGGTAAAGACCATTATTCCCACAAACCTGCCGTGGTATATGACATTATCCCTGTAGTTCATGCCTTCTCGGCTGAGGCGGTAAGATTCGATAAGGTTGTTGTAGTTGAACAGGGTGCCGGGTATCATTTCGGAGATCACCTGCATCCAGGGCACGACCAGCACCATCACGATCAGTGACAGGAAGAATGCCTTTCCCGAATCAGCCAGGCCGCCCAGGCGGGCGATCAGGGAAAGTTTCATACCGATTAGAAGGGACAAGCAATACAATACCGCGATAAATGGCAGTACCATATAGATTGCTCGTAGGCTTATCCGAAGGACATCCGCCAGGATAGCGGCTTGTTTTGACTTTTCCGCTTCTGTCTGGTTATCCTCCGCGGTGCCGGCGGGGGGTGTCAGTTCGGCAATTAATATTAGGCCGGGGGATCGGCTGGTTTGATGGACATATTGGGAATTTCCCGGCGAGCTAATAGCTGGATCGATATAACCCAGGTTTACTGTCCAAAATGCCGCTTCCGCCAGCAGCATACCCAGCAGCAGAATCCAGAAAAATAGACGGCGAGCCTTATGGAAGGCGGTAAATGCTTCTGTGGCGTCCTCCCTGTCCAGATCGAAGCGGTTATCTACCCAATTTGCCCCGTTACTCATGATTCTCTCCTTATTAATATGATAGTAGCCCGAATGTTACTATTGAAAATGAAACAACTTATCGAACATCATAGGCATGGCGCTTCACCTTTGTCAAATATTTTTCTTTATAAAATCACGCCGCTGCCGGGGGGAGGGAATTTTTGTTATTTTGCATATTTGCGTTATTTATGTTATAATGACCTTTTATTTAAGAGCGGGAGAAATGCCGGCCGCCCGTGCCGGTTTTTACAATAATAGAGGATATATTTTCCTGGAGGTAACAATGCCGCAAGAATTACATGGTCCCTTACAGGTTGGCAAAGAACGGTACGGAATTGTAGTGAGTCGATTTAACGAATTTATCAGTTCGAGACTGCTTGCCGGAGCGTTGGACTGCCTCAAGCGGCACGGAGCCGGCGAGGAGCAGATTACCGTGATGTGGGTGCCGGGCTCTTTTGAGGTTCCGCTGGGGGCGCAGCGCTTGGCCCAGAGCGGTCGATTCGCCGCCGTTATCTGCCTGGCCGCGGTCATTCGGGGTCAGACCGTCCATTTTGAGCATGTTTGCCAGCAGATTACGCGGGGGGTAGGTGAAGTCGGTTTGAAGACCGGCGTGCCCACCCTGTTTGGGGTTATTACCTGCGATACCCTCGAAGAAGCCATCGACCGGGCCGGCGCCAAAGGGGGCAATTTAGGCTTCCATGCCGCCGGTGGTGCCATTGAAATGGTGCGGGTTTTGAGTCAGCTGGATAGCGTGAAGTAGAATGATGGCGCCGCGAGAATACCCCGCAAACGCCGAGTGGGACGACGCCCTTCCATCCCTCGAGGATCCGCGCAGCATGGCCCGGCAGTTAGCCCTGCAGTTTTTGCATCAACTGGCGGTGCAGGGTGAGGATATTTTGGATCAGTTGGATAGTTTCCTGGCCCAATACAGTGACAATCAGGAAACGCGTCGGTTGGCCGGGCAATGGATATCGGGCGCTTGGCGCGATAAGGCGCGGATTGAGGATACCATTAAATCGATCATCAGTAATTGGGATTGGGCCAGGATCAATCTGGTGGATCGCAGTAATCTGCAACTGGCGGTTTTCCAGTTGCTTAATTGTCCCGAAATCCCTCTTAAAGTGGTGATTAACGAAGCCGTGGAGTTAGCCAAGCGTTTCAGCACCACGGCGGCGCCGGGGTTCATTAACGGCGTGTTGGATGCCATTTGCAGTCGATATATTAATAAACCGGATACCGCCGCTCCCGCGGGTACAGATACGGAGAATGAACAGTAGAATGGCCTTATTTTCTCAGGCATTAACTAAGCTTAAAAGTTCTTTGGTAAAAAGTCGTCAGAAGATTAATGATTCTCTCAAGAGTGTTCTGACGATCGGCAGAAGAATCGACGAAGATTTGCTGGAGGAGCTGGAGGAGAAGCTCATCAGCGACGATCTGGGCGTGGAAGCCACTTTACATTTGATGGAGGATTTACGTGTCGCCTGGAAGGACAGGAAAATTACCACCGCCCAGGAAATTGTGCCTTTTCTCAAGCAGGAGTTGATTAGTTACTGGCCCGGTCAGGACCGTCGGTTGCATTTTGCCGCGGCTGGTCCGACAGTCATCATGGTCGCCGGGGTGAACGGCTGCGGCAAGACCACCAGTGTCGGAAAGTTAGCCTGGCTGCTTTCTTCTCAGGGTCGCAGTGTGGTTTTAGCCGCCTGTGATACTTTTCGCGCCGCCGCTGTCGAGCAATTATTTATCTGGAGCAAGCGTACCGGCGTGCAGATTGTCAAGCACCAGCAGAACAGTGATCCCGCCGCTGTGGCTTATGATGCCTGTCAGGCGGCTCAGTCGCGCCAGGCGGATGTCCTTTTAATTGATACGGCCGGTCGGCTTCACACCCAACAGAATCTGATGCGGGAATTGACCAAGATTCGCGATGTCGTCAGCCGGCAGATTCCCGGCTCACCGCACGAGGTGATTTTGGTCTTGGATGCCACCACCGGCCAGAATGCCATCAACCAGGCTCGGATGTTTACCGCCGCGGTTGACGTCTCCGGGATAATGCTGGCCAAGCTGGATGGCACTGCCAAAGGTGGCATAGTTGTTGCCATTCGCCACCAGATTAACATCCCCGTGAAGTTCGTCGGCCTCGGGGAAAAACCGGAAGATATTGAGCCTTTCGATCCGGAAATGTTTGTGGAGGCCTTGTTCAGTTAGTTCGGTTGTTTGATAGCGGGGTAATTTACTGATGCCCATTTATCAGTACAAATCAGTCGGCAAAGGCTGTAAATATTGCCGTCGGGCTTTTGAATTCATGCAGGCCATGAAAGACAAACCGCTTACCCGCTGCCCCGTTTGCCGGGCCGCCGTGAAGAAGATTCCTTCGCCTTGCAGTGGTTTTACGCCTTTGCTTTCCAACAGCAACCTGCGCGATAAAGGCTTTACCAAATTGCAGCGCAGAGGCGACGGCTCCTATGAAAAGACAACCTGATGAAAAACCTGGTGCTGCGTAAGAAAAGAGTACGAAAGTGCTCAGTGCAGATGATAACTAAATTTTAAAACCTGCGGTTGCACCAGTTTCTCGTAATCTTGGTATATAACCCGCAATGCCTGTTCGTGTGATCCCGCCTGAAAAACCAGATATTTATCCTGGGTAAGACTTTTGTCGATGATGGTTTTTATACCGTATATATTGCCGAAGGGTGGTTCCGCGCCCAGCTCGCACTCGGGGAAGAGTTTGGCCAGTTCTTCTTCGCTGGCCAGTTGCAGCTCCTTAGCCTTTAATTGCTGCTTTAATTCATCCAAATCCACCTTATAGCAGGCGGGGATGACACACATCAGATACTTGCCGTCCGCCCGCACGATGACCGGTTTTGCCACATTTTGTCCGGGTACATGTTCTTCCGCCGCCATTTGCTGAGCCGTGAATGTCGGACGATGCGACAGGAGTTGATAATCTACTTTTTGCTGTTCCAGATATTGCTTGATCTGCATGGCCATGGCTCCTTAATCTCGAATTGGAGGTGTTTATTTATTAACGTCGCTAATAAAAAATAACCTATAAAACTATATGCCGCAAGGACGTCCCTGGCCAATAAATGCGGTTTTTTTCTCTAACCTCTTGTATAACCTTGGATTATATACTCCAATATTTTTGGCCTTCTCCGCGGTTTTTCCCGATGACCGGCATGTTTTTTTCCAGACAATTTAAACTTTCTTCTCGGTGGTTATCGATATTTTCGGGACGGTTACCCGGCCATTTTATGTTGCTAAAGTGACCCTGTGCAGTATAATGCCGCATTCGGAAAATTTATACGTTGATACACCAAACCCTGATTTGCAGGAGACTTATGAGTCAAAGAGCTATGGATAAAGCCGTGATTTTAGCACGGGGATTAGGCACCCGCATGCGTCAGCAGGATGACCATGCCGCGATCAACGAGAATCAGGCCCGGTTGGCTCAGATCGGCCTGAAGGCGATGATTCCCATTGATCGACCTTTTATGGATTATGTCTTGCACGACCTGGCGGACGCCGGTTATCGACGCGTTTGTTTGGTAATTGGTCCGGAGCATGATGTTGTTCGTGAATATTACGGCCGGAAAATTCACCCGCAGCGCTTGCGCGTGGATTTTGCCGTCCAGGAAAAGCCGCGCGGTACCGCCGACGCCGTTGCCGCCGCCGAATCTTTCGCCGCTCAGGATGATTTCCTGGTAATTAACTCTGACAATTATTATCCCGCCGCTGCCCTGGCCGCCCTGCGGCAGACGGACCAATCCGCCCTGGCTGCTTTTGAGCGGCGCAGTATGATTGCCGGCAGTAATATCCCCCCGGAGAGAATCACCCGTTTCGCTGTCGTCCAGATCGACGAGCAGGGTTATCTTGCCCGCATACTGGAAAAACCGGATGAAAAGCTCTTGGCCAAGCTGCCCGAGCCGATTTGCTTAAGCATGAACTGCTGGCGGTTTAGCCCCGCCATTTTCACTGCCTGCCGTTCTATTGCCCTTTCTCCCCGCGGCGAGTTGGAGCTGCCCGATGCCGTCCAATATGCCATCGACAAGCTCTCCCAGCGCTTCCAGGCCCTTACCTTTAAGCTGCCCGTTCTCGATCTGACCAGCCGATCCGACATCGCCCGCGTAACCGAAATTCTTAAGGGCAGACCGATAAATTTGTAATCAGCCGGTCTTGCAACAACCCCCAGCTGCTTCTACCGGCTGCGTTTTTTTAGAAACTGCCCGGTACCCATTTGCCTTGCACTTTCTGGCCGCTATCATATTTTAGAGAGGATATAGTTTATATTTGAAAATGGATAATGCCGGGAAAACAATCTTTGGCTGAACTCATCAACTTATTCTCCGGTTGCGATGGATATCTTACGTAAAATCGTGCTTAGTTACTGGCATATCCTCATGGAGCTTTCTGTCTGGCTTCTGCTGGGTATGCTGATCGCCGGTTTATTGCATGTACTGCTGCCCTATGGTTTTATTCGCAGACATCTGGGAAAACGCCGCCTGGCCAGCGTTTTCAAAGCGGTCGCCGTCGGTGTTCCCATGCCTTTATGTTCCTGCGGCGTGATTCCCGCCGCCGTCGGCTTGAAGAAAGAGGGGGCTTCGGACGGCGCAGCCATTGGGTTCCTCATCAGTACCCCGCAAACCGGCGTGGATTCGATTTTAGTCAGCGCTACGTTTCTCGGCTGGCCTTTTGCTGTTTTCAAAGTCTTCAGCGCCTTCATCAGCGGTCTCATCGGCGGGCTCCTGGTCAACATTTTTGGCCGCGACACGGACCACTCTCTCCCGCCCTCCTCCTGCCCCTGCCCTCAGGTCGCCCCCTCTACTTCGCCCTCCTCCTGCCAGACGCCGCTTAACCATTCTTTTTATCGTTCCTGCCGGGAAGGCCTACGATTCTGTTTTCTGCAATTGCTCCATGATATTTATCTCTGGCTGATTATCGGCATCACCCTTGCCGCGATTATTGATGTTTTTATCTCCCCCGGTTCGCTGGTACGAATAACCTGGACCCAGGGTTTTTGGGGCATGTTGACCATGCTGATTATCTCCCTGCCCATGTATATCTGCGCCACCGCTTCCGTGCCCTTGGCCGCCTCCCTGGTCATTGCCGGTATGTCGCCCGGTTCCGCCCTCGTGCTCCTGATGGCAGGACCCACCACCAATTTAGCCACCATAGGCGCCGTCTATCGGACTTTCGGGGCCAGAATCTCCTTTTTATATCTGGCCGCCGTTGCCGTCCTCAGTGTCGGTATGGGCTTGATTTTTGACTGGATTCTCAGCGACCTTCCCCCGGCCGCGGGGCATATGCATGCCTTGCCCGTGTGGTTAAGTGCCGCCGCCGCCACGCTTCTCTTGGCGATATTTGCCTGCCTGGCCGGCCGCGACATCTACGTCATGCTGCGCCGGAAAAAATAAAAATCCCTCCCCCTTCTGTTTGCCCCGGCTTATCATCCAACTTGCTCTCACCTAGTCGAGCATAACTTCATCCTGATAACTGGGAATGATTGCGTTCCAGCCCTTTTCTTTATGCAGGGTATCGGCGAAGGTATGCGCTGCTTCGGATTCGCCGTGGATTACGAACACCTTTCTGGGTGGTCTTTTCAGTCCGGCCAGCCACCGCAGCAGCTCCTCCCGGTCCGCGTGGGCGGAAAAGCCGTGGATGCGGGCGATTTTTGCCTTGACCGGATATATTTGGCCCAGTATGCGTACTTCCTTCGCTCCGTTGATTATCTCTCTGCCCAGCGTTCCTCGCGCCTGATAGCCTACGAATAGAATCGTGCTTTCCGGCCGGGTGATATTGTTGACCAGGTGGTGTTTGATTCTGCCCCCCGTGCACATGCCCGACCCCGCGATGATTAGCACCGTCCCGCTGATATGGTTTATCGCCTTCGATTCGCTGCTGCTTTGTGTCATTTTCAGGCCCGGCAGATTGAATGGTGATTTTGCGTGATTGACCCGCTCGGTCATCTCCCGGTCGAACAGCTCCGGATGCTCCTGAAATACCTTCGTCGCGTTCATCGCCATGGGGCTGTCCAGAAACACCATCAAATGCGGCACCCGATCTGCCAGCAATAGTTCATTGAGATAATATAACAGTTCCTGCGACCGCTCAATGGCGAAACTGGGTATCACCACGTTACCGCCCGCCTTCCGCGTGGACGTAATAATCTCCGCCAGTTTGGCCTTTATTTCGGGCGTTTTATCATGTAGTCGGTCGCCGTAGGTCGATTCTACCAGCACGTAGTCCGCCTCTTCAAAAACCGTAGGATCGCGCAATATCGGCTTGTTCCACCGGCCCACGTCGCCGGAGAATAGCAGTATCCGCTGCTCTCCGTCGATTTGCACTTTGAGCTGGATCATCGCCGCCCCCAGGATATGCCCCGCGTCGTGAAAAGTCGCCTCGATTCCCTCTCGTACCTGCACCGGCTGATTATACTCACAGGTATTGAACAGCGGCAGACACGCTTGGGCGTCTTCAATGGTATATAATGGCCTCACCGGTCGCGGCGGCGTTCTGCCTTCTTTTTTATGTCGTTTTTGTTTGAATTCCGCGTCTTCCATCTGGATCTTAGCTGAGTCCAGCAGTACGATTTCCGTAAGCTCTGCCGTTGCCGTTGTGCAGTGGATTTTGCCCTTGAATCCGTGATTTACCAGTCGGGGCAGCCACCCGCAGTGGTCCAGATGGGCATGGGTCAGCAGTACCGCGTCGATTTCCCCAGGTGCCACGGGGAAATCGTCCCAGTTCCTCTCCCGTAGCTCTCTTTCCTGATATAGCCCGCAATCGACGAGTATTTTGCTCCCGTCCGCCTCCAGCAGGAACCGCGACCCGGTGACATTTTCCGTCGCCCCCAAAAAACGCAGCTTGATCTTCATGCTTTCTTTCTATCTTCCCCGTTAACTCCTGGATTCCCCCATCCTAATTTCTGGTAATATAAACTTTTCCCCTGTTTTCCGCAATCCCTAATTTATCATCCCCAGCTTATTCTTCTCCTGTCCGACTTGTCTGGCCTTCTTATTCTTTCTATTTTCTACTCTCACCTTTCAACTCTCTCCGCCTTCGGCGGCCCCCTCTTTTCTTCCCTTTCACACTTCTTGCCTCGTTGCCTCGTCCCGTCGCACAGAATTAAAGGGGTCTGACCCGAATGGCATGAAGATAAGATGTAAGTATTCATGATATAAGGGCCTTTCGCATTTCAGATCGTGGATGGTTCATGAGCGGATAG